>Ga0137367_10000914_pt1 | contig 22407 bp, 23 predicted proteins | sample SagtaG_14_FD_104939 | JGI IMG/M metagenome (GOLD analysis project Ga0137367, IMG submission 104939) | Vadose zone soil microbial communities from Sagehorn Ranch, Mendocino, California, USA - Sage1_L_80_16 metaG | ecosystem: Environmental > Terrestrial > Soil > Vadose zone | place: USA... | reverse complement strand
TTTTTTTTCTTCTGGCGGTTTCAACTTTCGAAATGAGCGAAACAGCAGCACATCGTAAGCGACCTTTGCGCCGCCTCCAACAATCAAAGGCGCCGAAAATGTTAGCGTTTGCATCAAGAGCCCCGCCCAAGCCGATCCGACGGCCCAGAAGACATTTCGTGCCAGATTCGTGATCCCACTGGCAAATGTGCGTTCGCTCGGTCGCACCATCGCCGCCACGTAGGACTGGCGCGTGGGAACGTCCATTTCGACCAATGCTTCACGGCAGAAGAAGAGCAAGACTGCCCACTTGAACGACGAAGCGAAAGGGCACAGCAATCAGAAATAAGCTCGATGGCAGGTGCGTCAACACCATAGTGTTGACTAGGCCGATGCGAGCGGCCAACCAGGCGGCACCAAGATGCGAAACCGCGTTCAATACATGGACTGCAAAGAACACGAGTCCGAGCTCGTGTTCAGCAATGCCAAAACGTCGAAAAAACCAGTACGAGACGAGAGCGTCGGTGAGAAAACCTCCCCCAAAAGCGTCCAAGGAAAACAACGCAGTAAGTTTGGTGAGTACTTTTCTGGTCTCCGGCTGGATGCGGCGCCCGATGGGCAGAAGCGTAGCGTCACCAGTTTCCACGGCTGGAGAGAGCAAGACATAGGTTGCGGCGATCGCCAGGGAGAGGGCGGCGTAACCAAGGAAGAGTGTCTTATAAGCCGCGAGTAGCGGCAGTCCAAGGCGATGCTGAAAAAAAATTGGCAGGCCTGCCGCAAGAGCGCCCAGCGAACCTCCACCATCGATCAAAGCATTGTAGAACGCCAAGTTCCATGTTCTCTTCGCATCGGGTGCCAGCCCTGGAATGACCGCTTGCTCAATCGCGTAAGAGGGAGAGCGGTCGGTGCCGGTGCCATTCAGCATGCCAACAAAGGCCAGCGCCATGAAAAGAAGCAGCGGCATCGCCCATGAATAGGCGAGTGCCAATCCGCCAACCGCGGTCAGTGACGAAAGCACCAGCAGCGAGCGCTTGCGTCCGAGGTAGTCGGCCGCAAAGCTCATAACCGCGGTAGTGGCCGCGGAGCCTGCCAAGCCGGCGCCAACAACAATTCCAACGGTGAGCGATGAACGTCCGATGCGGAATAGATAAATTCCGAGAATGACTCCAAGCAGTCCCACGCCGAAGGAGCGCAGAAAAGCTGCCGTCCGGATCACGGCAAGGTCGCGTTTAGGGTGCGACATCATCATTCAATGTTTACATGAATCCTCGCGCTGTCGTTCGGCAGGGAAGCCGCTTTCGATTGTTTGCATCTGACTTTGCAGACCAGAACTATTCCTGCTCGGCCAACTTCTGCGGATCATGACTTGCTTTCGAAAGCTTGCGCAGCGAGAGATGCCCGCGGTGCGCAAATACGAGGCCGACTGGAATGCAAGACATGAAAGTAACCAGCCAAAGCAAAATCCCGCAACTCAGTGCCGCTTCCGGAGGAATACCGTACACAACCTGCAGGGCGCTGATGACCGCCAACTGGCTGCCGCCACCAACTGCCGGCAATTGCACAATGGATCCGACCATGCTGAAGCCCATCAGGAGTAATACGTGGGGGACATCCATGTCCGCCAGGTGAGGACGCGTTCCGACTTTCTTGATTTTGTTGTTTTGGCGGAACAGCCAAGTATCGCCACGATGTTCTCTTAGCGAGTATCCTTTGCTCCTAAGGGCCGCGTCGAGGGTTGCGATAGTGTCGGGAGTAAGAGGCTCTCCCGCAGTCCCCGGCGAGTCAGCGAGGTTTGCGGTCTCCACGTCCACCGAGGCCGGACCCTCCTGCGCGGCCTCGGGGGGATACGAATGCGCGACTTCGCGATAGGCCAGCGCGATCATGAACCACATGGCCACCGAAACGACGACCAATTTCAGGAATGCTTTCGGGTCCGCAATCGTATTCAAGCCTTCGCCGAAGGCACGGACTTTCTCATCCAGCACACGCGCCAACCGCAGCGAAAATCTCGCCGCCACTGAGTGCAGAAACCCCGCCACGTAGGCACCCCGTTTGCGGATAAGAACAGCGACAAAGCCGGTGAAGGCGACAACAACGCAAAGTGCGACCGCAGCGATTTTGAACTTGTGCAGGTAGGGATTGGCGCGGATCGCCGAGGAAAAGAAGACGTCCGCCGTCATCAAAATAGTGAACGCGCCGATGTCAAAGATTCGCTCCACCGTCCACGCGCCAATCTGCGAGGTAAAGGAGAGCTGCTCGCTTCGAGCTATCAAGTAGGGGCGAATGAATTCGCCCGGTCGCCCAAGCAATGCCAGGCCGGTAAAGCCGATAAAAGTTGGTGGAACCAGGCTCCAGGTTCGCGTCTTGCGCACCGGTTCCAAAAAGATCTTCCATCGCACCGCGCGCAAGTAGTAAGTCAGGTAAATAAGGACAATCGCAGCCGCGAGATGTAACGGTTCAACCCGGCTCGCAGCCCGAAAGCGCGCCCAGTCGAAGCTTCGCCAATGTTGTACCTGCAAATAAACGAGCGCTCCGAACGCCGCGAGCACCAGGGTGGTAGTTAGGATGCGCTTTTTTGTCATCATTCGAGATGCTGCGCGCTTGTTACTCCTGTGCCAAGGTATATGAGCCTGCAAAGGGATACAAGAAGAGGATCAACATTGTCCGAGTGGGTTAACGGGAAGCGCGTTCCGGCCCAACCGGCGTCTTCTTTGCAGATGGCGGCGTGCGCGGTTGAGTTGTTGTCCGAGACTTCTGCGTGGCATGTTTTTGGGCCGCTACTTTCTTGCGGCCCAGTGCGGGATTTTCCGCCAGCTTCTGCCGGTTGAAGTCGCGTATGATTCTGGCGACGTAAGCCTGAGTCTCATAATAAGGAGGCATGCCCCGGTACTGGTCCACGCGCCGCGATCCTGCATTGTAGGCGGCCAGCGCTTTCACTGCATCGAAGTTGTATTTTTCGAGTAGCCCGCGCAGGTATTTTGTCCCGCCTTCGACGTTGGCATTCGGATCAAATGGGTTGGCAACTCCGAGCTCTGACGCTGTTTTGGGCATGAGCTGCATCAATCCCTGTGCGCCTTTTTTCGATACGGCGCGATTGTTGAATCCACTTTCCGCGCGGATTACGCTGTTGATGAAATCGGGATCAAGCTGGTGACGTTCGCCTGCGCCGCTGATTGCTTGATTCAATATCTGCGGAGTCATAACTGCTTGGGTCTGAGGAAGACCTGGAGCCGCTGCTCGTACGACCGGGGGCGTTGATACCGATCCTTGTGGTGTCGTGGGTAGGGGAGCAGGCGCGGTATCCGTCTCAAATCGCTCAATCTGGTCGGTAGGTATCTCGATATATCCGTTGCTCACGTTGCTCAGATAGAGCCTGGTGACGGCACCCACCATTTGTCGCCGTTCGTGGCGAATGGAATTCCCGTTGCGAAGGACGGCGAGATCTGCCGCCGAAGCGGACATGGAAGCCGCGAGCACGGCAATCGCGAGCACGAATTGGAGTAACGTCTTCACAGAACTCAAAAGAGTGTAACCCGCCTTACGAACCCGTCCTAATGCATGAATTCAAGAATGCCGATGATCCCAGCACAAACCAATGAGATGGATACGAGTACAACCCACAATAATGCGGGAATCGCTCCAAACGATTTCCGCGCCATACCCCATATCCATGCCGCAACTGCTGTCGCCACCGAGACGACTAATATCTCGAAGCAAAACGTCTCAACGGTCTGCGGCCTCATCATTCGATACCGTGCACGCTTGCGATTCAATTCCTATCACTTGCTCAATCGCCGCCGCCACACCACCCTCGTCATTGGAAAGCGTGACCTGCCATCCTCGGGACTTCAGCTCCTCACATCCATTCTCCATGATAAACGCGACTCCGGCGAAGGCAAGCATCTCTGCGTCATTATGATTATCACCGATGGCCATGACCTGCTCGCGAGCAATTCCGCGATATCGCGCCCACCGCTCCAGAGCATGTCCCTTTGAACAATCGCGGTTGAGTACATCAACGATAGATAGATCGCGGGCCGGATACTCAGTCCGCACGATTGTAATCTGATCTTTCAGCCGGCTTGACTTGAGCGCGCTCAGTGCTGCTCGCATGCGCGCAATGGGACCGCAAAACATGATCTCCACGGGATCTGTTACCAAGCAGTCTTCGATGGGAACGACAAAGTCGATGCATTGCAAATTCTTTTCCAGCCAGCGCTGAATGCTGACCGTCAGTTCGTCCATTCTTTCGAGTACCAGCGCGCCTTTCGATTCTTTATCGAAACTGATCACAGTATTGCCGCGGAATTCCTGCATGGTCGCGCACAGTTGGCGGCAGGTTTCCACGGGCAACAAGTCGCAATGAAACTTTTCGCCGCTGAACGATCGTGTGACCGCGCCGTTGGAGCTAATTAGCCACAGGTCAAAGCCGAGTTGTTGAGCAATCGGCAATGCAAATGTGTGGCGACGGCCGGTAACCAGTAAGACTTCAACGCCGGTCTCATGGGCGTGGCGCAAAGCTCCCAGATCCGCTTGGGAAATATGAAATTGAGAATTCAGCAGAGTGCCGTCAATATCCACGGCCAAGAGACGGATGGGAGAAGTCACTGCAAAAATTCTAACATCGTAAGGCAGTGGCCAGTGGTCAGTTGGCAGTGATCAGCAACACAGATAACGACCAGTGCGTCACTGAAGTCACCCGCCCTGACCACTAACCACTGCCCACTGGCCACTGGTTCTGGTATATTTCGCTGATTGCATGGGGTCGTTTTACTCACTCTTGTTTCCCTGGGGTTTCATCCTTCAGGGGATAGCCATCGTCCACTTCATCCGGCGCCGGCCGGACACGTATTGGCTGTGGATCATTCTTATTGGTGGCGGGCTAGGGGCGATGGTTTATATCGCGGTCGAAGTGTTGCCGGACATTGGCCTGTTGCGCGAATCGGTTAAAGTCTTTCCGCGCCGTCATAGAATCCGCGAGCTTCACGCCATCATTCTCGATAATCCTTCAGCGGGCAACTACGAAGAGCTGGCTGACCTGCATCTGGAACAACGAGAGTACGCCCTTGCGCGCCAGTGCTACGACAAGGCGATCTCGTCGCGCACGGATTCACCGGACCCGTTCTATCGTCGCGGGCTGGCCGAAATTGGGCTGAGAGATTTTGCAGCCGCTGTACCGGATTTGGAACGCGCTACTGCGAAAGATCCAAAATACGATTTCTATCGGGCTGCGGGATTGCTTGCTCATGCCTATGCGCAGTCGGGGCAAACGGAGAAGGGTGAAGCGTTGTTTCGAAAAACCACGCAAATCTCCACGCTCTCCGAAACTTACTTGAACTATTCGAGTTTCCTTGCATCCCAAGGAAGGAACGACGAGGCGCGCGAGTGGGCGCAACGAATTCTCGCCAAGAAGCCCACTCTGCCTGGCTACCTGCGCCGTCGTGAGAGACCCTGGTTCCGCAAAGCTAAGGGTTTGCTGAAAACTTTGCCGGCAACTGGAGCCTAGCAACTCCCTAGGGCCTCTGGGCCGCGCTAGTTTGCGGAGCTTCGCTCCGCCGGGCAGGTGAGGGCACCTGCCCCTACATGTATAGTTTGAGGAATAAGTTTGAAAACTCTTCCTGCTAAACTTTCTGCGTGTCGCAAGTGACTTATCTCGAGTGCACCAAATGCGGTGCACAGTTTTCCATTGATGTTCCCCGAAACGTTTGTCCGAAAGACGGCGGAATCCTGTTTGCGCGATACGACCTGCTATCCTTAAAACAGCACTTTAAGCCAGGGTCTATTCGCGGCAGAGAAGCAAGTCTCTGGCGATATCGCGAAGTCTTGCCTGATGTTGATCCAGTGACTCTGGGTGAAGGCTTCACTGCTCTCCTCCCCAGTCGCCAATTCTCCAATGTCTGGATCAAAGATGAAGGTCTGAACCCGACAGGCTCATTCAAAGCGCGTGGGATTTCGGTGGCAATCAGCGTGGCAAAGAGCTATGGCTTAAAGAAGCTTGCCATGCCTTCGGCTGGGAATGCTGGCAGCGCGCTAGCCGCGTATGCCGCCGCTTCCGGAATTGAGGCGCACATTTTCATGCCGCAAGATGTGCCTCTGTCGAACCGGGTGGAATGCGAAACCTACGGCGCAAAAATCACGTTGGTCAATGGTTTAATCAGCGACTGCGGGCGTATGGTCAGCGAACCGAAGGAGCAGGAAGGCTGGTTCGACTTCTCCACTTTGAAAGAGCCCTACCGGGTCGAAGGCAAGAAGACGATGGCCTATGAGCTATTCGAGCAACTCGAGGGCAAGCTTCCTGATGCTGTCGTCTTTCCCAGCGGCGGGGGCGTCGGCGTGATCGGAATGTGGAAGGCTTTCGAAGAAATGGAACAGTTAGGCTGGATCAGCAAGCAGCGCCCTCGCATGATTGCAGTCCAGGCAAGTGGATGCGCACCAATTGTTAAAGCATGGGGCGAAGGCAGGAGTGTCTGCGAGCCGTGGGCGGATGCCTCCACAGTGGCCGCCGGGCTTCGCGTACCTCGGCCATATGGCGACTATCTAGTCCTGAACATTCTCAAGGAGAGCGATGGTACCACGGTAGCTGTCAGCGATGAAGAAATCATAAGCGCGGTCCGGAGCTGGGCAAAAGATGAGGGGATCTTCGCCGCGCCGGAGGGAGCCGCAAGTCTAGCTGCGTATCACAAACTGCGGGCGAATGGTTTTCTGTCCGGAAATGACAGGGTTGTGCTCTTCAACACCGGCACGGGACTGAAATATCTAGACGTTATTCAGCAGAAGAAAAGTGCACCGGCTTCCCGGCACATCGGCGGAATCATTGGACCTTATTGACCGCCGCTTTCGCAAGAGCGGATTGTATTGGGACGCTAAACGCTGTAATGTATATACAGATTGGTAATGACGACAACGACGTGGAGTTCGTGTGGAAAGAGCGCAAGAACCGGGCAAACCAGCGCCAGCACGGCATCGGTTTTGAGACGGCTGTACTGGTTTTTGACGATCCTAATCATGTCTCGGTGCGAAGTTGACGGCGAGCAGCGCTGGCAGACAATTGGATTAGTGGAAGGAATTCACGCGTTGCTGGTGGCCCACACGGTGGACGAGGATGAGCGTGTAATCCGAATCCTTTCGGCACGAAAGGCGCCGCGTCGCGAGAGAAAAATTTATACGCAAGGCAACTAAAACTGCGAGAGCGGCCCGAACATCACGCCGAGCGCTTACTGCGAAGCAGAGAAGAGACTTGGCAGCTCTGGCAAGCCTCCCTGATGACCAGATTGACGCTTCCGACATCCCGGAACTTCCACTCCGCACTTGGAAAGATGCAGTGCGGAGTCGCTTTTATCGCCCGGTCAAGAAAGCTGTTTCCATGCGTCTCGATGCTGACGTCATTGATTGGCTGAAGAAGCGGGGTAAGGGATACCAGACGCGCGCCAACCGTATTCTTAGACAACATATGCTGGCGGATAGCGGACGCGGTTGATTCCTTACCATAGCCATTAGCCCTGGAAAGACAGGGTTCCTCGAAATCCGGGCTTTCTAGCCCGAAAGTGCTACATTCTCTTCATCGTTTCTTTCACCGGTAACCCATGGAACAGCGGCTCATCCTGATCAACCTGCTTGTGAAGCTTGGCCTTGCGGCGGCGATCGCTGCCGGCCTGGTGCGCTCTGTTGAATTCAAGTCGCTGCTGTTTCGTGAAGAACGCTCGCTGCGCGATCGAATTTACCTGGTGCTGTGGCTGGTAATTTCCGAGTGGATTGGGAAAGCGCTTGCGCTGGGGATTTGGATCAGATTCGGCGGCGGTCCAAGCTCGTTTGCTGGAGATCTGGCATCGGAAACGATCATCCTGTTAGGCGCTATCGCTGGCCGTTTCGCCGGTGTGACCGGCGGCGTGCTCCTGGCTCTTCCTGCATTATTCACCGGCACATGGCTCATGTTACCTCTGAACATCCTGATCGGGCTGGTTACCGGTCAGCTCAGAGAATTCGCCCCAGAGCGCGAAGAGATTTGGAAATTCTCGCCCTTTAACTATCTGAGTCTGGTGCGCTGGGTCCGGCGGACCGAGCCCAGACCCAGTTTCTCAGACTGGCAGATGGTATTCCTGCTGTGCATCGTGTTCTTGCGATTTGCCTATTCGGAAGCTTTGCGGTGGATGCCGGACTACGCCTATGCCGCCCATGCGCGCTGGGTGGAGGCGCTGATCTACGCGACCTCAGTCACTATCATTGTGATCGAGCTAAAAATCTGGAATGGTGTCAGACTGCAGATCAAGCTGGAAGAACAAGAGCGACTGCTGCTGCAAGCGCGTATGGCGGCGTTGCAGAACCAGATCAATCCCCATTTTCTGTTCAATACTTTGAATTCGATTTCGTCGCTGGTGCGGGTCGCCCCTGATACCGCCCGCGAGTTGATCATCAAACTCGCCACGATTCTTCGCCGCTTGCTGCACTCGAGTGACGCGTTCGTTGCCCTACAGGAGGAGATCGAGTTTATAGACAACTATCTGGACATCGAAGTCGTCCGCTTCGGTCGTGACAAGCTACGCGTGGTTAAGGAACTCGACCCGGAGTCACTGGGCGTAATGGTGCCGAGCATGTTGCTGCAGCCGCTGGTGGAAAATTCGATCAAGCATGGTCTATCGTCAAAAATTGATGGTGGCAGTATTTACTTGCGCAGCCAGATCTCCGACGGTCACGTCGTCATCGAAGTGGAAGATGACGGAGTGGGCATGGCGTCCGTCCAGCTTCTTGAGCGTCCCACAGGACTTGGCGAGGGCGGCATCGGAATGGCCAATGTTGCCGAAAGACTGAAAGTGCTCTATGGAGACACAGCGCGTATGACCATCGACAGCCGTAATGGAACGGGCACCCTGGTTCGGCTGCGGCTGCCGGTGCTGCCCGGAGATCTTAATCTTCCCGCGGCGCTCTACGAAGAGCGCGCCAGCACGCGGCGGTAGAACTCTTCATATTGCGGAATTATTTTAGACGTACAAAAGCGCGCTTTAGCCGCCGCGCGGCACTGTTCTCCCATCTTGCGCAGCTTTTGCTCATCGCTAAGAATTCCGACGGCGTAGCTCGCCATTGCTTCCACATCTCCGACCGCGGCCAGAAATCCGGACTTCTCGTGTTCAATGACCTCCGGCACGCCGCCGACGCGGGTAGCAATGGGCACGACCTCTGAGGCCATGGCTTCGAGTGCCGCCAGTCCAAAGGATTCGAGTTCGCTGGGCAGCAGCAAAACATCGGCGATGGCTAACGTCTCATGCACCTGCTCCCGCTTGCCCAGGAAAATGACGTCGTCGCGAATGCCTCTTTGCACCGCCAGCCACTCCGCCGGCGACCGCTCAGGGCCGTCGCCCAGGAGCAGCAGCTTGGCAGGAACCTTTTTGCGCACCCGGTCAAAAATTTCAATTACATCGGTCACCCGCTTCACCGGCCGGAAGTTTGAGATGTGCAGCAGAATGCGTTCGCCATTCGGCGCATATTCCAGTCGTCTTTCCTTGATGACATTGGCTTTTTCCCGGCAGTACACGTCGCAATTCACGAAGTTGTAAATCACCTGAATGTTGTTTTGGACTTCAAACTCGCGCACGGTGCGCTCCCGCAGATACTCGGAAATCGCCGTGACCCCGTCGCTCTGTTCAATCGAATAACGCGTAATCGGCAGATAAGAACGATCTTGCCCAACCAGCGTGATATCGGTCCCGTGAAGCGTTGTCACGAAGGGTAATTTCCTTTTCTTTGGGCCTGCTGCCAGCATCTGCCGCGCCAGCATCGCGCTCACCGAGTGCGGAATGGCGTAGTGCACGTGCAGCAGGTCGAGGTCGTAGAGTTCTGCAACTTCGGCCATGCGCGTCGCCAGCGCCAAGTCGTACGGTGGATAGTCAAAGAGCGGATATCGGGAAACTTCGACTTCGTGGTAATGAATGTTAGCGGAAGTTTCGCTGAGCCGGATCGGCTGCGCGTAAGAGATAAAGTGAATTTCATGGCCGCGCTGGGCCAGCTCTAAGCCCAACTCGGTTGCAACCACGCCACTGCCGCCGTACGTGGGATAGCAGGTGATGCCGATCCTCAACCGCTCGCGCATGTCAGATTCGATGGCCTAAGTCAGGCGGGGATTCAGAGTTTGGCGCAAATGACTTCGTTTGAAGGGCGTTGTATCAGCTGTTTTGGGTGGCGGCGCTGGCAAATCCTTGGTCAATCTTCTCCAGGTAGGCCTGCAGTTGCTCCTGAATCTGCTGTTCGAGAGACGTAAATTCGATCCCCATGCCCACACCGGGATCACTGGCCCGCACAATACCGTTGGTCTTGACTTTCTCCGAATCAATCCAGAAGGTGACGGTCACCACGGTTCCGATGTGCAGTGGAACCAGGCTTTCAACATAGCAGCCACGCCCGCCCATGTCGGTGGCGTTGCACTGCATGTGGCAGCGACTCTGATCCGGAAAGCTAATGTCGAGAGGGAATTGCACCTTGTGACGTGTAAACCGTCTCTTCTCGCCCTTGCTCGAATGAGCCACTGCCTTCTTGGGACTTGACTCAGTAACTTCGTGCCATGGAATCGGCTGTTGCGGTAGAATTCGCACTCCGGCCTGGTTGCGTCCGGGCGCTACAGACGACTTAGCCCAGATAACCTTAAAACGACCTTTCTTCTCGCCGTATTGAATTCCGATGATATCGCCAATTTTGAGCGAGTGGTGAATGTGCGTGAGTAGCGCGCCTTCACTGCTCAGGTTGTTGGCCATAGCGCTTTGAAAAAACGGCTTGCCATCGGCATCCATTCCCCAGACGCGCACGGGGATATCGGCTGAAACCCGCAACTCCGGTCTTTTTTCCATACAGTTTCGCCATCATAGCCTGTGAGTGGACGAGTGTGTAAGTAACCGTCAGTCACACTTTAGAGTCAAAAGTGTTGGTACTTCCGGTGGATTGGGTGACAACCGACACCTCTGTCCACCCCGGGACGAGGGCGTCCGGGGCTACACCCGTACGTGCATTCAAGGCTATGCCAGCGATGGCTGGTTCTCGACGAGGTCGTGGTATGAGATGAGCTGAATTTCCGCGCGTCTCAATAGCTCCTTAGCTGCCGGGGAAGTCAGGATGGCGAGCTCTTGCTCGCGCGAACTGCGCAGCCGAGTCTTGACCTGCCCGAGCTCCGCATCGTTGTATCCCGGATGGCTGACGAACTCCCATGTGCCATCGGGCAAACTATCGATGAGCAACGAGAACGTCTCCAGCTTGAGTCCACCGGTAGTAATGATTCCGATGCAGCCATCTGGGGTGATTAGGCCAGATTTCGCCAGCTCCTCCCGAAACTTTGCACGATAACTTCGAAGCACTCTCAACTGGAATCTTCGTTTCCAGCTTCCACCGGAGGCGAACAGAAGCGGCTCGAACGGATTACGCATGGCGCGTACACCACAATTCCTGGCCGCTCGTAGCGCCGCTCTGAAGACAACTGGAAACATGTGCGTGTGCTTGTGACTGTCTAGATGGGAGACGGGAATTCCTGCCGCTTGCAGTTTCCTGATTTGTGCGGTGATCTCGGCTTCAATCTCAGATTCGTCGAGACGGCCAGCCGTCGCCAGACCGGCAAAACTCAGTAGGCTTTCGCGGAAGCGCGGCTCGGCTCCATCGTTGGTCACAGTCAGGCTGGAAGCGTTCACATCGCGCAGGGTAGGGAAACCGTCCACCAGGACCACGTGGCATCCCACGCTCAATTTTGGAGTTTCTGATGCGAAGCCCACAGCCTCTTCGAAACGCCCTCCACACGTCATCAGAGTGGAAGAGGTCACAACTCCATTGGTGTGGGCGTCCCGAATCCCCCGGTTCACGCCGGAAGTGAGACCGAAATCATCCGCGTTGATAATCAACCGCCGCACGCTTGAAGTTTAGCAGGCAGCTTCAATGTGGGCCTTGCTCTACATCTAAGGAAGGCCCCCACCAAAAAGAAAGCCGGCGGGTGGTCCTTGATCATCCAATCGACTTCGCGGCGGCCTAGCGAGCATCGGGAAAGTCAGGCGAGGCGCGCGTAACAACCCAAGCCACCGCCGTCGCTGGTGTGAACGATCTCGATTTTCTGGTGTGAAAGGAGGACTTGTCGCGATGCCGGTTTCACAGGGAGACCTCGAACTGCTCGACAGCGATATTGCAAAGGGCTTGCTCAACTCCACCATCCCTGCACGGATGGCATACGTAGCAACAGACGGCACTCCGCGCGTCCTACCCACTTGGTTTCACTGGGGAGGACAGGAACTGGTTATGGGCACCTTTATTGCCGCACCTCACGTGCGCCATCCGGCTGCTCGCCTTAAGGCGCTGCGGGCGAATCCCGTGGTCGCTATCTCGATTGATACGGATCAGTTTCCACCACAGGTGCTTCAAATCCGGGGCCGTGTTTCCATCACGGAGGTGGATGGCGTAGTGGAGGAGTATGCAAAATCCGCCCATCGCTATCTGGGAGACGATGCCGCCACTTCCTACCTCAACCAAATAAATAAGCCGGGTACACGGATGGCGCGCATCGCTCTACGGCCGACGTGGGTGGGTATCCTCGATTTCCAGATGCGCCTTCCGAGTCCGCTGGGCGGCATCCTCGGCTAGCCGAACGCACAGCTCTTGAAACAGGTTGGTTGTGAACGGTGGGACTTTGGAGAAGACATTCAATGAGAATCGTCGGCGTGACTGTCGCCCGCCAGCATATTGATTTGGACGATCTCAATCGCTCTCGCGCAATCACAAGGTGCGTCCAACGCGACGGACACTGCTGCCAGTGTTGATGGGGCGCCGACCGCCATGCCGGTGAGGTCGGGCTTAAGTGCGTTCACACAAACTGAACACGAGCTTCCCTTGCCAAGCTGGCGCCGGGCGCGCGTTTTGTCGAGGCGCTTCCGCCTTTCGCAGAAGTCTTGCAATCGGGTTCGAGGAAGTTCGAACATGATGTTTCGTCGACATTTATTTGCGGAGATGATCAGGGAGCCCAAGGAAGTAGTTGCCGGATTGCTACGGGAAACAGGAGTTGAACCCATCGATGCCGGTCCGTTGCGCAATTCGCGTTTCCCGTAGGGACAACTGACCCAACCACGAGGCCACGCCTTACTTTGCCGCAAACTTCACCACGATATAAACAATCTCTTTGCCATCTATTTTCTTGACCCAGTGCGGAATTCCCGGCGGAACTCTGATGAAGTCACCCTTTGCGATCTTCCGCTCCTCGCCTCCGGTAATCCCCGATCCGCGAATTTGCCCAGGTTCCGTTTGCGCGCCGCCAACCACTGATCCGCCGGTCACAAAAACGCATCCCCCATCGATCACATACCACACGTCAGTTTCATACTCATGTACCTCCGCCTTGCCCGGCGCGGTGCGGCGAAGCAGAATTGCCGCGTGCTCCCGTGTCCGCTCGATGAGATTAATCTCCGACTCTCCTATGTCGTTTGCCGGAGCTTTTTGAATATCGGTTTCAATCTGCTTGGCCGGAACGAACACCACTTTCTCACCATTCTGCGCCGCAACCGGAAGAACCAGAAGCACGGCAAAAACCAAACCCCCCATGTTCTTCATTCGTATTCTCCTTGCGATGCTCTGTGGGTCGGACACTCTTGTCCAACGCCTTTGATTCTCCGACGTCTTTGATTTTAATGTGGGAACATCTGCCCTCGGCTGTCCAGCCGCGAAGCGGCGACAGAATGCAGCCCAGCGCGCAAGCCCCGGGTAAGAAACGAAAATACCCACGCCCGCGAAGCGGGCGACATACGTTAGCCCAGCACGTAAGTGCTGGGGAAGCAGGAGAAATGAGTAAGCGCGAGGCCGCTAGGCCGAGCGGCCCACTCTCCGATTTAGCAGAAAACCTTGTAAACCCGTGACCGCCGTGGACGCTGCCCAATAAAGCACTACTCCCGATGCCAGTCTGCACGCAAGCACCAATGTCAGCACCGCGGGCAATACAGCCACTACAACCCGCGACTGCTGTGGAAGGTGAGGACACAACAACGAGGCAACGGCAGTAAGAACTCCAGTCGCGACAGCGAGAATCGCATTCGGCTGCGCCAAATTGCGAATCCAAAGGAACCGTCCACCCCCTCCCACCCCGCGCCGGATCGCCGAATACACGCCTGCCCCAAGAAGCACTTGTACGACCATGCCAAGCGAGTTCACTCCATCAAACGGCTTCACTCCGTGCTTCTGATAAAGCTCAGAAAGCTCGCTGCCGAGCTTTTGCGGGCTGGACTTGTATTTCGCTTTCAGCTCATCGACCTCGCGCCTGATCATCTGGAGAATTCTTTGCTGCGCCTGTGCATGCCGCGCCATGCGCAGAGTCAGCGGCAGTAGCGCTAGCCGCGTGAGCAGCGAAAGCGTAATAATCGCGAATCCCAAGTTGCCGCCACAAGCGGTCGTGAGCAGCGATAAAACAATTGAAAGAACTCCGACAAAACTACTCCAACCAGGCATGTAGGTCCTCCTAGAGCGCTCTAACTGAGCAATCCCTCCACCACCCCATAGGCCTCGCCCAACGCCGCATCCAGCGCCCCGGCGTCTTTCCCGCCCGCCTCCGCCAAATCCGGCCGTCCGCCGCCCTTGCCACCAACTTTCTGCGCCACTGGGCCGATGACTTTGCCGGCCTGAATCCGCGAAGTCAAATCTTTGGTGACGCCGACAATCAGCGCCACATTCCCATTCGTCGCCGATCCCAGCACTACCACGCCCGATCCAATCTTTTCGCGAAGCTGGTCCATCAAAGTCCGCATCTGCGCACGCTCCAGATTGTCCACGCGATGCGCCAGCACTTTCACCCCCCGGATTTCTTTTATCTTTTCACCCACCGAAGCCACCGAAGACGAAGCCGACTTCATCCGCACCTGATCAAGTTCCCGCGCCAGCCGCTTGATCTCCGCATCTTTCTTTTCAAGTTCGGCCTTCAATGCCTCAGCAGGAGAAAATTCGGCTTGGACATCCCCCGCTTGGGTACCCCATCCTTCCGCGCCCTTTGCGGAGGGTGGGGAAGTTGACTTCTCCCCGGAATCGTCAATGGGTGCCCCATTCTTGCGCGTTTTTTGCGCAAGGGTGGGGGATACGAAACCCGACACAAAACTCTCCAACTCATGGTCCCTACGAAAGTGCTGTAGCGACCCCTCGCCCGTGACCGCCTCCACCCGCCGCACCCCCGACGACACGCTACCTTCTTTCAAAATCTTGATCAGCCCAATCTCGCCCGTCGCGCCAGTGTGCGTCCCTCCGCACAACTCAGTCGAGAAATCGCCAATCTTCACCACGCGCACGCGGTCGCCATACTTCTCGCCAAACAGCGCCATCGCGTGATACTCGTTCACGGCCACATCAATCGGCACATCCGCAATCGTCTCCACGCGCACGTTCCGCAGGACTTCCTTATTAATCATGTCCTCGATGTCCTGCAGCTCTTCGTCTTCGACTGCAGTAAAATGCGAAAAATCAAATCGCAAATGATTCGGCGCCACCAGCGATCCCGCCTGCTTCACATGCTTCCCCAACACCTCGCGCAACCCGGCATGAAGCAGATGCGTAGCCGTGTGATTCCGCATAGTGGACTCCCGGATCGCCGTGTCCACCACTGCGTCCACCTTGTCCCCGACACGAAGAGTAAAGTCAAAACCCCCGCCCTCCCCAAAAGACGGGGAAGGACGGGGCACCCCAGTGATAGGTGTGGACCGGGTGCCCCATCCTTCCGCGTTCTTTGCGGAGGGTGGGGTTTTTGACTCGCCTCCTACGGAGGGCACGGATTTTACAACCACCTGATGTGCTCTCACCCCCTGCACCGGGTAGTAGCATCCCTTAACCTCGGCGACCACCGCGTTCAGTTCATCACTGTAAAAAAAGCCGCGGTCCCCAACCTGCCCACCCGATTCCGCATAAAACGGCGTGTGATCAAGAATGACCTCGCCTTCCTCGCCGGGTCTAAGTTCCGGGACGCCCTGCCCATCCTTGATGATGGCCAGCACTTCGCAGTCTTCCGACCGCGTCTGCAAATATCCCTCAAACACCGACTTTGGAAGCTGCTGGTAAGCAGGATTCGCAATCTGCTTGGCAGCTCCCTTCCAAGACGCGCGAGCGCGCTCGCGCTGCTCCGCCATGGCAAGGTCGAAACCGGCGCGGTCGAATTCGATATCTAGATCACGACAGTAGTCTTCAATGAAGTCTTTTGGGAGCCCGTATGTGTCGTAAACTTTGAAAGCTTCCACGCCCCTAAGCTTCAGGGGATACCCCAGCCTCTTACATTCACGGACTAAGTCCGGAACCGGCGGCCAGACCGCGTCTGTTGGTTTAGGGAAACCGGGCGTGCCCCCGGCCTCCACTATCATGACGTCTCCCAAACGCTCTAGCCCTTTAGTCAGCGTGTGTACAAACCTAGTCTCTTCCCCCAGCACAATTTTAGAAACTTGTTCCGCCGTTTCCTTCAACTCCGGATACGCATTCTGCATCAGATCGCGAACAGCAAACACCATTTCGTGCAGGAACGGCTTCGTTTGTCCGAGGAGTCGCCCATGCGTAATCGCGCGCCGAATAATTTTCCGCAGCACATATCCGCGTCCTTCATTCGACGGTAGCACTCCATCCGAAATCAGAAACGTCGCTGCTCTCGAATGGTCTGCAATCACACGGAGCGAAGCCGCAGATTTGTGCCCAGCACTGTCCATGTGAGAACTGCTGGACATGTGGGGACGGACGCTCTCGTCCGTCCTGCGGAGATCCGCTCCGCGCGCTCTTGCCGAGCTTTGCTCGGCCGGGCGGACGAGGGCGTCCGCCCCTACATTCGTCAACTCCGCCGCCCTTTCAATCAGCGGCATAAACAAATCCGTCTCATAATTCGAGATCACGCCCTGCAGCACAGCCGTCACCCGCTCCAACCCCATGCCCGTATCAATCGAAGGCTTGGGCAGCGGATTCAGCGTGCCCGAGGCATCCCGGTCAAACTGCATGAACACCAGATTCCAAATCTCGACATAGCGCCCACAATCGCACCCAAACGCGCAATCCTGGTGCCCCTGATCCGAAGCCGCCGGCCCCATGTCGTAGTGAATCTCGCTACACGGTCCGCAGGGCCCGGTGTCGCCCATCTGCCAAAAATTGTCTTTCAATCCAAACTCGAAAATCCTATCTTTCGCGACACCCTGCGCCAGCCACAGCTCATAAGCCTCAGCATCGCGCGGCACCCCGCCTTCGCCGTTGAAAATCGTCACGTACAACTTGTCCTTCGCAATCCCAAACCACTCCTTCGACGTGATCAGCTCCCAGGCATACGCAATCGCATCTTTCTTGAAGTAATCGCCGAAGGAAAAATTCCCCAACATCTCAAAAAACGTGTGATGCCGGTTGGTGAATCCAACATTCTCCAGATCGTTATGCTTGCCGCCCGCCCGCACACACTTTTGCGAAGAAGTCGCCCGCGAGTAGTCGCGCTTCTCGAGGCCAAGAAAAACATCCTTGAACTGGTTCATCCCTGCATTGGTGAACAGCAGCGTCGGATCGTAATGCGGCACCAGCGACGACGAATGCACCTCTCGATGCCCCTTCGCGACAAAGAAGTCGAGAAACTTCCTTCGAATTTCAGAGCCTGTCATTGAAATCCAATTCTAAACGACTAACCACAGAGGCCACAGACGATCGCAGAAAAAACCGAGCAAAACGTCTTCCGTGATCGTCTGTGCCTCTGTGGTGAGGTTACGCGTCGAGAGTGATCAGCAGCTGGAATGGATTACTGCGCCCCCAACGATAAAACTCAAAATCGCGGTCAAGGGTCAGAATGTCAGGCGAGTTAAGTTCGGTCGCCAAGTGAATCAATGTTGCATCCGCAAGATCAATCCCGCGATCGCTGTACTTGTGCATGATCCGAGCCACTTGCTCCGCCGACTGCGATAGCGAAAATGGAATCCGAAAAATTCCGGCCGCGACGTTACCCAGAATCGCTTCTGCTGCTCCCGTGATGCTCCGCAGGAGATAGCAGCTCTCCACGATGACCGCTTCGCTAGTCACCAGAGGCGGACCGGGGCCGGTAATCGTCTCCGCGCAGACTGGATGAAACCGCTCACTGCGGTCGAGGGAAGCCACAATTACTCCTGTGTCCAAGAGAACCGCCTTCACTTCCCGAAGCCCTTCATGTGTTCCTTGTTGGACCCGAGGTCAGGAATTCCAGAGGCAAACTTTCCCAGGCCGATAATCTTGCGGGACCCATTTCCCACATAGCAGGCCGCCAGCAACCGCAGCCCCTCCCGCACCACTCTAGAAGGACTCCACCCCGTTTGCTTCACCAGCTTCGCTAGCGCCTTTTGCGAAGGCTCATCCAGCCGCGCTTGAATCGTCGAAGGCATGCCTGTATTGTAACACATCACGTGGTATGTATTACACCGCGGGGGTTTTCCCCTCTATGTCTTCCCTCCGTGCTCCTCCGTGTCCTCTCTGGTCATCTGGCTTTTCGGTTGTCTCATCGAACCAACTTATGCAATCCTCTGTTTGCATTTTTCCTCTGAGGAGACGCCATGGCCTGCGATCCAAGTATCCTGCGACAAGTCCCCCTATTCGCCTTACTCGACGACGAAGAGACCTGCGTCCTGGCTGGTCAGGTCGAAGTCAAGACTTTTGCTCCGCGGCAGCGCATTTACAAAATCGGCGACCCCGGCGGGCAGGCCTATGTCATGGTCTCCGGCTCGGTCCGGCTTACGACCATCGACGAAGATCATCAGGAGGTAATCGTCGATCAGCCTACAAAAGGAGAATTCTTCGGCTTCGCATCGATGCTCGAACAAACGCCGCACCAGACCACAGCGACCGCGCAGGACGAATCCGTCTGCATTGAAATCGACCGCCACGACATCGCCATCCTGCTCGAGCGCAAGCCCATGGCCGGAATGGATATGCTCACCGTACTCGGACGGCAGTTCCATGCGTCGCAGCAACTGGTCCGCGTGCGCGCCTCCCGTAATCCCAACGAGATCATCGAGGAAGAAGAAACCTTCGGTGAGGGCATCGCCGATCTGGTCGCCAGTTTCGGCGGATCGTGGACGTTCATCATCATGTTCGCGGTTGTCTTGATTGCGTATTCTTCCACTAACGTCTCACTGGGCCGGCACGCGTGGGACCCATATCCTTTTATCCTGCTCAACCTTTTCCTATCTATGTTGGCCGCGATTCAGGCGCCAGTCATCATGATGAGCCAGAATCGCCAGGACAAAAAAGATCGCTTGCGCGGCGAGCTAGACTACGAGGTAAACCGGCGAGCAGAATCAGAAATCCAAGGGCTTGCCCGCAAGATGAACTTGCTCGGTGACAAAATTGAAGACGTAGAAGAGTTGCTCCGGAAGCGAGTATCTGGATAATGCTTCACAATCAGCGAGAGCGCTAAACGCCTTTAACCGCAAAGCACGACAAGAATCGCAAAGTTCGCCAAGGAAATCCTCGAAGGGTTCTCTGCGAACTTTGCGCACCTTCGCGCTCTTTGCCGGTTAAAAGCTTCTGACTTTTGACAGCGGGCGGACTCACTCCACCTCGCCCTCCAACTCCCCCAACACTTCCTCCTCCACATCCCACTTCTTCAAAATCCCAAAAATCGTTTTCATCCCAAACCCCGCCCGCATCAATTGCCGAAAAATCCGTGCCGTCTGCTTCTTATCTTTTGGTTTCACCAATCGCTTGCGCCTCAAATACTCCCGCGCTTGCTTCTCTTCGTTAACCTCTCCGTATACAGAATCCACGGCTTTCTCGAGAACCTCGCCATGCACTCCTTTGATTTTCAAATCCGTAATCACACGCCTTCGCCCGAACTTTTCATTGTCGCGACGAAACGCGGAATACGCTGCGGCATATTTCGCGTCACTCAAATATCCTTCATCTTTCAGCCGCCGGATGACCAATTCGACCAGCGTCTGCCCGATTTCTGTCTCCGCTTCCACCCTCCGCCGCAGCAACCTTTTCAGTTCCGCCACCGAGCGCATCCGACGCCCGAGCGCGCCGACCGCATATTCATACAACTCGCCTTCTGTTTCGAGCTTATGTGGGCGCGCAAATGCCATGCTCCCTACACGTTACCAGTACCCACCCAATTGCGGAAACATTAACGCAATCTTCACCGAAATTTTGATGACATTGGGAACTTGCCATCGTCTATATACGTAACTAGATCAGGAGCCGGTTATGCTTACCGTTAAGACCGAACGTGCCGGGGATGTAGTAGTTGTAAAGTGCGCAGGCAGAATTGTGCGCGGCCAGGAATCCACACTGCGGAACGCAGTGCTTGCTGAGAAGTTGGCACGCATCATCGTGCTCGATCTTACGGAAGTCGAGTCGCTGGATGCCGGCGGTCTGACTCTGCTCGTCGCGCTGCATCGCTGGACCGAGAGCAATCGGGTTCATTTGAAATTAGTGAATCCGCGTCCCTTCGTCCACGAGATGTTGACCCGCACGCACCTCGATTGTGTCTTCGATATCTCTACTTTCGATCATGCGCTGGCAGTACTCCGAGCGTGTGAGCAACGCCCCGCGGAAGCCGCCGCATATTAAGGCTGTGTGGCGCGGGCGCCCTCGCTCGCGAAGCCTCGCAGGTTTTCTTTGCGAACTTTGCGGTTAAAGGCTTTAGAAGCTTGTCCCACAAAGGACGCCAAGGTTCCGCAGGGTCCGAAAAGTTTCTCCTTCCTCTGTGATCTCCGTGTCCTCTGTGGTTCAAAGTGCCTTTCTTGCCCATTCCGCAAATCAACCTTGCGCGATCTGATTCCAGGAACTATCCTGCCTCGATTTCGTAATAGTTCCTATGACAACCGATCGTCCCCGCCTCCCGGCCCTTACCTCACTCCGATTTTTTGCCGCCCTACACGTCTGTGTCTTTCACCTGTACGCGATGAAGATTGCCAACGGCACTGGCTGGATGCACCAGATTGCTTCGATTGGATATTCCGGCGTGAGTTTCTTCTTCGTTTTATCGGGTTTCATCCTGGTTTACACCTATGCCGACCGCGATCTGCGCCCAAAGGAATTTTGGTGGGCGCGTTTTGCCCGAATTTATCCTGCCTATCTCTTTTCTCTGCTGATTACGGCGCCTTTCTTTTTCTATGTGTGCATCAAGCTGAAGCCGGTGCCGATCGCATTTTTCATATGGCCACAAAACCATCTGATCGTGTCGTCAGTCTCCGTTTTCACGTTGATTCAATCCTGGATACCAGCGGATGCCCTCGCATGGAACTCGCCCGCCTGGAGCCTTTCCGACGAAGCATTCTTCTACTTGTTGTTTCCGGCGCTGGTCACATGGCTGGCCCGCAAGAAAACCCGCACGTGGTGGCGGCTAGCCCTGCTTTGCTGGGGAGCCGGCCTGCTCATTACTCTTGCATACGTTGGTTTGAAGCCGGACGGGGTTGGGTTCGTGGACGACAACTCGCTCGATCTGACGTGGCTGAATGTGCTGAAGTTTAATCCCCTGGTGCGCTTTCCGGAATTTATGCTCGGCGCCTGCTGCGGATTCCTTTTCCTACGCAAAACTATCCCCCAGAAATGGGGGACTCCGCTAATTTTCGCTGGCGTGGCCTACTTCGTGGCTGCGGTAATTGTTGCTCCCCGTATTCCGTATCCCATTCTTCACGACGCCATGTTAACCCCTGCATTTGTCGCGATCATCTACGGACTAGCGCTGCGCCCACTATGGACCAAAGTCCTCGAAGTCAGGCCGCTGGTGTTACTCGGCGACGCCAGCTATTCCTTCTATTTGCTGCACAGCTTTCTCCTGGGAGCGTTTTTTCAGCCCGGCGAAGCGCCCATTCATCCCCCAGCATGGAAGATGGTCGCCGGTGTGCTGATCCCAATTACAGCTTCTATCCTTGTATATAAGTTGATCGAGGGACCAGCCAGAAGAAAACTACGCGGCAAAAAGAAACGTGAGTTAGAACTAGCCCCGGCCCCAGCATATTAACTGTAATAGATTGGCTGGCCCTCGATAAGAGTGAAGGCGTTGTCAAGAGCATAGTTGTCCTGGGCGGTGCGAATAGCACCGCGTGTTCGCCAGAGAGGTTGAGGACCAAGGCTCTGGAAATCTCACGCTGAATCACTCACCGGTGGAAGACCGTTCCACCAACCATCGATTCGACCTAAACATCGGCCATGATTCTTCTATGCGAACATCCCGTCAGTACGGGATGCGAGAGCGCCCCCAATCAACACCTGCGGTCTACTCGCCGTGGCGAGCGACCAGGGCCAGCCCCGAGCTGCTCTCGATGCGAACGATCTCTGGCTACGGCTTTTGCGTGCGTAGCATCCAGTAGAGTCGTACGGCTAATTTGCGCGCCGGCCACCTTGGCTACAGCTTTGGGTTTCTGATGACAGCGATGCAAATACTCTCGACGAAACTGGGGGTCGTAGCGCACCGCGTTCTGCGCCGCTTCCACCGCAACGAGCGCAGCATGCGATTGCCTTGTTTGGTGA
>Ga0137367_10000910_pt1 | contig 22441 bp, 26 predicted proteins | sample SagtaG_14_FD_104939 | JGI IMG/M metagenome (GOLD analysis project Ga0137367, IMG submission 104939) | Vadose zone soil microbial communities from Sagehorn Ranch, Mendocino, California, USA - Sage1_L_80_16 metaG | ecosystem: Environmental > Terrestrial > Soil > Vadose zone | place: USA... | reverse complement strand
TGGGTCTATCGCTGGCCCGGCGAAATGGGAGCCGCGGACAGCTCGGAAATTCTAGCGCAACACCGACAAATAGCAGCGATGGAGGGTATCCATTGAACACTTAGCTGCTACTATCGACCGAACAGATGCAAAGGAAAGTTAAGTGAGAGCCATCGCATCACGCGGTGGCTCTTCAACTTTTTATATAGGTTCTACCGCCTGCCTGCCAGCAGGCAGGTCGTCCAGCTGCCGGAGCCTTAGTTATTGATCCAGTTTAGAATAAATTCAGCGTTTTCCTGCCACGTGGGCTGGCCTAATACAAAATGATTGCGTCCCGGGAATTCTTTATAACCCAAAACAGATTCATTTTTTTTGTATTTTTTGAAATTACGCAGATTTAAATGAGCTGGGATGGCATGATCTATACTCCCGGAAATAAACAATAGCGGAGCATGAGACTTAGCAAAATCAACCTTTGTAACACTCGTCAATCCGCCCCGAATTACGCTTTTCGATTCCGGAATCGCATACTTTTCATACGATGCCTTTTGATCCTCTAATGCCATACCATTCGTAAATGCATATTGCCAATCCTTAAAAGACATAAGATATGTTTTCTTGGTTGAAGTAAAAAGACCCAATGCTTTCCAACTTGATTTTAAAGCCGAGAATTCATAGGGCACTATTCCTTGTGGCGGAGCAGAGTGAATGGCAATGCCTGCGGCGGCCAGGTCCCTGTTCACTAAAATTTGAGTAATCAGACCGCCTAAGCTATGTCCGATGATAATTGGTTTTTCTGAACACTTTTTTACAATATTTGCATAATAATCTATGAGCTGGCTCAATGTTAAGCTGGCTAAGTCAGTATCATGAGGTTGTCTGTTTCTTAATTCCTTTGCTGACGCATCCTTATATGGCCAAGGCGGGGCGCTAGCTCTATAGCCGTTGCTTTCAAAACACGTTTTCCATGTGTCCCATGCCGTGTGACTAACAAATGCACCGGTGATAAATACTATGGTTTTAGATCGGATATTTTTCATTCAATGTGATTAGGTAAATATTGTTTGAAGAATAAACCTTTATGCAGCAACTTGTCCAGGACGATCTTTATTACGCTTGGAGAGCGGGAGCGGGCCTTCCAGAATGGCCCACAGAGGGACGGTTCGAGTCCTGCTCCCGGAACATTTTGACTTGGTGCATAGGTCCGTATATGGTTAAATTTAGGTATGCTAAAAAAACTTTTAAAAATCGGCGGAACCATCATCGTTTTAGTTATAACCACTGTAGTTTTATTTGTGGTCATTGGAGTCCAGACATATCTCCCGCATAAAAAAATAACCATTAGGGTTCCATATGAATTTTCCGATGTGCCCGACAGCATGATCCCGATGGGAGAAACCATCAATCATCCCAAGCCCCAAGTACCTCATGGCCATCCAGGGATTGATTTTCAATATAACGACAACAGATCGCACAATGTAGTTGCGTCGGTGGATGGAATTGTCACATCAATTACCCAAGGCGAAAGCGATCCTGGCAAATGGGATGTTCAAATTAACAATGGATTTTATAATTTGCGTTACAAGGAGATGGAGAATTACAATCAGGCATTTCATCTAGGGTACCGAGTAAAAGAAGGAGATTTTGTCGGACATTTTGGGATTTATCGGGAAAAGGATGGTACTGTCCATGAGCAGATCCATTGGGAATTAGCATCTACTGCTTTATTGAGGGATCGATTTTGTCCTCTTACATATTTTGACCTACAATCACTGAAGTCGATTGAAGAACTTTGGGTAAAAGTCCCACTCGAGGCAAATCAAAATATGAAAGCCCAGTTTCCTTATATTTGCAGCGGAGATTATTATGCAAAAGAAGAATAGAACTTAAATTCAAAATCCTTAATAACTTTAGCCCATTCAGCAGTTCTGAACTTACTACCTAACGGTTGGAGCCAATAAAATAGCCCGCATAAATGCGGGCTATTTTATCTTGAGTCGGACGACGGAACCTGTTATTATATAAATCTATGAAAAAATTTACATGTAAGGAAATAATGAACAATGAGGGTGGATGTGATATGGAGTTTACAGGAGATAATCCGCACGATGTGGCTAGTCAATGTGGCAAGCACGTTGCGAGCTCGACTGACGAGGCGCATAAACCGATGAGAGATAAAATGGCTAATCAAATGGCTCATGGAACAGAGGAAGACAAGAAAAAATGGTTTGAGTGGTTTCAGGGCGAATGGGACAAGAAATCTGAAGCATAAAGAACTTTTACTATTTTTATAAAAATGCAAAAAATAGCTACACGATTATTTATCTATTCATCAATTGTTTTTGGTGTTGTAGGAATTTTAAACGTTTTGACATTGCCTGCTGGAGGGGATGCAAACAGCTCGGGTCTGCACATGGTTCTCATGAAGATTCTATTTACAACCGTTTTTATTATACTGCCTTCATTTGCATTGAGTGTTGCTAGCAAGTATCTAAACGGTAAATCTTAGTTCCTTCTGAATGCGTCCGATCCTTTCAAAAAAATCTTTCAGTCCATTTCATAATTAGCGGCTCGCGGCCGCGTTTTTTATTCGGTATGATATAATTTTATTATGCATCGAATTTTTTCGTTTTTTGTTGTGTTAAGCATGTTAGAGATGAATGCGCTGCCGGCTTTGGCGCTTGGAGAACTTCCTCTCGCAACTCCCACGCCCGACCTATCGACATCGACACCTATTTCGACACCCACACCTAATCTTTCCACCCCAACACCACTCCCATCGATTCTTCCATCAGATAGCACACCGCCAGTTATATCTGGTGTCCTAGAGGCATCACTTCTATCTATTGATGCCACGATTGTCTGGATGACTGATGAACTTGCAGTATTTGCCCTAGAGTATGGTACCACGACAAGTTATGGTTCATCGGCAACTCTTCCCGCGACTGCCCTCCTTGCTCATACGGGTATTTTATTAAATTTATTGCCTAGCACTACATACTATTACTGTATCCACGCCACTGATCTGTCTGGCAATACGGCTAACTCATGTGGTCACTCGTTTGTTACTGCTTCGACTCCAGTAACACTTGATGCCAATCCACCAACCATCTCTGATATATCCATTTCGTCTCTTACCGCTACCTCGGCAACTATCAATTGGACTACCGAAGAAGTGGCTAACGGGGAGATACAGTATGGCTTAACTCCCAGTTATGGTTCAACAACGCCACTTGAGACCCCGCTCTCATTGAATCATACGATAGTTCTTTCAGGCCTAACAGCCGATACTCTCTATCACTATCGAATTCAATCCAGTGACGAAATAGGGAATCTAGCAACCTCGCCCGATAACACATTTACGACCGAAGTAAGTGCTGGAGCAGGCGCTGGTTCCGGTTTGGTTAATGTCTCGGCAGTTATTTCCGGAGTGGAGACAGCGGAAATTACTTTTACATCAGCTACAATAGCATGGCAAACTGACATTCCATCGGATTCTCAGGTCGAATATGGGGATAGCTCTCTATTTGGTCAATTAACAACCCTCGATGCCACATTGAGTACCTCACATTCCGTTACGATTACTGGTCTTCCTTCAAACACGAATTACTATTTCCGAGTGAAATCAAAACTAGTGGGTGTTTCGGTGGCAACTGTTTCTTCGAACCATGATTTTAATACCTTATCCGAAGCAACGCCCAGTGTTCCATACGCCCAGATATTGTCGGTCTCTGTGGGATCAATTACTACGACCGCGGCTACGGTCTCAACCACAACAGACATAGGGGCTACGGCTCGTGTCGAATATGGCATTACCACTGAATATGGCCAGATAAGTGCCACTGACTCATCAGCCGCATCGCACACAATTGCTCTTTCCGATCTTGAGCCAGGTACGCTATATCACTATAGAGTAAAAGCAGTGAGCGCAGATGGCGACGTTACATTTTCAGAAGACTATATGTTCACGACATTAACTCCGACAGTCCCCGTGCCGCCACCTTCCGGGATAACAGATCTTTCAGTTGCTGGGTATGACGACACTTCGGTAACACTGGCCTGGGATGTTGCTTATGCTACCGCGGATGCAGCAGCCGAATACGATATTCGTTATAGTACCACCCCGATTACTTCCGGTAATTTTAGCTCAGCGGCCCAAGCCGAGATTTTGCCGATTGTATATGAGGATGTTGTGCAATCCGGTACGCGTGCCCGGGTCTACATTATTGCGGGATTGGCTCCTGCAACACAGTATTACTTTGCCCTTAAATCAAAATATGAGGGTACTACTTTTTCTGATATTTCAAATGTAGTCTCGGCGGCACTTCCTTCGGCCGCTCCTGTAAGTCAAACTATACCAATCAGTTCAGGTACTTCAGGCGGCGGCGGGGGCGCTATAGGGCCAATCAGCGAGCCATCTATGCTCAATGCTTCGGGCGACAACAAGGAAATTGTTTTAAACTGGAAAAATCCAGGAGAGTATAATTATGTCCGAACGGTAATTGTCAAAAAAGCAGGAAGTTATCCTACTTCTCCTACTGATGGCCAAGTTATTTTTGAGGGCAGGGGAGAAACATTCACCGATACCAACCTGATCAACGGCACAACCTATTATTATGCTTTCTACGCATATGATCATGCTAAGAACTATTCCTCCAGGATTCAAGTATCTTTAGCGCCGCGCCTAGCGGTTACACAAAAGATTCTTTACGAAAATCCCGAAATAGTAGCAATTACGCCAGCCAATCACTTTGTCGAAATTCTCAAACGGGGAATTAAAGATATAGAAGTTGAACATTTGCAAGAAGTTCTTGCGAGAGACGAAAGTCTCTATCCGGAGAAGTTGATTACCGGCTACTTCGGCACCCTTACAGAACAAGCGCTTAAGAAGTTTCAGCAGAGACATAATCTCCCACAGACCGGTATTACTGATGTTGCTACCCAAGCAAAGTTGAGTATTGTGTCACGATCCTCTGTTAAACTGGAAGTTCCGGAAGATATAATCCTATTTACTAAAGATCTATCTCGAGGCAGTCAAGGTGATGATGTCGCAGCTTTGCAAAAGTTTCTGATTTACGAAGGCAGTTACACCGCGGCTACTGCGGATGGTGTCTACGGACCTTCTACGGTACAAGCTGTGAAGACATTTCAAAAGAAATACGGAGTGAGACCGGTGAGCGGCTACTTTGGGGTCAAGACTCGTCATAAAGTGAGGGATATTACAGGGTTATAAAATGATGGAACTTAAGCTATTTTGTAATTTCTAATCCTTTGTGTATAGTGATGGCCATGTATAGTGGAGCAGCTTTTTTAGCCCTTTGACAAGGGAGGCTCAGATGTATGACAAATCAACAGAAATGCGATACCTCACCGATAATCGAGATTCGCAAAATCCCTACGAACTGGTCATCCGGCTCGGGGAAAACGGTGACTGGTATGTGGCAACAGTTCCTCAAGGGCAAGGTACAATCGGCAAGGCTGCAATAATAGTTTTTAATAGAGTCCATAACTCGAAACCACTGTAGGTCAACTACATTGATAATTCATTTAAGAGCGTATATAATAACTCATTATGAAAAAAATGAACCCGGTAGTCCATTTTGAAATGGGCTACAAAGACAAGCAGCGTATGGTCGACTTTTATACCAAAGTTTTTGGTTGGCAGGCCCAGATGATGGGTCCAGAGATGGGTAACTATGTGGTCGCTACTACTTCGGAATCTGATAAGAAAACCGGTCGCCCCAAACAGCCTGGCGCCATTAACGGTGGTTTCTACAAAAAAACAGAAAATTCATTGTCACATGCACCATCAGTGGTAGTAGCAGTTGATGATATTCGTAAGGCTATGAAGTCTGTGGAAGCCGCAGGCGGTAAGATCCTTGGTGCGATGGATCAGTCTGGTAAGCAATCGATAGAGCCGCAAGAAATTCCCGGTGTAGGATTGTGGATTTCCGCTATGGATACGGAAGATAATCGATTTTCTATCTTGCAACCGGCTCCGATGATGGATATAAGACCCAAATAATGGCTGCTAGCATCTTTGTTAACTCTGCCGGTTAAAGATTTACCGAAATATGAAACAAAAAATCACACCGTTTTTGTGGTTCGATAAAAACGCCGAAGAGGCTATAAATTTTTATGTCTCGATCTTTAAAAACTCTAAAATCGTCAGTATCAAGCGGTATCCAAAAGGACCATTGGAAGGACCGATGAAAGGCATGGAAGGCAAAGTTCTCACTGCCTTATTCCAATTAGAAGGGCAGCAATTTTTGGCTTTGGATGGTGGCCCGTTTTTCAAACCCACGGGGGCAGTTTCATTTTATGTTGAATGCAAAACACAGGACGAGGTGGACTATTATTGGTCCAAGCTCACTAAAGGCGGAGAACCAAAAGCCCAGCAATGCGGCTGGTTGATGGATAAATATGGCTTCTCTTGGCAAGTGATTCCGAAAGCTTTACCCGAGCTTCTCAATGATCCTGACAAAGAAAAAGCGGATCGGGTAATGCAGGCCATGCTAAAAATGAAGAAAATTGACATTGCCGGCTTAAGGAAAGCGTACAAAAGCTAATTCATTATAGAATTCTTAATAAAAACAAAATGCTACGAAAGTAGCATTTTGTTTTTATTAAGAAGTGGTGGGTAAGAAAGTATTTTGATATGTATACGTCCTATATCTATACAGCTCATATTTAAATTAAATTGTGATTTATGTAGATTACTCTATACTTAATTTAGAACTGCTTATAAGTTAACTTAAAGTAATTGTGCTGAACAATATAGTTTTTTTCTCTACAGTCGTCATTGATTTGGTATTTATACTGATGATGCTTAGGTTGGGTAAAGCAGGCATTATGGTGGCTATTGTAGTTAACCTTGTTTTAATTTCTGCCTTTGGAGCAAAATTAATTCAAATTTTTGGCGGTGTTACTAATACTGGAAATGTGTTTTATGCCGTTATTTTTACAGCCGGTGCAATCTTAACTGAACGTTACAATAAAAAAGAAGCTTATAAGTCAATCTGGATTGGTTTTGCGGCCCTGGCAATCTTTATAATAATGGGTCAACTTACCATTGAATCGATTGGCCGATTGGAGACACGCGCTGTCGAAGAAGCCATGAGGATTCTTTATCAACCCGCTCTTCGTATTGCCATCGCGAGTGTTTCTGCTTTTCTAGTTTCACAGCACGTGAATATTTGGCTTTTTGATTATCTTCGCCAAAAATCCAGCAATATGCTTTGGTTTAGAATTGTGGCTAGTGCTACCGCTGGACAAGCACTGGATAGTATAATTTTCTTCACCATCGCATTTTTAGGAGCTATTGCTTCTCCCGTACTTTTACAGGTAATTTTTGTTGGATTTATTGCAAAGCTATTGGTGGCTGTTATCTCAGTCCCGTTTATCTACAGGAGCCGGTCAATAAAAGTAAATGAATATTAGTAGTTATCAATTGTAGGCATGCAAAGATTGCTTAATTGGCGATAAAGTTGTAGTGTGTCAACAAGGTCGGGGAGGGATAAAAGCCGGGGTTTTTAAATAGCATCAATAATATGGACGAAAACAAGTGCCCCCAGTGTGGACATCCACACAAATCCGGCGAGAAGTGCTCGCAGTGTGATTGCACAGTTGGCAAGTAGGCCAAAATAAAAGACCCGCCTAATTAGGCGGGTCTTTTATTTGTCTAGTTTTAAGCATCTTTTTCTTGCATCCTAAAAGTATATGTAGCTAGGGTTATAAGGATAATGGCCCAGATGGTCATTGCTAGAAGATCCCACTTAATGGCGCCGATGCTGGCATCTTTGGTCATAACATCACGCAAAGCAGTTGAAAAGTAGGTTAGTGGTAAAATATTGGCGATTTTTTGAAGCCAATGAGGCATGTTTGAAATTGCGAAGAATACGCCGCCCAGGAATAACATGGGGAAAACTAAGAGATTGGCAAAAACAGGGACACTTTCTACGGTCGAGGCTAATCCAGAGATAGTGAAGCCTAGTCCCAAGAACATCAAAGCGCCTAAAATTACACACAAAAGTATTAGGAAATATGAGCCGATGACATGGGCTTTCAGGATAAAAACGCCAGCGGCGATGAAAATTGCTGTCTGGAGCACAGAAACAATAAGGCGAGTAATAACATTAGCAGTTACAAATTGATAGGGTTGTATGGGGGTCGCCAGAAGGCGCTTAAGAACGCCTTTTTCCTTGAATTGAACGAAGACAAAAGCCACGGAAAATACTGACATCTGCATAATAGACATAGCGATAAGGCCGGGGAGCAGAAAATCAAGATATTTCAGATGCTTAGCATTGATTGTCTCTTGTTTAACGCTGAAAAATGTTGGTACGCGAGCTATCTGTAAGCTTACTTTGTCTAGATATTGGCTTAAAATTGAAATTGTGGCCTGGGCTTGAGCTTGCTGACTTTCATTTATGTAGACCTTAAGTTCTTTAGTTTGGACAGGTGGAATTACATTGATAAAATCATCGGGAATATCAAGTACCGCTATGCGGTTGCCGTCTCTAAGAGATTTAAGTTCGTCATTTAAGTTGCCCTCGGTAATATTGAATACGTCAAATTTTTTAATTTGATTTACCAATTCCTGGGTTTGCGGCTGGGGTTTATGAGTTACTAAACCAATATCAAATTTTGGCGGACGGTCGAAGCCGATTAGTCCGAAAATAAACATGGTGATTAACGGAAAAACAAGCGTAAAGAATGCCGCCTGGCGGTTGCGGACAAACATCTTAATGGAAGATTTAGTCAGATCAAGGGTAGTATTCATCCCGAACGAAGTAGCTGCTGCGCAGTATTATACCTAAGTTATAAGCGTAGAAACTACTTGTTTAATTATATACAATATCCCGTGCGTTTAACCCTCTAGGGCTGCTTCGTACGGGATTCATATTGGGGTTAGTCTCTTAATTGATGGCCGGTTAATTTTAAGAATACATCTTCAAGAGTAGCTCGTTTCATGGTTAGTTGGTCAATATCGAATTTATATTGGCGGCTAGCGGTAAAAAGGCCGTCTAGAGTTTCTTTCGGTTGTTTGGTGGTTATAGTGTATGTTCCATCTTCAGATGAAAATGTCTCAACTCCAGAAATGACCCGTAGAATTTCCGGCTGGATAATCATGCCTGATTTAAATTCAATAGAGGTATCAATTCCAATGCTGTGAAGCAAATTATGAGTAGTATCTAAAGCAACAATTCGGGCGTGATCCATAATAGCAATTCTGTCGCAAAGAACTTCCGCCTCATCCATATAATGAGTGGTAATTACAATTGTTTTACCTCTATTTTTAATGCTGGTAACCAAATCCCAAAGATTATGGCGGGCTTGAGGATCAAGTCCTGTCGTTGGCTCATCTAGAAACAGTATTTTGGGATCATTTACCAGGCCGACAGCAATCGAGAGGCGTTGCTTTTGTCCCCCAGAAAGCTCTTTTACCTGGCTGTCTGCTTTATCACTTAATTGGACTTCTTCCAGGAGTTCCATGGGGTCTACAGTGCGGTTATACATAGACGCAAAAGTAGTGATAAGCTCTTTAAGATTGAGTCCATCGAAGAAAGATGACGCTTGTAATTGAACGCCAATAACTGATTTTACATCATGAGATTGGTGGGCAACGTTCTTATTATCAACTAAAATCGTGCCGCCGGAGATACTCTTTAATCCTTCGATCATTTCCATGGTAGTAGTTTTGCCGGCACCATTTGGGCCAAGAATGCCAAAAGTTTCACCCGGTTGAACTGAAAAAGAAATATTATCAACGGCGGTAAAATTGCCGTATTTTTTCGTCAGGTTTTTAACTTCAATAATTGGCTGGTTGGGACCAAGTTCAATTTGATTGTGAGTGTGCGGATAAGGCACTTTGAGCAATTGGGCAAAGGCGCTTCTGATTGCTCCGTTTGGCCAGCCTACCTTGATGAGTTCTGAAATAATTTCGTCCTGGGAGAGTCCGACTGCTCGAGCTTCACTGATATAGGCGATGACCTCTTTTAGGTCAGGTAAAATGTCATTTTCGTGGCTATTTAGGCATATATTCATAAACAGCTTTATATTCTATCATATTTTTTGCAATCTTCAAGTATGGAATCTTGTTAAAATAAAACCCGCGCTTACTGGGTGCGGATTTTATTTATTGCTATTTTCCTAAAATTCTGAACATTTTTGTGCCGCAATGAGAGCACTTGCCCTGCATGGCTCGGCGGCCGCCCTTCATTTTGACTTCTTTGGCGCCGACCATGTCTCGTTTCTTGCCGCACTTTACGCAATATCCTATGGTAGCCATGATTTATTTTATCACACTTTTAAATTTTATTGTTTATATCTTATTATCTTGGCGGTGGTACTTTAGCTCACAACTCAATTTTTCTTCCGAAAAATTGGTCGCGAGCCCGCCTCGCGATTTTGTCCGCCCTTTGCGGACAAAATATCGCTTCGGCTCGCTAAAGTTCCTCGTAAGCAAATAAATTTGCTTACTTAGGGCGCAGCGGAACTTTAGCGCCCCTTTTTCGAGCTTTAGAAAGACCAATGGCAATGGCTTGCTTGCGACTTTTTACTCTTGTATGTCCTTGGCCGCTGTGAAGCTGGCCGCGCTTGTATTTGTGCATAGCTTTTTCAACCTGCTGTTGCGATTTTTTACTGTATTTTCTAGCCATGCTTCGATTATAAATTTAATTTTTTGTAATGTACATAGATATTGTGAAAATAGTATGATATGAACATGTATTTCGGCGCAGCGACAAGTTCACATCAAGTGGAAGGCGGTAATAATAACAACTGGTCAGTATGGGAGGAAAAAAATGCTGAACGGCTTGCGCGGGAAGCCGAGCATAATTTTGGACACCTGCATACATGGCCGGAAATAAAATTCCAGGCTCAAAATCCTAGAAATTATATTTCGGGAATGGCTTGCGACCATTACAACCGTTTTGCCGAAGATTTTAATCTTGCAAAATCTTTGGGACACAATGCTCACCATTTTTCCATTGAATGGTCGCGTATTGAACCGGAAGAAGGACAATTTAATCAAGATGAAATCGAGCATTATAGAAAAGTAGTTAGTGCTCTTCGAGCTCATGGCCTCGAACCTTTTATTACCCTATGGCACTGGACACTTCCCTTGTGGTTGGCAGAACAAAATGGCGTACAAAATAAAAAATTCCCGCAATATTTTGAGCGTTATGCAAGGACAATAATGGCGGCGCTGGGAACAGAGGTTAAATTCTGGATTACTTTTAATGAGCCAGAAGTATATGTATTAAACTCATATTTCAGGGGCATATGGCCGCCTCAGCACAAAGGGATTTTTTCATTTTATCGTACAGTTGCCCAATTAATTCGGGCACATAAGCGTATTTACCAAATTTTAAAAAATCAATTTCCTTTTGCCAGTATTGGTATTGTATGTAACCTTTCTTACTTTGAATCTGCCGGGGGATTAATAAATTCACTTCTTAAAGTAGGCGCCGAACGTATTTGGAATCATCATATTCTAGGGCATCTTAAACGGGAAATTGATTTTATCGGCTTAAATTACTATTTCCATAATCGGATTAACTTTGGGTTTAATCGAAATCGAAATGAACAAGTATCAGACATGGGTTGGGAAATATATCCCAATGGCATTTACCATGTGATTAAAGATTTGCAGCATTATAATCTTCCGATTTATATCACTGAGAATGGAATAGCCGATGCCAAGGATGCTCAACGGGCCTCATTCATTAGGGAACACCTGGACTGGGTCAGAAAAGCAATTGATGAAAAATATAATGTACAAGGATATTTTTATTGGTCATTGCTGGATAATTTTGAATGGGACAAGGGCTTCTGGCCCAGATTCGGATTAATTGAGGTGGATTACGCGACCCAAGAACGCAAAATCAGGCCGAGTGCTTGGGAATATAAAAAAATAATTGAAAACTGGTAATGTGGGTTCTATTCGCTTTTATTGCACGATTTATCGAAGGTACGGCTACGCTTTTTGACAAGCGTATCATTGATAAACTCTATCCGAATCCGAGTGGCTATGCTTTTTGGTTGGGAATTTTGGGGATTTTTTCGTTAGTTTTTTTGCCTTTCGGCTTTTATCTTCCTTCAGCTTCGATATTAGCGCCGGCTCTTGTTGCCGGTGCATGTTTTGTTTTCGGCATGTTCCTTTATTTTCATGGACTTTCGCGAAGCCATGCTTCAACGGTGGCGGTCTTGCTGGGAGCGCTCCTGCCTATGGCAACGCTTGTCTGGAGTCGTATGCTTTTGGGAATTTCGCTTGAGATATTTCAGTGGATCGCATTTATACTCCTGCTTGGCGGCGGCACTATCCTTTTCTTTTCCGAACCGCATCAATTACGTTGGCGGATATTCATTTTAATTATTGGCGCTGCGGTATTGATTGGACTTTCTAATACGATAGCGAAGCAAATTTATCTAGAGACTAATTTTGCTACCGGTTTTATCTTAATAAAATTCGGCGGGATTATTATGGCGCTGATTTTCTTACTTATCCCGTCACTGGGGGAGCAAATTATGCAGCGGCCTAAAAATCCAGCTAAAACCCGTTTGGGATATCTGGCCAATAGGGCCTATGCCGGTGCAGGATCAGCCTTACTGCAATATGCGATTGCCTTGGGCATACCTTCATTAGTTGACGCATCATTTAATGTTCAACTTGCCGTAGTTTTAATTGGCGGCTGGATTTTTCTGAAAGAACAAGTACAGGGATGGAAATTATTCTGGCGTATTACAGCAATTATTATTATTGGTCTGGGTATTTTTTGGTTGGGAATTGGACAATATCTGCGTGTGACTACACCTAATGCGGCTAGGCCAATCACCTGGGGTGTCACTTTTTCTGAAAAATTTGCCAAGCAATTGGGGCTGGACTGGAAAGAAGCTTATAGAGCAATATTAAGCGATCTTGGGGTAAAGCATATCCGACTGATTGCCTATTGGGATGACTTGGAAGCTAAACGAGGGCAATTTGATTTTTCTGACCTTGACTATCAGATGGATCAGGCCCATTCCCACGGCACTAATGTAATTCTTGTCGTTGGACAAAGAGTACCGCGCTGGCCGGAATGCCATTTCCCGGATTGGTCAATGAATCTTGCTCAACCTGAACGAGATGCCGCCTTCCTAGATTATATGACAGCAGTTTTGAACCATTATCGGAATCATCCAGCGCTTATGTACTGGCAAATAGAAAATGAACCTTATCTTACTTTTGGAATATGTCCGCTAGTTGATGTAATTTTAATTGATGAAGAGATTGCCCTTACAAAAAACAAAGACCCAGGGCATAAGATTCTTATTACAGATAGCGGGGAGTTGGGTCGCTGGTATTGGGCTGCTGAACAGGGAGATCTCTTTGGCACTACACTATATCGCCGCGTACATAATCAAATCTTCGGTTTTATTGATTATCATGTGCCGCCTGAATTTTTCCGATTAAAAGAAAAAGTTACTAGAATTTTTATTCATGATTTTACAAAAAGGTTTATCGTAATCGAGCTGGCAACTGAACCCTGGCTCAAACGACAGCTCTATGAAACTACTCCCCAAGAACAATTTGCATATTTTGATTTCCCGTTCTTTCAAGATACAATTCGATATGCCAAACTCACTGGATTCGACGAGTTCTATCTTTGGGGAGTGGAATGGTGGTATTGGCTTAAAATAAATCAGGGTCATCCAGAATTTTGGAATTTCGCCAAAACTCTTTTCTAAAACTGTTTAGTGGATCCCCGAACGAAGTTTTGGCCGCTTTCAGATTGGAAATTTCTTGGAGGATTCTCATGGGCTAAGCCATGGTTTATGGCCTTAAACTACGGCATTATTTTGATTTTGCCTTATTTACTTTAAGTTTAATCAAATTTTCAGAAAAGACTGCCAAGATTAGATATGCCGTTAATATCGATACTTATTGGCCTCGTTTTCCCGAGACTTTTAGTCGCGTATCTTTGGTTTTTTACAAACTGGCTTCGAGGTATATTCACTGGCATCTTTTGGCCGTTAATTGGCTTTATTTTTGCTCCCTATACGTTATTGTGGTATAGCGCTGTTCAAAATTGGTATGACGGCGTTTGGGGAATTTGGCAGATTATCATCCTTGTAGTGGCTATTGTGGCTGATTTATCTTCTTCAAAGAATCTTATGTAATCAAAAAACCGGGCATATCAGTTTTTTGATTATTTTATTTCTGATATACTACTAACCCTTATTTATGGGTCCAATTTTGGTAGTAATTTTGCGACTGTTTGTGCCTCTTACTATTTTAAGATGGCCGTTTTGGGGCGCCTTGGTTGCAATTCTATTGGATACTCATGATCAGAATATGGTTCGGTGGTTTGGTTCAGGTTGGATACCCTGGCTTGATACTGCTTTTGGCCAGCATTATCAGCTCACGGATAAATTACTTGATATGTATTATCTGACCTTGGAATTAATAGTTGTATGGCGCTGGCAGAATGGAATGATTAGGAAAACTGCTCAATATCTTTATTTCTGGCGATTGCTTGGCTTCATTACTTTTGAGATAACCCGATGGGCTCCAGTTCTTATTCTTGGTCCCAATGTATTTGAAAACTTTTTTATATTTTGCCTAGTTGTTGAACGCTACTTTCCTCAGTTTGAAATTAATCGCAAAAATTTACCTATCATTCTAATTGCCATTACAATTCCAAAAATTGCCCAAGAATATATGATTCATGTCTTAGATAGTCGTCCCTATGTTCAATTTAAACAATATTTATTCGGTTTGTTCCGCTAGATAAGCAGTTTGAAAATGAAAAGAATATCTCCATCATGGATAGCATTTTCTCCTGGTGGATTTTTTTATTTTGTAAGTTTTGGCTTGCCATTACGTGTTAAATTATAGGACAATGAAGTAAAATTTCACAAGTGTTTCATATGCCAAGTATATAGTCGAGTATATAAATAATTTTTTATAGATTAGATTGTTTTTCATGACTTTCCAGCAAGACCATAAAAATGCCAGATTATACTTTGAGCGCCAGATTAGGACAACATTTTCTCGTATTTTAGGTTTTTTGATTGTTTTATTTATTATATCGGCTAGCGGCCAAGGATTCGGGGCTTGGGCCAATTGGGAGAAGAATGATGGCAATGTTCCGGATGGGATTCAAGATTATTTGGGACTTCGTGGTCAGCACAGTATCATTGACCATACAGCGGCAAAAATAGAGATAATAAATGGCAGGATTAGGATGTTTAGTCGCATGTACGGTGATCCGGAAACATGGACAGTTGAACAAAAACAGAGCTATGTTCAGCTTGAGAATAGAAAGATGGAGGCTGTGGCTCAATATCAACAACTATTGCTTAGATATACGCCTTATCATCCTGCCAAGACACCAGATGAGCTTGCAAAAGAATTATTAATTCAAACTCGCCAATAACAAAACACGCTTCTTAAGAAGCGTGTTTTGTTATTTTTCGAATTTCATATCTGTATTATCTTATCTGTCTTTTGTTGCAATGAACTTTTTATAACGAACTAAAAGATACAGTAACTACCGCATCCTTATCCTGGTTCGTATTTGTTAAGCTGCTAGAGGCAGTGCGCTTAAGTTTATACTTAGAATATGAAGTAATGATGAAAACTATGTATTAGTGGCTGGAATTGAGACTTTTACGGTAGTTCCTTTGCCTAATTTGCTTTGAATATCAATATAACCGTGGTGACGCTCGATAATTCTTTTCACGATTGTAAGTCCTAAGCCGCTGCCTTCTCGGTTTATAAAACCGCCGCTTCTTCTGGTTTGTTCGCCTTTATAAAATGGAGCCAAAATATTAGGTAAATCCTTAGGAGAAATGCCTATGCCAGTATCTTTTACTTTCAAGATCGCATCTTTTTTATTTTTTTCTACTGATACTGTTACTAAGCCGCCCTGGGGAGTATAGAGAATCGCATTGCGGATAAGATTCATAGTCATTTGTTCTAGAGCAATTGCATTGCCGACTACAAAAGCTTCATCAGTATGAGCCAAAATTAATTTTACATCTTTATTTTTGGCTAGACTTTGAGTTTTTTTAATTAAATTGATAATGAGTTGGGAAATATTAACTTGAGTGAAAGGAATTTCAACAGCAGTTGTATCATAAGATGATAAATTCAGTAAGTTATCAATAATTTTAGACATACGGTCAACTTCTTCGATGTTACTTTTAATAACTACTGACGACTCCTTAGGGGATATATCTTCGTTATCTAATAGTGCAATCTCTGAATCGGCCTTAATAATTGAAAGAGGTGTTCGGAGTTCATGTGAAGCATCAGCAATAAAACGTTTTTGGGCACGAATAATTTCTTTGATCGGACCCATAGTCATTCCAGCCAGGAAGTAGCTAATTATTGATGCCCCCAATGCAATGCTTAAAAAAAGAAATGATGAGATAGCCCTAAAGCCGGAGATAGTATCTTGAATTACTGTTTCTTCGGTTTGAGCATCAGTAAAATGACCGTGAAGACGTTGTCGTATTTGGTTTTCCCGCCCAATATCTAAAATTAAATTGCCCCAGGCAAAAATAATGATAATTACTACAAAATTGACAATGGTGAATTTTACACGAGGTCCGACAAAAGGATCATCCCTTAATTCGATAACCCACGCCACGAATTGTTTCCAATAATTTTTCATCATAATCAGTGTCAACCTTCTTGCGAAGATTTTTCATGTGGACGTCTACGACATTGCTGAATGAATCGAATGCGAAATCCCAAACATGATCAAGAATCTGTTCACGAGTAAGCACTTGACTAGGGTGCCGCATCAAATATTCTAGCATGCTGAATTCTTTTAGAGTGAGGGGGAGCTCTTTTTCACCTCGGTATACTTTTCGGGTTGCGGCATTTAAAGTTAAATTTTTAATCTGAAGTTCGGTAGGAATGACTTGCTCTGGGCGGCGCAATAGAGCCCGCACTCGAGCCATTAGCTCTTCAAATGAGAATGGTTTTATTAAGTAATCATCTGCTCCGCTATCGAGAGCAAATACTTTGTCATCGGTTGCATCGCGGGCAGTTAAGACAATGATAGGAGTTAAAATATTCATATCCCTAACATTTTTGGCTATTTGAAAACCATCAATCTTGGGAAGCATTAGATCAAGAATAACTAGGTCATAGTCTTTATGGTTAAGGACGATTCGGCGCTGGCCTGAATCCCCATCGAGCAGGTAATCGGCGGCATAGCCTTCTTTTTCTAACCCTTTTTGCAATGCCTTGGCTAATTTTTCCTCATCTTCAATGATAAGTATTCTCATGGGTGGAAGTTTAATAGTTATTACAGTTTTTACAAGTACACATATTGCAGAAAGAAGTTGAAGATTTCATGAATTGCGGAATAGGTTTGATAAGAAAAAATAGTAGGTTTAGAATAAACCTACTATGAGTAATCTTGCCAATGAACTCCGGTCCATTATTGAAGGTGATGTGCTAGATGAACCAAATCTTCTAAATACCTACAGTCATGATGCCAGTATTTTTGAAGTAAAGCCGTTAGTGGCAGTTGCTCCTCGAAATTCCGAAGATATTAAAGCTCTCGTTCGATTTGCCAACAGTAATATAGAAGAAAAAATTTCCCTTACTGTCCGCTCTGGCGCTACTGATATGACAGGAGGGCCGCTCAACGATTCGATTATTCTCGATGTGGCAAAGTATTTTAATCGAATTTTGGAAGTAGGAGATAGTTACGCCATTACTCAACCTGGGGTTTTCTATCGTGATTTTGAAAAAGCCACTTTAGCCAAAAATTTATTATTGCCTTCATATCCCGCATCCCGTGAAATTTGCACGGTTGGCGGCATGGTAGCCAATAATGCCGGCGGCGAAAAAACGTTAACCTACGGGCAAACAAAGCAATATATTCAGCAGTTGAAAGTTGTGCTTGCCGATGGCAATGAATATGAAATTAAGCCGCTCTCTAAATCAGAGTTGGATATTAAAATAGCCCAACAGGACTTCGAGGGACAACTCTATCGCAGTATTTGGGAATTAATTAATGACAATCAGCAGCTGATCGAAGAGCATAAGCCGCATGTATCTAAAAATTCATCGGGATATTTTCTCTGGGATGTATGGGACGGCCGCACATTTGATTTGACAAAACTCTTTGCCGGTTCGCAGGGGACACTGGGTATTATTACTGAAATTACTTTCAGACTCATCCAACCCAAGAAATATAGCCAGTTACTAGTAATCTTTTTGCATGATTTGGAATATTTAGCCGATGTTATAAAAACAGTGCTTAGTTTTAAGCCAGAAAGTTTCGAATCTTATGACGACAAAACCTTTAAGTTGGCAATTAGATTTTTGCCTGAATTTGTAAAGCTTCTTGGCATGCGAAATATATTTAGCTTGGGGTTACAATTTTTGCCTGAACTAGGACTGCTTTTTAGAGGCGGTATTCCTAAATTGGTTCTTCTTGCTGAATTTACCGGTGATGATACTTGGGAAGTTAAACTGCGAACTCAGGAAGCCCAAAAAGCCCTAAAATCGTTTAAGATAGAGAGCCGGTTGGTCCCCACACCGCAGGAAGCCCAAAAATATTGGACAATTCGCCGTGAAAGTTTTAATCTTTTGCGCCATCATGTCAAAGGCAAGCAAACGGTGCCATTTATTGACGATATGGTGGTTCGGCCAGAGCAGTTGCCAAAATTTTTGCCGCAATTGGAAAAATTATTAGAGCCATATAACCTGACTTATTCAATTGCCGGCCATGCCGGAGACGGAAATTTTCACATTATTCCTCTAATGACTGTCGGTGATCCAAAAATAAAAGAAATTATTCTTGAATTATCAAAAAAAGTTTATAATTTGGTCTTGGAATTTCACGGTTCCATTACGGGAGAACATAATGATGGTTTGATTCGCAGCCCATTTCTGAAACAAATGTATGGTGAGCAAATGTATGGCTTATTTGAACAAGTAAAGAAAATTTTTGACCCTCATAATATATTTAATCCGCGCAAAAAAGTAGGCGCTAGCTACGAATATGCGATGGCGCATATTCGTAGGGCATGAATGAGCAAGTTGTATTTGCGCCCCTTGCCATATTGCTTTTTAATGCTTTCTATGTTATATTTTATATAACTTGTAGGTTTCTCGCGCAGTTTCTCCTAGTGGGAGCTCGACGGGAGGTCGCCCTACTAGGTAAATACAAGATGTAAAATGAGCGGCATAGTTTCTTCCAAAGGATGAGAATAGGCGCTCTTATTGCATCTTAAGAAATGGGAAAAAGATTATATGTAGGTAGCTTGCCTTACAGCACTACCGATGCCGATCTGAAAGAAGCTTTTTCACAAGCTGGAACCGTTGATTCAGCCAATGTCATTACTGACAAAATGTCTGGCCGATCAAAGGGATTCGGTTTTGTGGAAATGTCCACTGACGAGGAAGCCCAAAAGGCAATCGAATTGTGGAACGGCAAAGACTTCGGCGGACGAAATTTAATCGTCAACGAAGCACGCCCTATGGAACCCCGACCCCAACGTGGCGGCGGCGGATTCCGTAGAGGTGGAGACTTTGGTGGTGGAAACTACTAAAGTAAAACAAAAACCCCGCCTTCTAAGCTTGTGTATCCGTGATGTGCATGGATGATGGGCATAGAAGGCGGGGTTTTTGTTTTATCATGAATATCAGAAGAAGATAGTTTGCAACCCTTGCCACATTGATCAATACATTAATGAGCCCTGGCCTGCCCGAGTGTTGCAAACTATCTTCTTCTGGTAGAATCTTTTCATGGTTATAGTGATTACTGGCAATGGCAAAGGGAAAACCACTTCTGCTCTTGGCCAAGCCCTGCGTTCAATAGGAGATGGCAAGAAAGTTTTGATGGTTCAATTTATTAAAGGCCCTTGGCGATCCGGAGAGGATGACTCTCATAAATTATTGGCTCCGCATTTTAAAATTGTAAAAACCGGATTGGGTTTTGTGGGAATTTTGGGCGATATGCTGCCGCGTCAAGAACATGCACGGGCTGCACAAAAGGGTCTGAAACTTGCCAGGGAAGAAATGCAATCAGGCAAGTGGAATATCCTTATTTTGGATGAGATAAATAATGCAATTAAACTAGAACTCGTTTCACTCCCAGAAGTTTTAAAATTTGTTCACGATCTTCCGGAAGGAATGGACCTTATTCTTACTGGCCGGGATGCGTCTCAAGCATTAATTGATAAAGCTGATATTGTCAGTGAGGTAAAGGAAATTAAGCATATGCATAATTCGGGAGTAAAAGGAAAAAAGGGTTTGGAATGGTAATATGCAGTTTAGAATTCCTAAAAATAATGAAAAGTACCATTGGACAAACCATGTAATAAGGAAAATGGGATTTTATGGTTTATCACCAAGTCGGGTGATTCGGGTCGTACGGGCACCTAAAAGAGCCGAAATAGGAGTAGCAGAAGGAACAGTGGCAGTTATGCAGCCATCCGGGAGCAAGAAACATCCTTATGAGGTTTGGGTTATGTATCGTGAAAAAGAAATGCGTAAAAAAGAAGTAGGTCTTCATCCCCAAAAGATTGTAATCACTGCCTGGAGATATCCAGGCATTAGTCCGGTGCGTGATCAAATTCCCATTCCAGCTGAAATTCTCAAAGAATTAAGAGAAGAAGATTTGATTTAACTGTGCATTACTAAATTTATAAATATGCTATGCTTATTTTAAATGTACATGTATAAAGATTTTCTACAATTTCCCTTTGCGCCCGAATGGTGGATGATACTCTTGTTTGTCTGGGCTTATGTCTGGAAAGGTTTGGCATTATGGAAGGCCGGTCGGGCGGGAGCTAAGTGGTGGTTCATTGCTCTCTTAGTTGTTAATACTTTCGGCATTCTTGAAATTTTGTATATCTATGTTTTCTCACAGCAAAAGCATGGCCATACTGCCCACAAAGCGGTAGCGGAAACGGAAGAATCTGCTGTGACCGAAGCAGTGGCAGAAGAAAAACCGACTGAAGAAAAAGTTAGCGAAGATCTTCCGTCAACCGGCGAAGGAACCCCTGCTTAAATTGTAGGAATTTTCCGTGTTCTATAGAGGTTCGGATTTTTTCTAGAAGATTATTAAAAAACCAAACGTTATGAATAGTAGCAAAACGCCCAGCTGACGGGTTTTTTGTTTTAAATAGCTGGTGAAGTTTGGCTTGTGTAAATTTTTTCTGGCAAATTGGACAACCACAACTTCGTTCTACAGCGTAACGACTTTTGGAGTATTTTGTTTTCCTAATGTCATAAGCACCTTTATTGGTCCAAATCCGGCCGTGACGGGCTTCTCGGGTAGGGATTACGCAATCAAAGAGGTCTATTCCTTGTTCAACGGCATTGAAAATATCTTTGATTTTTCCGATACCCAGTAAATGGCGGGGTTTTTCTTCCGGCAGATAGGGGATAATGGTTTTTAGAGTTTGGATCATTTCTTTTTCGCCAAATGAGCCGCCGATGCCAAAGCCATCAAAAGGGAAAGCGCCGATTATTTGGGCGCTCTTTTTTCGTAGAGACTGATAAATTCCGCCTTGCACAATTCCGAACAACATTTGATCTTTGCGAGTTTTTACAGCCAGGCACTTTTTGGCCCAATGATGGGTTCGCTCCATAGCTGTTTTGTTATATTTTTGGTTATGAAGCGGGGAAGTGCATTCATCAAAGGTAAAAATAATATCGGCACCAAGTTTTTCCTGAATCTGGATTGAAAGTTCTGGACTAAGAAATCGTTTTTTTCCGTCAAGCAAGAAATAGACGCCTTTATCAGTGATTTTTATCAGTTTATTTTCTCCTGGCTTGCGTCGAGAATGATTTTTTAGCACTTTTCCTACGTTATGCTCCTTGGCGGCGCCAAAAGAGAAGACCTGAAATCCGCCGCTGTCAGTCATGATGGGAATTTTAGTTCTCAGCAGGGTATGAACTAAATGCTTGTCTTTTTTATTCTTTATTGCCTTATCCCAGAGGTGATAGGTATTGGCGATGACCGCTTGAGTTTTAGTTTTCTTTATGTCGCTTGGTTGCAAGCATTTGATTTTGGCATGAGTAGCCACTATGATATAACTTGGCGTGTGGATTTTACCGTGAGACGTATATAAAATACCCCGGCGGGCCCGGGTTTTGGCATCTTTAGCGACAATCCGAAAACTATTGGTCTTCACAGGGTTAAGATGATAGCAAATTAAGATTTTTTATGCTACAGTGGCGGATAATATGCCAAACATTACTATTTATACAACTCCTTGGTGTCAGTACTGCAAAGCTGCGAAGGAATATTTTAAATCGAAGGGCTTAGAATGGAAAGAATATGACGTTTCAACCGATATGGCTAAACAAAAAGAAATGATTGAAAAAACCGGCCAGCTAGGCGTGCCGGTCATTGATATTGATGGGAAAATTGTGATTGGATTCGACCGGCCGAAAATAAATGAATATTTAGGAAATTAGTTTAAAGTATCTATTGGT
>Ga0137367_10000902_pt1 | contig 22512 bp, 18 predicted proteins | sample SagtaG_14_FD_104939 | JGI IMG/M metagenome (GOLD analysis project Ga0137367, IMG submission 104939) | Vadose zone soil microbial communities from Sagehorn Ranch, Mendocino, California, USA - Sage1_L_80_16 metaG | ecosystem: Environmental > Terrestrial > Soil > Vadose zone | place: USA... | reverse complement strand
GAAAACACCGTCACCCGCTCGACGAACGCCGGCAGCTTGATTTCCCAATGCTTCATCAGCACGCGCTTCGCCGCGATGCCCTCGGGCCAACGGAACAGCGTCAGCGGCCGGTCCGCGACGTGCTCGAGAAGCGCGGGTGCGACGCCAATCAGGTAACAAATGAAGTCGCGTTTGGTGAGCGCGGCCTGCTTCAGCGCCGGCACGGCCGGCCAGTACACGCGATCGAGGTGCGTCAGCGCGATGTCGTGACCGCCGATCTCCAGCACGACGTTCGAGTCGGCCGCCGCAAGCTCGGAAAGCAGCCGCGTGCGTTCGCGTTGCGGCGGCAGGCGGTCTGCCGAGCCTGAGACTGCTTGCGCGACGCGGTCGCGTGTTCCCGTTGCTCGGTTACGAGGCATCTCGGGCGCCTTCGCAGCAAATCATACTGCTTCCGCATCCAAGGTCGAATCAGTCCGGCGCTGATACCATTCGAGTTCACCATGCTGCTCGGAGCCATCGCCGACGATTTCACCGGAGCCACGGACCTTGCGGGCATGCTGGTGGCCGAAGGCATGCGGACCGTGCAGACGGTCGGCGTGCCGCGACGAGAGGCGCCGGCACCGAGCGCCGATGCGGTGGTCGTGGCGCTCAAATCGCGCACGATCGCGCCGGACGACGCGGTTGCGCAATCGCTCGCCGCACTCGACTGGCTCATCGCGCACGGCGCGCGGCAGATCTACTTCAAGTACTGCTCGACGTTCGATTCCACGCCGCGCGGCAACATCGGCCCGGTGGCCGACGCACTCGCCGACGCGCTCGATGCGCCGCTTGCCATCGTGTGTCCGGCGCTGCCGGCGAACGGGCGCACGATCTATAACGGTCACCTGTTCGTCGGCGACGTGTTGTTGTCGGATTCGCCGATGCGTCACCATCCGCTGACGCCGATGACCGATGCGTCGCTCGTTCGTCTGATGCAGGCGCAGACGGCCCGCAAGGTCGGTCTCGTCGCGTGGCCGACGATCCGGCAAGGACCCGATGCAATACGCGCCGCATTCGCCGCGCTCGAGCGCGCGCAATTCCGTTACGCAGTGACGGACGTGATCGACGACGCCGATCTTGCCGCGATCGCGACGGCTTGCGCCGACCACCGCTTGATAACGGCAGGCTCGGGGATCGCAAAGGGCTTGCCGGCGAACTTCCGGCGATCGGGATTGCTCGAGCCCGCGCAGAACGCGGCCGTCGCGATACCGTCGTCCGGCGCCGCGGCGGTGCTGGCCGGCAGCTGCTCGCAAGCCACGCGTGCGCAGGTCGAACACTGGAAGGCCTCGTTTCCCGCGGTGGCGATCGACCCGCGCGCGGCGCCGGACGCCGATTCGCTTGCCGCGTCGGCCCTCGCGCAGACGGAGCGCTGGCTCACGAGTGGCACGCCGTTTCTGATCTACTCCAGCGCGGAGCCCGCAGTGGTCGCGGAGATCCAGCGCGCGTTGAGCGCGGACGTCGCCGCCGCGCGTCTCGAAGCGGCGTTCGGGACGATCGCGAGAAGGCTCGTCGAGCGTGGTGTGCAACGTCTCGTCGTGGCCGGAGGCGAGACGGCGGGCGCGGTCGTATCCGCTCTCGGCGTCGAAGCGCTCGCGATCGGCGCCTCGATCGATCCCGGCGTGCCATGGACGGTTTCCACCGGCACGCGGCCGATCGCATTGGCGCTGAAGTCGGGCAATTTCGGCGGCGTCGATTTTTTCGAGAAGGCACTTGCGCGATGAGCGATTCACGGAACCGCGAAGCGCTATGCGCGCTCGGGCGCTCGCTGTTCGATCGCGGCCTCACGCACGGCAGCACGGGCAACCTCTCGGTGCGCAGCGACGACGGTTTCCTGATGACGCCAACCGGCGTTTCGCTTGGCGCGCTCGATCCTGCGCGCCTCGCGATGCTCGATGCGGCCGGACATGCGATCGGCGGGGATGCGCCGACGAAGGAGGCCGCGCTGCACCTTGCGATGTACCGGCAGCGTGCCGGCGATTGCGCCGTCGTTCATCTTCACGCCACGCATTCAGTCGCCGTCTCGGTGCTTGCCGACACCGACCCGGCCGATGCGCTTCCGCCGCTCACTGCGTATTACGCGATGCGCATCGGCCGGCTGCCGATGCTGCCCTATTTCCCGCCGGGCGATGCATCGCTCGCCGCTGCAGTCGAGGCGGCAGCGACGAAGCATCATGCGCTGCTCCTCGCTCACCACGGTCCCGTCGTGTCGGGAGTCTCGCTTGCGGCAGCGGCCGACGCGATCGAGGAGCTCGAGGCGACGGCGCGGCTGTGGCTGCTGGTGCGTCACGAACGCGTGCGATCGCTCTCTCCCGACGATATCGCCGAGCTTGAGCGCCGCTTCGGCCGGTGAAGGTACGGCCCCGCCATCAGGAGGCAGAAGCGCGCGGCTTCGCAGCGCCGTAACGGACCGCATCGCCCTCGAGATTTTCGATCATCGCGATCAATGTGCGGCGAGTCGCCGCGACATCCTCCGCCGCGATGCCGGACAACGCGATCCGATTCACATCCTCGGCTGCCGAGACGCTTACTGCACGAAGCGCCGCGCCCTTGGCGGTGAGATGCACACGGATCTGCTTGTTGTTGCCCGGCCTCTTGCGGCGTGTGACGTAACCGAGCTGTTCCATGCGCTGTAACGCGGCGAATGTCGACGGCTCCCTTACGCCGGCTTGCTCGCTCAACTCGCGCTGCGTCAGGCCGTCGGTCTGCCACAGAACACGCAGCAGCGTCCAGTGTCCGTACTGCACCGAATGCTTGCGAAGGCGCGCCTGCAGTGCACTCGACGTTCCGCGGAACGCGTTCTTGATGAGGTGCGCGATCCGCTCATCGGACAATGCATCGCGCCAGCGAGACGCCGCCGCCGGCGACATTGGCGTTGGGGGCTCTCGCTTCCTGGCGGGTCGTTCTTTCATGGCTACCCGGTTCGTGGCGGCGGTCATGCGCCGTTGATCTTAGGTACCTAAGTTAGTATAGTAAAACAGCCCGGATGCATGAAGGGGGAATGCGCCCAGCCGCTATCCGCGGATGCGTCCAAGCTGAGCACTGAGGAACGCAGATGGAAACAGCCGAGCAGAATCGCCTCCTGACGCAGATCGGTCCCGGGACTTCGATGGGCAACCTTCTGCGACGTTACTGGCAGCCGATCGCGGCGGCGGTCGAGCTCGAGCAGCGCTGGACCAAACGCGTGCGCTTGCTCGGCGAGAACCTGGTCCTCTTTCGTGATCGCCAAGGTCGTCTGGGTCTCATCGATGAGCACTGCCCGCATCGCGGCGCGTCGTTTGCTTATGGCATTCCCACGCACGACGGGATCCGTTGCCCCTATCACGGCTGGGAATTCAACGCGCAAGGCAAGTGCCTGAGCCAACCGAACGAACGCGACAATTGCGCGTTCCGCGAAAGGGTCGCAACGTCCGCTTACCCCGTCAAGGAGCTCGGCGGACTTCTATTCGCTTATCTTGGTCCTGAGCCGAGGCCGCTCTTGCCGCGGTTCGACGGCTTCGTGGCCGAGGGCGCGATCCGCATGATGGGACGTGCGCTGCTTCCGGTGAACTGGCTGCAGATCATGGAGAACTCGATGGATCCCATCCACACCGAGTGGCTGCATGGTCATCATTACGAGTTCCAGAACGAACAGAAAGGCGTCAAGGTGGCGATCAGCGCGCGCCACGAAAAGATCGATTTCCGCGAATTCGAATTCGGCATCACCAAGCATCGCCTGCTCGCCGGCCATTCCGAGGAGTCGGACGACTGGCGCATCGGCCATCCGATCGTTTTTCCGAACATGCTTGCAGTGGGCAACGGCGACGAGTCGTCGCGCTATTACTCGTTCCAGATCCGCGTGCCGGTGGACGACGAGCACACGCTGCATCTCTGGTACAACGCTTACCTACCGCCGAAAGGCGCAATCGTTGCGCCGCATCTGACGAGCCGGGTGCATCTCTACGATGTGCCGTTCAGGGACGAGAACGGCGAATTCATCGTGGACAATGTCGACGGCCAGGACATGATGGCGTGGATCACGCAAGGCACCATTGCCGACCGCACGCGAGAGCACCTGGGCGCTTCCGACAAGGGCGTCGCGCTCTACCGTCGTGTGCTGAAGCGCGAGCTGCAGAAGATTGCGCAGGGCGTCGATCCGATCGGAGTCGTTCGCGAGCCGCAGCGCAACGAGCGCATCGACTTGCCGAACGAGAAGAAAAAGCACCACAACAGCGACGGATTCTCGAGCTTCATGCTGCGCACGCACGCGAAGTATTCACCGATCGCGCGAGATCTGGTCGCGATCTTCGATGGTGCCGGCACCGCGTCGTCTGCTGCGGCAGCGCGGGCCGAAGCTGTTCGTCAGATCTAGACGGGATCGGACAACGCCCAACGACGTCGTTACGGAGAACCGAATGACCAAGCACTCGATCGCGCTCGCGGCGGCCGCGCTCTCGATAAGCGCGTGCGCGCTACAAGCGTTTGGCGCTGACCCGGTCAAGGGGCAGCTATCTGTGGCGGAGATGGCCGCGTACCAGGGCGCGGACCGTCACGAGCGTCTGGTTGCGGCCGCGAAGGCGGAAGGCGGCGAGTTGTCGGTATATCACGTCTACCCGAGCCTGCCCGTCCTGATGGCCGCCTTCACGAACAAATACGGCATCAAGGTGAAGGCGTGGCGCTCGGGCTCGGAAGGCGTGCTGCAGAAGCTCACCAACGAGACGCGGGCCGGGCGCTTCGATGCCGATATCATCCAGAACAATGCGCCGGAGAACGAGGCGGCGCACCGCGAGCATCTGCTGCAGGAAATCCGATCGCCTTACCTCAGGGATCTGCTACCCGAAGCCAGTCCCGCGCACAAGGAATGGGTGGGCATCACGGTCGACGTCTTCATCGCCGCGTACAACACGAACAAGGTCAAGAAAGAAGACTTGCCCAAAACGTATCAGGACTTGCTCGACCCGAAATGGAAAGGTCGCCTGGGGATCGAGGCCGATGATCAGGGATGGTTCGGAACGCTTGCCGCAACGCTGGGAGAAAAGCAGACGTACAAGCTCTTCGCCGATATCGTCGCAACCAACGGCGTATCCGTTCGGAAGGGACACTCGCTGCTGACCAACCTCGTGGCATCCGGCGAGGTGCCGCTGGGCCTGACCGTATACAGTTGGATTCCGGAGCAGCTGAAGCAGAAGGGAGCTCCGGTCGAGGGATATCCGATTCAGCCGGTGATCGCGCAATTCAGCACGATCGCGATGCTGAAAAAAGCACCTCACCCGTACTCGGCGTTGCTGTTCTACGACTTCATGCTGACCGACGGCCAGCAGTTGCTGGCGGAGCAGAAGTTCGTGCCGACCAGCAACAGAATCGAGACTCCGATCACGAAGATTCCGCTCAAGTTCGTCGATCCCGCATCGGCGTTGGACATGCAGGACAAGTGGGTGAAGGCGTACGAGGAGGTGGTGGTGAAACCTGCGAGGTAGGTTTCGGTCAAGCCACCAGCCGGACAGGTCCGCATCGTTGCGGGCCCTGCCCCTTCCGCATCACAAACCGAGGTCCTCGAGGAATCGGTCCACCTGCGAGGTCCACAGACGACCTCCGCGGGCGAGCAACTGATGTCCATCGGCGTGGGGCACGGGCTCGGTCATCACGAACCGGGTCGGGCTGCCGCCGGTAGCGTATGCATGGTGCCACGCGCGGGGCCACTGGGCGCCCCAGAACTGGTCGTTCTGCGCGTAAAGCCACAGGCTCGCCACGTGGGACGTCTTGCCGTACGCGGACATGAGCGCCTCCATCTGCTCGGCGCCACAGCCATGTTCCGGCGATCGTTTTCCGTTGCCGCCGGTACCCCCCGAGAAATTGATGTAGGCAACGACACCGTCGGGATTCGTGGCGGCCGTGGCGATCGAGGCCAAGCCTCCCATCGAAGTTCCGGAGAGCACGATGCGCTTTGCATCGACCCACGACTGCTGGCGCACCCACGTCAGCGTAGCCAAGACCGCTGCCCTTGCCGCCGCCGCCGCGCTATCGAACTCGGGCCATCCCCAGCAGTTGCCGAAGACGTCGTAACGCACGCCGGACGCTTCGCGATCCGGACCGCCCGTTTCACCATAGCCTGGTCGTATCGGCGCAACGACCGCAAAGCCCTTCTTGAGCCAATAACGAATGTGCCCGCGAGGATCGGGGATGCGGGTGTGACTGCGCTCGACCTCGGTTCCGGACCGTCCATGGGAATAGATCAGGACCGGGAACGGCCCATCGCCCGCCGGCCGGAAAACGCCCGCGACCATGGCTCCGTCCGAGCCAAATCCCGCGGTGCCTTCGACGGGAATCTGGACGGTCTCCGGCGGAGGCTCGCCGGCGTAGCTGCAGAAAGGAGCAAGGAACAGCAGTGGCAATACGCCCACGTGTACCGCTCGCGCTAGCCGATTCATCAACGATTTCTCACCAGACGCACCCGGCCGCGCGGATTGCGCGGCCGGTGCGACGCCGCGAGATCATAACCTTCGTCGGGATTTAGTGCGACCCGTGCGGTACGTCCCGATGAATCACGCGAGTACCCTGAACCGGGGATCCCATCACTACCGTCCTGTCGCTCGCGGCACCACGCCATGCCCTTTTGGATCATGTTGTGTGCCGTCGCAATCAGTCGAAGCCAACCAACGGGAGCGACCATGTCCAAGCTCACACCGTCACTCTTCATTGCATCTTTGTTCGCGCTTGCCCTGCACGCCGCATCGGCACAGGCACTGAATACCCGATCGTTCATTTCCGCAAAGGGCTCGGACACCAACGCCTGTACTCGTGTGGCCCCGTGCCGGACATTGCAGGCGGCACATGGCAAGACACCGCCGGGGCGAGATCAACATGCTGGACCCAGCCGGCTATGGCACTGTAGTCGTGACGAAGTCGATCAGCATCGTGAATGACGGCGTCGGATCGGCCGGCGTTCCCGACCGTCATTCCCACAAAATGAAGTTGTTGTCGTGCTCGGCTACGGACGACGAAGGCCATGCGTAAAAGCATACGAGGGCGCCGTGACCGAGGGCTACGAGTTAAACACTCTCGCACGGGCGTCAATCGCCGCGAAGCAGCACCCCGAGGGTGCAGAGCGGGCCGCCACCGCAACGCAGGCACATCATCCGGCAATCTTTGGTCGGCACGGCGTTTATGCGCCTCGCCGCATCGCTCCGCCGGTCGGCGTTCCTCATCGCCCGTTTGAGCGCGATCCACGCACGCGCAATTGGCGCGAGCACTCGGTTCGCCAGCGTCATATCGATTCCTTCGAACGGTTGCACGGGCGTTGTGGCCGCGACCGCGTCGCGGCGGAATCAGCGTACGTCCGCGCGATTCGCGCGGCGTTGACCGAGGTCAATGCGAACGTGTCCGGACCACGGCGCGGTGTCCACGAGAACCGACGCGCTCGCGCACAAAGCCCGCGACACAGCGGTCCGCGTGCAGAGGGCTGTCACTTGTACATTGCCTGGGTTCCGGCGTAGGCTAATCGCCCCCGAGACCCTCGAAGAAAACGCGGACATTTGCCTCACCCGATCCATGCATCCGCGCTGTTTCTTCAGGCGCAGCCCATGCTCGCTCTTCAATGCCCATTTTGCGGCCACGCTAACCAGGCCGGAGCCAAGGTTTGCGGCGAGTGTGCGGCGCCCTTGCACCTCGCGCCGTGCAGGCAATGTCACGCGATTAACGATCTGTCTGCGACACATTGCTATAAATGTGGCGCGGAATTTCCGGTGCGATCCCTCGGCGACCGAGACTCCGGCGCCGTCGGCGCCACCCGCAGCTGCAGTAGTCTCGTCACCAGCGAGCGACCGCGACCTTTCGAGCCCTGGCATGCCCCGTCGCCGAAGAGGGCAACCGAGATCGTTGATGCGCTTCAGTGCGCGCCGGGCGAGGCCGCCATGGAAGTCCAGCCGGGGGCGGTGGTGGCGCATGAACCGCATGGATTGGCCAGCCCGGCGACGCGTTTCTCTTCCGAGGAGAAGCGTGCAGCCCAGGTCTTTTCGCTGCTCGGAACCGGCGCGCTCTTTCTGCTCGTCTCCGCCGCGATTGCGCTGGTAAAGGGTGCCTTTTGGCTCGTGCCCACACGCCATTCCGCGACCACCGCCGGAGGAGTTCGCATCGCCCGCGCGATGTTGCCCGCGTTCCTAATTGCCGTGCTTGCTGTATCTGGCTACTACGCGTACCGCTCTCCGGCGCCACCGGGCGGCGGCCCTGACACTGGACAACCGGAAGCAGCGAGCACGTCAGCTGCGATTCGCAGCCCGTCGTCTGGCGCCCCCGCCCGGATTGGCGAGGCTACAGTGAGTCAGGGTGCGGCGGGCATATCCACCGAACTGTCTTCCGACCCGTCGCGTTCCGTTGCGCGGCCTATCGACGACACCGCCTCGCAACTGGTTACGGGCAGAACGCACACAATCGAGGCGGACACTGCCGGCGCAGAAACGCGCGCACCCGCGCAACCCGCTGCGACATCGAAGTTCTCGATGCATGCACCCACCGCCGAGGAATCTCGCTCTACGGCAATGCAGACAGCGGTAAAGCGAGTCGTTCCGAAGCAACCGGTATCAGATCCATCAACGGCAACCGGTTCGGATCTGACCACAGGCATACCGCGGCGACCGCAGGCGACGGATTCCCGCGTCAGCATCCCGCCCGATGCGCCAGGTCCGCAGGTTTGTACCGAAGCGATCGCAGCGCTCGGACTGTGCAAGCTCAATACAAGGGTAAGTCGGGATTCGACGAATGTACCTATCGCCGCGGAATCACGAGCGACCAAAGCGCGCGACAGCATCCCGCCAAATGCACCACGCCCGAAGGTTTGCACCGAAGCAGTGGCAGCGCTTGGACTGTGCCAACTCAATGCAAGCGCAGAGAGCTCGACCAATGTGCCCGTCGCCGCGGAATCTCGCCCCAAGGGAACGCAAACCGCGATAGAACGACTCACTCCCAAGCAAGCGGTATCCGATCCATCGAAGGCGACTGATCTGAATCCCACCACAGGCGTATTGCGGCGATCGCGAGCGGCCGATGCGCCACGCCCCCAGGTTTGCACCGAGGCGGCCGCAGCGCTGGGATTATGCAATCTCCTGTAAGCGCGAAAGCAAATAACATGAGAAAAAGTCTGACGGTCGGTCTTATCGTAACGGCGCTCTCAGTCAACGCCGGGCAAGCACTGGCGGCAGCGGAATTCAAGATCGTGACCGCCTCGACGCGAGGCACGTACATTCAGATCGGGCGTGATATGGCCTCGTTCGTGGCTCCGCAGGCCGACATCGATCTCGATGTGTTGCCTTCGGCAGGATCGGCCGAGAACGTTCGCCGTCTGCGCTACGAGCCCGGGGTGAAATTCGCGATCGTCCAATCGGACGTCTATCAGGCGTTTCTCGATCAGGCTGCAGCAGGTAACGCGGAAGCGAACAACATCATTCGTCCGCTACGTGTCATCGTGCCGCTTTACAACGAGGAGATTTACTTCATCGTACAAGCGGACTCGAACTTGAATTACATCCACGAGATCAAGGACGCGAAGATCAACGCGGGCGAGTTGGGAAGCGGGACGGCGCTCACGACCAGCACGCTCTACCAGCTGATGTTCAACGAGCCGCTTCCCGAGGCGAAGGCCTCTTTCCTTTCGAACGAGGACGCGCTGGTCAACCTGATTACCAACAAGACGCTGGACGTGGTCGCGGTGATCGCCGGGCAACCGGCCAAGCTGCTCGTCGACATGAAGCCCGAGGTGCGGAAATTCATCAAGTTGTTGAAGTTTGACCCCAACCACGCAGCCAGCAAACCCGCGCTGCAAACTTACTTTCCGGCGACGGTGCGCGCCGGCAGTTATCCGAATTTACTAACCGAGGACATACCCGCTCTCGCGGTGAAGGCGTTCCTGGTGACCTATGACTACAACCTGAAGGGGACGAAGGACTATCTGGCCGGGTTCGCCCGGTCGCTGTGCCAGAACTTTCCAATACTGCAAGAGAAAGGCCATCCCAAGTGGCGGGAGGTCGAGCTCTCGCTCCCGGACCTCGGCCGGGGATGGTCGTACTATCCCCCCACTGCCAAACAAATACGTTCCTGCATCACGGCAAGGACGAGCGCCAGGGTTCAACCCGCGAAGCCATGCACACAACAAGAGCGGATCTTGGGACTGTGCGGGTGACCTGCCCACGCCATCAAATGGCGCACGCGCGGGCAGGCTAAATCGCCGCGACGGAATCGGAGACTTGACCTCTTCTCCTCTGCGCACCGTCCAGTCTGCGTCATCGTCCTAGTCGTGGCCCCGCGGTGTGGCCAAGAGAAACACGCCTCTGTCGTCGGTCAGCGATGCCTGGAAGATCACTTGGCCCGCCTCGTTGTTGATCGCGCCGGAAGTTGTCGTGTTGATCGGTGCGGCGGAATGACCAGTTGGGGCGGGGCCAGTTTGTCAATCGTACCGATACCGGGAATGACCGTCCCGGTTCGGACCATCACGCTCAGCTTGCCCTGAGACCACAAAGTCGAAGAATCCGCCGCCGGGCGCAGGCCCGTTCGTGCGTCCCAACTCCGCGATTTGCCCGCGATGCGGAGGAAGACTCCTTCGCCCCCGGTGGTGAGTTCAGCTCCGAAGGCCATGTCGCCCTGATTATTGACCCGCCGGGCTCGAAGTCATTTATGAACGTGCCGCCTCCTGGAGCCGGAGCTCCCAGTGAGCTCACCAATTTGAACTCGTACCCTGAAGGAGCGGCCCACGCGCTGGGCGCCTCCACGACAATGAAAGCGCCGCCCACGAGCAGTGGGATGATCACTGCAACTTGCTTGCTGCGGTCGAGAAGTGTTCTCTCCAGTTTCGTTTTCATTGGACTTGTTCCTTACGTTTCATGCATGTTGGCGCCAAAGTTGGTTTGCCTTGCTTGGGGCGCGTGGTCAGCAGAAGAAGAGCACAGCGCCGAATGAGAGCTTCGCGCTTCGTAGACTCCCTTCTTCACGGTCAGGTGATAGCGACATCAAGGCCGAAATCGCGACGAGTATAGCTACGGATCAGGTACAAATTGCAACTTTTGTCGGGGCGGTATTGCACACTCGCCGCACTTCGCGCCTATGCGGATCGCCACTGTGTGTTGTGCGCGGTCGCTACGCAAACGGCAGCACCAAGGCTGCCTGTGCATGGCGCTGCGACGAGCCGGCATTAGCGATTTCTGCTGGGACGGACCGGCGTCGCGGATCCGGGCGAACGATGCACGCGACTGCCGAATATTCGTTTTGCCAGACGCAAATCGTTCGGAGTAACCTTTCTGTCGCCCACACGCGGCGTACGTCCCGCGCGTCGACGAAAGCCGGCTCGCTTCGGTCTGCGATCGCGCGGAACAGCGTTGGCTCGATGATGAGTTCCACTCGTAACGCGCACGTCGATACGAGGCGTTGCAAATGCAGGTCAGGAATCTGGACGCGACGCAGTTTGCCCGATTGACGGCATTGCTCGATGCCGCGCTCGCGCGTCCGCCCATGGAGCGTGACGCGTGGCTCGCCGATCTGACGCTTCGCGATCCCGAGGCAGGCGCGCAGGTGCGCGAGTTGCTCGCGTCGCTCGCGGCGGCACAATCCGAAGGGTTCCTCGATACGCGCGCCTTCATCGGCTCACGCTTCGCTGCCGCAATTCGAACCGACGACGCGTTGATCGGCCGATTGATCGGCCCGTACCGCGTACAAAGCGCAGTGGGGCAAGGCGGCATGGGCACCGTGTGGCTTGCCGAGCGCGCCGACGGACTCTTCCAGCGCAAGGTCGCGTTGAAGCTGGTGCACCCGGCGTTTGCGGGTTCCGCCGTTGCCGAGCGATTCGCGCGAGAACGTGCGATTCTGGCAGGCCTCGATCATCCGCATATCGCGCGGCTGTTCGACGCCGGCGTCACGGGCGACGGCCAGCCGTACCTCGCGCTCGAATATGTCGAGGGGGTTCCTCTCACCGTCTACTGTGACGAGCGGCGGCTCGACATCCGTGCACGGATCGCGCTGTTTCAGCAGGTGCTCGGCGCGGTCCAATACGCGCACACGAACCTCGTCATCCATCGCGATCTCAAGCCGTCGAACATTCTGGTCAGCATGGATGGGCAAGTCCGGCTGCTCGACTTCGGCATCGCCAAACTCATTACCGAGGGCGATACCAACGAGACAGCGCTCACGCAGCTGGGCGGACGCGCGTTCACGCCGGCGTACGCGTCGCCCGAGCAGATCACCGGATTGCCGGTCACGACTGCGAGCGACGTGTACGCGCTTGGTGTGGTTTTCTATGAGCTGCTGTGCGGTCGAAGCCCGTACGCGCTGGAGCGCCCATCACGTGGTGCGCTCGAGGACGCGATCCTCAACGCCGAGCCCGCGAATCCGAGCGACATGATCGCTTCGGATGCGAGCGCGATTGCACGTTCGACGACGACGAAAGCGCTTCGCCAGATGCTGGCGGGCGATCTGGACACGATCGCGCTCAAAGCGCTGCGCAAGCGGCCTCGTGATCGGTACGGCTCAGCGCACGCGATGATGCAGGATCTCGAGCGCTTTCGACGCGGTGAGCCGGTGCTCGCACGGCCCGACAGTTGGGCGTATCGATTCGCGAAGTTCGTCGCACGCAACAAGCTGGCCGTTGGCGCGGCCACGGTGACTGCACTTTCGCTCGCGGTGGGACTCGCCGGCGCGCTGTGGCAGGCCGGCGTCGCACGCGACCAGGCAACCGTCGCGCGCAACGAAACAATCCGCGCGACCGCGGTACAGGACTTCCTGCTCGATCTGTTCCGCGCCAATTCGGTGGCACAACCCGATCCGGTCAAGGCACGGCAGACCACGGCGCGCGAGCTGCTCGACCTCGGCGCAACGCGTGTCGATGAAAACCTGAAGGACGCGCCCAAGGTGCGTGCCACCGTGCTGGATACGCTCGCCGACATGTACCAGCAGCTCGGCATGAACGCCGAGGCGGCCAGGCAGCGCAGGCGCGAGATCGCAGCATTGAAGCAGGCGCACGGACCCGGCGACCGGCGTGTCGCGGATGCGCTGATCCGCTATGCGACCGACATCGCCGATCTTCCCGAGCGAAGACAGGTGCTTTCGGTGCTGAACGAAGCCAAGGGCATCCTCGATGCGGCACACGACGATGCATCGGAAACGCGTGGGCACCTGCTGATGAGGCTGGCGCAGGCAAACCGCTATACAGCGAGCGACAGGATGCGTGCATACGCCGACGAAGCGGTGATGTTCTTCCGCGCGCGCTATCCGCGATCGCCGAATCTGTCGGTCGCGCTGACGTTTGCCGCCAGCGCGCGGATGCAGCAGGGAGACGCGCCGGGCGCGGAAGCTCTCTACCGGCAGGCGCTAGCCGAGGTCGCGAGCCTCGACAATGAACAGTCGGCCTCGTCGGTCTTTCCGCTTGTCGGGCTCGCCGAAGCTCAAGATGCGCTCGGCAAGGTCGACGATGCGGAACACAGCTATCGATCGGCGCTCTCGGCCGCGCAGGCCCGCTTCGGCGAATTTCACCCGGAGACGCTGCTCACCGAAGCGAAGCTCGGTTCATACCTGCGATCGACCGCGCGCCGCGAAGAGGGACACCGCTGGATGCAGACGGCGGTTGCCGGCGTCGGTAAAGCAACGGGCGGCTACACTCCTGGATACGTGACGGCGGTGCTTGCAGGGATGCGCGGGAGAGCACTGCTTGCGGAAGGCCGCCTCGAGGAGGCCGCGCCGCTGGTCGCTGCCGAGTTGACTGATGCGAGGGAGAACTTTCCCGGCTCGATCCCGCTTGCGCTTGCATTGCGCAACCGCATCGCGCTCGATACCGCGCGCGGACACTACAACGACGCAATGACAGAAATGGCCGAGGCACTGGAGATCACGCAATCCGTCGGCGGCGCGTTCGCCCTACGCAACCGCCTGCTGCTCGACAAGGGTCGACTGCTGTTGGCGCGTGGCGAAGCGGCGTCGGCGATCGAGGCCCTCGACTCGATCACGGCGCCCGCATACGCCGCCACGCTGCCGTTGCGCGTGTACGACGTCAACGCCAAGACGCTGCTCGCGCAGGCCCGCTTGCACCAGGGACGGATCGAGGAGGCGATTGCTTCCGCACAGGACGCGCTGGAGCAGGTCGTCGCGTCACCGTTGCGCAAGTACTACCCGTTGCTCGAAGCCGATGCCGCGCTGCGGCTGGGCCAAGCGCAACGAGCCGCAGGCGAGCCGCGTAGCGCCCGCGCGAATCTGGAACATGCGCTTCGCCTGCGTGAGGCGAACGACGATCCCAAAAGCCCTTGGCTCGCCGAAGCGCAAGTGACCTTCGCAGACTGCCTGATCGATCTCGGCGAGCGCAAGCAGGCGGCGGACTTGCTTGCGAAAGCCAAAGCGATCCACGCCGCGCACGACGAGCTCGGCGCGCACCTGGCCGCGCCAGTATCGACGCTCGCCGAGCGGTAAACGAATCCACCCTGCGACGGCGACATTTCCGCTAGCGTCCAGCGCAATCCCCGTTCCCCGGTCCAATTCGTTGGTGCCACCGAGATACGTGTGGTGTAGCCCGCCACAGAGTGGCTCCGCTGGAAGAGCCACCGCGTCATCCGCTAACGAATGCCTCCATCGTCAACGCCCGATCAGGAAATGCCTTGAGGACGGCTTTATCGGCTGTCACTAAAGGCACGGACAGCGCGTTCGCAAGCGCGACGAATTCGCCGTCATAGGCGGTCAGCGGGCTGCTCGCGACAACGTCGAGCACGAGTTCATCGGCGATGGTGTGTTCACTTCCGGCAAGCACCCGATCAGCCGCATCCAGTATTCGAACGATCTGTTCGCGTGACATCAATCCGCGCCGGAGATATGCGGTCAGCACATTACGCAGCTCCGAGCGCCACAAGATTGGCGCGTGCCAGTCAGGGTCTCGCCGTCGGACGGCTTGCGCGGCGCCGGTATGCTGGCCGCGCACCCAGCAGTAGTGGATGACATTCGTGTCAACGACTATCACTTGAGCCCTTTGCGCTTGTAGCGATCGCCGATCCGATGATCGACGTAGGGAAGCCGGTCGGTAAATGCCTTGAGATTGCTCGCGAGCTTGGCCCGATCGACCTTCGGCACCGACACGTCCCGCTCAAGCCTGGTCAGTATCTCGCTGTTGAGGCTCCGGCGATTCTTCACCGCGCTCTCCTTGAGCTTCGCATGCAGCTGCGTCGGGATGTTCTTCAGCGTCAATGTAGGCATCTCGTTTTGGGATAGAAACCGAAATGGAACCGTTTTAGAATAGGTGCGCGGGCATTGCCTGTCAAGCGCTCGCGAATCTACCTTCGCGCCTTCGCGGCCGTCGCGCGGCGGATGAATGACATCGCGAAAACAGCCGGTGGACGCCCTTTCGATTCCGACCCCTGCCTCCAAACGCTCACTCGAGATGCGATCAGGCTCGCGTTCCCCGCCAATGTGCGAAAGTCGGTGACAAAACCTCGCTGGCTAAACGATGTGGTGAACAGGAAGCTTCGACATGTGCCACTCAGCCGTGTTGGCATCGTATTGAGATGCCGTGAACACATGCCACTCGGCGTCGTCCAGCTTGGGATAGTCGGCGCGGTAGTAGTATCCCGGCCACCGGGTCTCCTGCCGAAAGAGCGTGTGCCTGGCCACCGACTCGCCTGTCAGGATCCTGTGCTGGAGCTCCCACGCTCTCTGCAGCTGGTGCAGGTCCTCCGCGCCGATGTGCTCGAAATCCTCCTTCAGCATGCTGAGAAGCTCCAGCGATCGGTTGAGCAGCGGTTCGCTGGTTACATAGAACATGCTGTACCCACCGACGTACTCATCCATGAGTTTTTCGAGCCTTTGTAGGCCTTGCAGCGGAGAGATGTAGCTCGGTGCGACGGTCCCGGCGACGATCTCGTTCCTGCCGATTCTGTAATTTTCCAGCGGCTTGAATACCGTCTGCTCGAGCTTCTTGATCTGCGCTTCGTCCACTTGAGGCGCATCCGCCTTCATGTCGATGACATACCCGACGGCGGCCTTTCCGGCGAGCCTTCCCTCCGTGAACGAGCCGGCTGAAAACTTGTGCGCTGATCCGCCTATCGTATCGCCCGCGCCGAATAGCCCTTGCACGGTCGTCATCCGGTTGTACCCCCACTGGTAGTCCTGCGGGGCGCAGTCCTCGGGCCCGCTAGCCCAGGCACCGGAACACGTTGCGTGAGAACCCATGATGTAGGGTTCGGAAGTAATCAATTCGGAGGGCCTCTCCTTGGGGTCGACGTTCTGCGAAGCCCAGACCACCGCCTGGCCGATCGTCATGTCGAGGAAATCCTCCCAGCCGATCTCCTCCTTCTCCTTGGTATCGAGGACTTGCTGTGTATGCATGTAGATCGGGCCCTTGCCGGCCTTGACCTCCTCCAGCAGCGAGTGGTTTCGCAGGCACGTCGGCATCGGGTGGATCTCCGCGTACTTTCCGACGCGCGCTTTGATCTCATCGAACCGGGCTGCCTCGTACATCTCCCCCGCGGCGTTCGTCACATGCGCCTTGAGGAGCAGGAACCAGGCACCCACGGGTCCGTAACCGTCCTTGAAGCGCGTGAGAACGATCTTGTTCTCCATCTGTGTCATCGTGGCGCCCGTCGGAATCAGCAGACCGTAAGCCGAAGCAGTGCTCCAGGGCGCATACCACGTTCTTCCCATGCCTTCGCCGACCGATCTCGGCCGATAGATGTGCGAGCCGCCGCCGGCCCCGACGATAACCGCCTTCGCCCTGAAGACGTAGAATTCGCCGTTGCGCACGTTGAATCCCACAGCGCCCGCGATGCGGTTCGGTCGCGCCTTGTCCATCAGCAGGTGCGTCACCATGATCCTGTTGTACACCTCGGTGGCGGACTTGCGGGCGGCCTCCGCGACGATGGGCTTGTAGCTTTCGCCGTGGATCATGATTTGCCATTTACCTTCCCGCAGATAGCGGCCGGTCCGCGGATCCTTGATGATGGGTAGGCCCCACTCCTCGAACATGTGCACCGTCGAATCGACGTGACGCGCGATGTCGTAAACCAGGTCCTCTCTCACCAGACCCATCAGGTCACCGCGTGCATATCGCACGAAGTCCTCGGGCTGGTTCTCGCCCCATTGCATGCCCATGTAGCAATTGATCGCGGACAGGCCCTGAGCAACCGCGCCGCTTCGCTCAATGTTGGCTTTTTCGACGAGGACGATCTTCAGATCCCGACCCCAATATCGCGACTCGTAAGCGGCGCCGCATCCGCCAAAGCCGCCGCCCACGATGAGGATGTCCGAATCGACGAAGCGGGTTCTTCTCGCCATGGCATCAAGCCTTTGCCTTATTGAGTATCGGAAGCGCCTCGATATGAAGCGCCGTGGGCTCGTGCGAAAGCATTGGAGAAGTCAGCGCGCTCAAGTCGGGCGCCTCGTAATCGGACGGCGCCTTTATCGAACCAAAAGGTGTGGTTCTGATGGGAAAGGTGAACTCCTTCACTCGGCCGTCGCGGTACTTGATCTTCCAGGACACCGCTCCCTTTTCCGGTTCTCTGCGCACCCTGACCTTGTGGCCCAGCGGGGCGAAGTCCGCATATCCGCGAACATCGATCGCATGCTGCGGGCATGCCTTCACGCACGAGTAGCACTCCCAGCAGAAATTCGGCTCGATGTTGTAAGACCTGCGGTAGACGGGGTCTATGTGCATGATGTCCGAAGGGCAGATGTCGACACACTCTCCGCAGCCGTCGCATTTCGTCATGTCGGTGTAGGTGGGCACGGCGATCAGCTCCTGCCGATGTAGTTGTCCGCAACCGGACTCGGAAGATCTGTGGAACCGTTCGCCTCCTCTATCCTCCTCTGGAACGCTACCGCCGGTTTGAAGAACATGTGGGCGAACTTGGACCACGGAACGGAAACGAAAAGCAGCGTCGTAAAGAACATGTAGAGGCCGAACAATATCCGAGCCGCCGTCGAGTTCGCAGACGCCGATTGCACGAAATGCCATACGAGCGCGAACGCGACGCTTGAGAGCAGCGAAGCAACAAACAGGTCGGCTCGTCCCAGATGAAGCGGCGATGCGCCGTCATACGCGACGTTTACCCTGAGGACGAAGAAGAACCACAAGCCGCCGACGAGAACCATCAGCGCGCCTACCGTCCACAGCGTGGGCAGGATTACCGGTGTGCTGGCTGCCGCCGGATAAACGAATACCATCACGACAGTTGTGATCACATGCAGGACGAAGCCGTACATCATCAGCAAATGAGAAGCGCGCCTCGGCCATTTGCAGAACTCGCCGGACACCGCGGCCTCCGCGATGGTGATGACGGCGAGCGTGAGCGTCTGTGACCCGCTAAGCCGGATCTTTGCCGAAGCCATCGATTTTTCCCGCCGCTGCGCGAAGAACTTCGCGCTGCCCTTGTGAGAAACGTCGAGCAACGTGCCGATGACAACGGCAAGTATCATCAAAACGATGTAGACCTGCATCGCGAGAGGCGACAAGAAATCCGTCACGGTGGCGAAGGGGTTGCTGGTAAACATCAATGGTCTCCAGGAGAATTTGATTGCGAGATGTCCACTGCGTGACATTGGTAGGCGCTGCAGTCTGCCGCGGCCGATGCGGCCACCGCAATTGAACCTCTTTATCCGGCAATAAGCGCGTTTTGGACTTCGACGCAGAGCGCGCGAGAAGCTGTGACGCCGACCGCACGCGGGGTATCATGTCGGATAGCGCTTGCTATAGTGGATAGGTACATGCCGGATCGGCGTCTTCAGGCTTTTCACGCGGTGGCGAAGCATGGGTCGTTCACCAAGGCCGCGGACGCGTTGTGCATGACGCAGCCCGCGGTAACGTTTCAAATTCGACAGCTCGAGGAGTACTTCAACACGCGGCTGTTCGACCGCGCGAACGGACGTATCGCGCTGACGCTCGCGGGCGTGGTCGCGCTCGAGTACGCCGAGCGCATCCTCGCGCTGTCGGCCGAGTTGGACGCGCGGCTCAAGGAAATCAGTGGTCAGGAAGTGGGGCCGTTGCTGATCGGGGCCAGCACGACGATCGCCGAATTCCTGCTGCCGAAAATCCTGGGCGAGTTCAAGTCGCGATACCCCGGAATCGTGCCGCGCCTTATCGTCGCCAACTCCGAAGCCGTGCAACAGCGCGTCGCCGAGTGCAGGCTCGACCTGGGCTTCATCGAGGGCGACTCCCATCTGCCGACGGTGGTTGCCGACGTGTGCTGCGAGGACGAGCTGCAGATTGTCTGCTCGCCGTCGCATGCGCTCGCAGAGCAAAAGACCGTCCCGGTGAAGTCGCTGACCGAGCACGCCTACATCAGTCGGGAGCTCGGATCCGGCACGCGCGAGGTCATCGATCATTACCTTCAGAAGGCTGGGTTCTCGCTGGATTCGCTGCAGGTCGTGATGGAAGCGAGCAGTCCGGAAGCGCTGAAAGGGTTGGTGGCCACGGGTCTCGGCTTTGCGATCATGTCGCGCGCAACGGCAGAGAAAGAAGTGCGTCTCGGCGAGCTGGTACGGATTCCGCTCGCGCCGCCGCTCATTCGGCATCTGTCCGTCGTGTATCCGAAGGAACGGTTCCATTCGAAGGTCGTCAACGGTTTCGTGCAGTTCGCGAAACAAAGGCTCGCTGCAACGCGATCGCCCGAAAGCGGTCTGGCAGCCGAGTAGCCGCCGCACCGGCGTTCGCGCGAGCGTTGGACGCGAGCGCCGATCGAATGCGCTAGCCCGCCTTCGGTCGGCGAGCGGCGCCGCTTCATTACGCGTATGCCTACCGCGCCGAATGCCCGGTGAGCTTGACATCCACGTTCCGGTCCGCGTCGAGCGACGCATAGTACGCACGCAGGATCTCGAGCACCTCCGGGCGGCTGAATTCGGCCGGTACGGTGTCGCCTTCGGACAGCCATTTGCGCAGCTTCGTGCCTGAAACGAGCAACCTGTCCGCGTCGTCGTGCGGGCACGTGCGCGCGGAAGCCATGCCGCCGCACCTGTAGCACCAGAAAGTCCAGTCGATCTTCATCGGCTCGATCGCGAGCGCGGCGGGCGGAACCTCGTCGAATATGCGGTGCGCGTCGAACGGTCCGTAGTAGCTGCCGACCCCGGCGTGGTCGCGGCCCAGTATCTGGTATGCGCAGCCGTAGTTCTGCCGGAACACCGCGTGCAGCAGCGCCTCGCGCGGGCCGGCGTAGCGCATGTCGAGAGGATAGCCGGCCTGCACGACCGTGCCTGCACGGAAATACATGTCGATCAGCACAGCGATCGCGCGGGTGCGCACGTCAGCGGGGATGTCGCCTGGCTTGAGATTGCCGAGCAGCGAATGCACGAGCACGCCGTCGCAGACCTCGATCGCGACCTTGACGAGATACTCGTGCGAACGGTGCATCGGATTGCGTGTCTGGAACGCCGCGACGCGCGACCAGCCCAGCCGATCGAACTCGGCGCGCGTTTCGGCGGGCGTCATGAAGAGCGCGCCGTACTTCGCCTTGAACCCGCCGTCGCCGAGCACACGCACCGCGCCGGCGAGATTGACATCGCGTTGCTGCAGAACCATCTGCACGCCCGGATGCGCCGGATCGGTCGTCTTGAACACCGCCATGCACTCGCGCGCCTTGTCGATCCGGTACTTCTCGCTCACCGAGATGACGGCGAGAATCGCCTCGCCATCCGGATCGATCAGCGCGACATCGTCGCCGACATTGATGGAATCGGCCTCGGGTCCGTCGATCGAAAGCGTGATGGGGATCGGCCAGAACACGCCGTCCGCCGTTCGCATGTCATCGCATACGCCCACCCAGTCCGCACGGGTCATGAAGCCGTCGAGCGGCGTGAAGCCGCCGATGCCGAGCATGACGAGGTCGCCTTTCTCGCGCGATGTGATGCGCAGACTGCGCAGTGTCTGCGCACGAAGCAATTCCTCCGCGCAGCGCTCGCCTTCCAATTGCAGCGGCCGCAGACCACGGCCGCCGTGAGGCGGGACCAGAGCAGACATGGCGAGCCGATTCCCGGGTTCGACGACAGGAGGCTAAGCTAGCCCAGGGTAGACGCGGGTGTCCGACGAAATTGCTGATAAGCCGATAAGCGCTCTCGATGCCCGTCCCGGCCGGGCATCGCTGCGACCTAGGGCCGTTTCGCAAACCCGCGCTGCCACCTCGTGAAGCGCGCCTGCCGGCCGAGCTGCGTCTTCGCTTTGGCGTTCGAAGCGCCGCGAATGGGCGTCATCATCGGCACGCCGGCGCCGCCAATCGCGAGTCGGGGTCGCCAAAACGGCACGTTGCGCGGCGGGCTTGGCGCCGACAGGGTTCGCAAGCGAGCAGCGTGTGGGTCACCTCGGTGTTGCAGGTTGCCAGACAAAAGCGGCCTACGTTTCCAGCAGGCCGTTGACTAAAGTGAGGGGCGCGCGGGGGCGTGCAACCGGATCAGTCAGCCGCACGGTTTCGCTGACTCACCGACCCTCCACAACGCGGCGAGAACAGTAAGATGGGTAGTAGATATCGCGTCGCGCAGATTGCTCCATTGGTCTCCCCGGTTACCCGGCTACGCCAATATCCGGACAGCCAATCATACCAAGCAGACGATGATGCCGCCTGCCTCGGCCGGTAACCGGTATCCTGAGGTGATTCGAGATCCCGGCGTTGCGCATGTTGCGAAAGCTTGGAAGCATGCGTATTTTGCCAATCGTTTTGCCATCACCCGCTCTGCTCTCGACCGGTAGCAAGCCAATGGGGCCTGCGGCCGAGCGTACACGATAACGCAAGCGCGAATTGTCGACTCTGCGCCGCACCGCACTGGTCTTCGCGCCCTGGGGAGCCATCGTGCTCGTCTGGTACGCGATCCATTACAGCGGGCTCATCAACCCGGTGCTGGTCCCGACGCCGCACGCGGTCGCGCGGCAGTTCCTGGTGCTTGCCGGCCAGCGATTGCCACAGGACGTCTGGATCTCCACCCAACGCGTATTCCTCGGCGTGACGTTTGGCATCCTGCTCGCAGTGCCTGTCGGCTTCGTGCTCGGTTGGTATCGCGACGTACGCCGCTTCATCGACCCCTTGCTCAATTTCTTCCGCGCGCTGCCGCCGATCGCACTGATCCCTTTGGTGATCGTCTACTTCGGCATCGGCGAGACGGCCAAGGTGGTGATCCTGTTCTACGCGTCGTTCTTCTCGGGTGTCATCGTGATGTACGAGGGCATCTCGCAAATCAGCCCGATTTATGTGCGAGTCGCCCGCACGCTTGGCGCGAAGGACTTCGAGATCTTTCTCAAGGTCGTGATTCCGCTCGCCGTCCCGCACATGCTGACCGCGCTTCGCGTCGCGCTGGGCGTCGCATGGGCAACGCTCGTGGCCTCGGAGCTCATTGCAGCGCAGCTCGGGTTGGGCTCGCTCATCCAGAATGCGGCCGCGTTCTTCCAGCTCGACACGATCTACGTCGGGATCATCTGCATCGGCTTCATTGCGCTCGCGATGGACATTGTGTTGCGCGCCGTGGCAAGGCGGCTCGTCGCGTGGCAGGAGCGGATCGCGTGAATGCGACCGCCGCGACGCGCGACCGGATCGCGTT
>Ga0137367_10000898_pt1 | contig 22561 bp, 10 predicted proteins | sample SagtaG_14_FD_104939 | JGI IMG/M metagenome (GOLD analysis project Ga0137367, IMG submission 104939) | Vadose zone soil microbial communities from Sagehorn Ranch, Mendocino, California, USA - Sage1_L_80_16 metaG | ecosystem: Environmental > Terrestrial > Soil > Vadose zone | place: USA... | reverse complement strand
GGTCAGCCGGGACAGCACTTCGTCGAGGCCGTCGTCGAGACCGACCCCGACCATTGCCTCCACCATTCGAGCGGAAAATGGACTGCCTTCATAGGTCCGACGCAACGCCGCGAATTTTTGCGGCGCCCCCTCGATGAGCACGTCGCTCCACCCGTGGTGCCGGATCAGATTCGCCGTATTCGAAAGGTGAAGGCCGTCCCAGGCGCCAACCTCGACACAGGTCCCCCGGTCGACGCAGAGGCAGCGAAAGATCTCTTGCAGCACGCCGTCCTCACCGTTCTGGGAGAAGACGTTGCGCTCGTACGCCGTGAAGCGGCTCAAGCTCAGGCCGCCTGCTCGCCCGGCGCGGGCTCGTCACGGCGCTCGCGCGCGCCCCATGTACAGATGAAGTTGCCCTGCGCGGTCAACGGGCGCTCGTCGATCCGCTGCGGATTGAGAGCCTCCAGATACTCGAAGGTTGTGGTCTCCTGCGCGTTCCCGGTGATGTAGCCGCGCCCGCAACCGAGCGCGATTCGCCGCATGTAGGCGTCGAACCAGTCGGCGGCGCACTCGCTGAGCGCGTAGTTGCTGAGGAACAGATGCCCTTCGATGACCGGTACGTCGTCACTCGCCGAGCAGGCGACGTATGTGACGCCGTCGACGATCCCGGACCGATGCAGATACTTTCGCGTCAGCGCGAGAGGCTCCGGCAGATCTATGATTGTGTGCCTCGCGGTCGGGAAGAATGACCGAATGAGGCGGGCCTGGCCCCCATAACCGCCTCCCACCTCCACCACGTGCAGGTCCGCGAGGGAGGCGAAGAACGCGACGAGATCGGCGAGCACCTTCAAGTACCGGAGGGTGGTGGGAGAGACCGCGGGAAAATCGTGATAGGTCGCGAGCGCCGGCGCGCCGAGCGCGTCGTTGGGCAGGACCAGGGTCGGATCGAGCAGCCACGGCGCCTCCCGCTTGATCTCCGCCAGGTACTGCGCTCCTTGTTCCGCAGTCACGTGCTCGAGAATCGCCGTATAGGCGGGCAGCCGGCGAAACTGCGAGAATACCTCGTCGTCCGCGACGGCGGCCGCGCAGACGCCGCGGTATCCACCGCCATCTGAAATGCTCGATGACTTCAGGCCCGCGATCGCGGCGTCGAACGTGGCCCCGCCGGATGCGAAATAAAAGCGTCTCGCCGCCGGATCGGCCCGGAGGCAATCCCGAGCCGCCCGGGCGGCGTCGGTTCCCTGGCCGAGCAACAGCCGTGCGGTTTCACCCCGCGCGTCCACCGGTTGGCCGGGCCACGTGGTCAGACCGTCGAGGCAGCGGCGGACCTCGTCGGGCACGTGCGACAGATCGACCTCCTCGTAGGCACGCTGCGCGAGCTGGCCCGCGTCGTGCCCGGGGATGACCTCCTGCATCTGTCCCGGGAAGACATTGACGCACGTGTCGAGAAGCTGATTCTTGACGAATTCGGGGCCCAGGCGATCCACGAAGTAAGAATTGAGCGCTTCCTGATCAGTCCCCCAGCTTCCCTGGGCCATGCGGTAGTAGTCGTCGAACGTCCCCGCAAGATATGCCTTGATGCCGCTGCGAAAGCCGCACAGACCCGCGAGCATCCGCGCATTGCTGCCCCTGTGCAGAAAGTGCGTTCGCATGGATTGAATCAGGAACGAGCTGGCGGCGAAGGCGCGCGTCGCCTGCGCTTCGCGCGTGTTCGGCAACGAATCGATGTCACGACACAGGACGACGTCGTACTCGGCGCTCCAGATCGGTTGCAGCCGCCAGAACGTCGGCTCCGTGTTCTGGTAGGGATAGTCGCACGCGATCACCTGCAAGAGCCCCCGCTCGCGCAGCCGGTTCAGCATCGGATAGAGCGGGTGATTGCACGTCCCCGGATCGACGTGAACACGGGTGGTGTACCCTGGATAGAAGAAGTCGTTCGCGATCAGGACGAAGGGAACGTTGTACCAATACCGATCCTGTTCGTGCTCGTGCGCATCCCACCACCGGTGCATGCCCACGCTGCCCTTCTTGGTGAACAGGCTGTACGAGATGTAGCGGGGCGGAGACGGCATGCCGATACGCCCTGCTGACGATCGGCGGAGGCCAATCTTCCCGCCCCTTTGTCTAGCGATCGTCCCAGGGTTCGTAGTACGGGTGAAACAGGCGCCAGCCGCCGGGCTTCGCGAGCTCGCCGCGGATGAAGTCGGGGCTGATCGGCTGGTTGATGGCGTTCATCGCGGTCCCGACGCCGAAGTCCTTCTCATAGAAGGGAATGCCGAAGATGTCGGCGTAGGTGGGCACCCGATACTCGAGAAAGCCGATCTCTTTCCCGGCGACGGATCGGTATTGCTCGAAGAACGCGCGCGGCATGATCCCGAACATGAACCCGCAGCCGAGCGGCTGGCGGTCGTAGCCGCGCGTCTCGCGTATGTGCTGCCTGAACTGCAGGTATTCGCCGCGGCGACCGCTGGTCCAGTACCAGGCGTTCTCGTCCGCTTCGGTGAGGCGCCGCAGGTGGGGGAGCGACATCTGCCCGGGCTCGAGCCCCGGAAACTGATCGCGCAGCGGCCCGAGGACCAGCATGTCCCACTGCACGACCGCGATCTGCTCCCAGGCGAGCGCGCGCCCGCGCCGCTCATACCAGTCGAGCAGCACGAGATCGCCGTAGAGCCACTTCCACTGCGGGTCGGCGGCCGGCGCCGCGTAGAGGTCATCGAGTCGTGGGCCGAGCCGCGCTTCGAAGGCCGCCGCCTCGGCGGGCGGCCCGCCGAACAGGCCGAAGACCGGCCGATCGCCGTTGTGGCGCGCGAGGATGTCGAGCCGGTTCTCGCAGACCGCCGGCTCCTTGTAGAACCAGAACAGAGTCGCGAGGCCGTCGTTTGCGCGCTGATCCATCGGCGGTCACGCGCCCCCTAGCGCATGATGACGACCTGAAGGCGCGGGTCGTTCATTGCCGCCGTCTGTTCCGCGACGCGCAGGTAGTCCTGGTGGGCGTGGTGGTTCGGGTTCACCACGTCGAGCTCATCGTATTCCCCCTGGGGCATGTTCTTCCAGTTGCCGATGCGCGCGAAGAAGACCGCGTCGAAGGCGTTGTCGCGGCAGAAATCGACCATCGCCGGCATCTCGTGGAAGTTGTTCGCCTGGTACACGTAGTAGGCGCGCAGCATCTTCACCTCGTCGCGGCGGCGCAGCGACGAGATGAAGCGCATGCTCTCGACCAGGTCGTCCCACTTCGCCGGCCAGCGGTTCGCTTCGTAGGTTGCGGGGCTGGCACCGTCGATCGAAATGATCGCGGTGCCCACGAACGCGCGCGTCGCGGCCGGGATCTGCGACCAGGCCTGCGGCGTCCACATGATGCCGTTCGTGTTGAGGATGATCTCGCGCAGCTTCTGGTAGCGGCTGACGTCGACGTTCTTCAGCCACTCGTAGTAGTGGGGCGTCCCGAAGGGATCGCCCATGCCGGCCAAGTAGATGTAGGCGATCTCATCGGAGAGCTGATCGAGCGTGGTCGCGAAGCTCGTCACCTGCGCGCGTGGCAGCTTGGGCAGCATGTGGCGATTGCACGAAGGGCACGAGAGATTGCAGCCGGTGTCGTAGGCGATGTTGACGAGCTCGGGCCGGCCTGTGTAGTCGTCGGTCGCGCCGGTCACGAAGTCGGCGATGGCCGGGTACCGGGCCTGCAGCTCGTCGAGCGTGAAGAAGTACTTCTGCTCGCCTTTGTACTCCGGGCAGTACTCGAGGTTGCAGAAGTGGTACTCGCCCTCCGCGATGCTGCGCCGGACGTTGTCGAACACCTCGCTGCGCCAGATCTGCTGAAGGTCCCCGCCGCTCTCCGCAACCGGCAGCACGCTGCGCCCCGGAATCTGCCGAAGCCACGTGCACGGCTTCATGATGTCGCTCGCGATCCCGAACAGCCGGAACGGATACGTGCAATAGCGCTGCACCCCGCCCGCCGTCCGGGTGTCCTTGAGCAGGTCCGGGTGGTGGGGGGCCAGATCGACCTTATTCAGGACCGGCAACGACCGCATGGATGCTCCTGCCGTCATGCAGACGTTTGGGGACCCGGCGATCTTCCCGGACCTTTTGCGGATTCGGCGGCAGCTTCGGCCGCATCACGCCGGACGGCGCGATCACCGAATATTCGCTGCCGCACGGATCGCAGGGTCTCGACGATCGTCATCGGCATCACGACCGGTCCCGACGGCAACCTCTGGTTCACCGAGCCCAACGGCGGCATCATCGGCCGCTTCTTGCTGCGCTGACGGCGGCCTTGCGCCCACGTCGGTTGCGGCTCCAGGTCCGCCTCCCGTAGACTCCGCCGGCGCATGCAGCCGCCATCGTCGAAGGAACCCGTTCGCGCGTGCGCGACGTGCGGCGGCTCCAGCGCTCCGGATGCGCAGCGATGCCGCTACTGCGGGTCGGCGCTGCCGCGCACGGCCCCGCGCGCCTCCGTCGCGCCGCCGCCGTCGGGCGCGCCCGCGTCGCCGTACGGCGCGTGGGGGCGCGTGACCTGGTGGTACTTCGCCGGCGTCATGGCGCTGGTCGTGGTCAGCACGACGGTGGCGGGATTCCAGTCCCGGCGCGCCGCGCGACACGCGGGGGTCGCGACCAGCGCCGGTGATCGAGCCGGCCCGTCAACCACGTTGCCGGGCGCCGCGCCGATCGACGTCGATGATCTCGTCGCGATCCTGTCGGGCGGACACGACGTCCTCATCGGCATTCGGCAGGACGGGCGCCAGCTGGCGCGGTTCGACGCGCGCGCTTCGGCCCTGCGCTGGAGGATCCAGCTGCTGTCGAAGTACGGCGTCGATCGCGACCGGGTCGCATTGGGCCCGGGCGCGGCCGCGGGCCGCGACGGCGCCGTCTTCGTGGCGGACGACTCGCGCCTGCTGGCGCTGCGGCTGGACGACGGCGCCCGCATCTGGGAGGTGCCGCTGATGGCGGGAGTGGGCGCGTCGTGCCGTGGCTGCGTGCGCATGACCGGCGACCAGGTGGTCGTGCTGGAGCAGGACGGGTCGCTGCGGGCGTTCGATACCCGCACCGGGCAGCAGGCCTGGGAGCGCGCGCTCAAGCACCGTCCGCGGCAGCTGGATCTCGCGGACGACAAGATCCTGGTCGGGCATCCGACGGAGACGCGACGCCGCGCCTGGCGGTACGACCTGCTGGACCCGGCGACCGGCGACGTCACGACGTCCGTCGATCCGCGCTGCCGCAGCCTGAAGACGTTCCCCGATGAAGGCGCGGGAGCCTTCTCGACCCGGATGATCAGCCCGGACGGCGCGTCGATGTTCGTGCAGTTCGGAGATTTCCGATTGTGCTACCAGCGCTGGGATCTGCGGACCGGCAAGCTGGTGTGGGGCGACAACTTCGCGGACCGTGGGCTGGGCCCCATCGCGCTGCTCGGCGGCGGCACGCTGCTGATCGCCACCGACAAGGCGGTGCACGCGCTGGACGAGGAGACCGGGGCGCGGCATAGCGTCGTGCAGGACGACCAGCACAACCTGCAGCCGGTCATCGCGCGCGCCGGTCTGGTGGTGGTGACGGCCGCGCCGAACTGGGACTCGTCGAAGAAGCGCTTCTTCCTGTGGGCGCACGACCCGGCGACCGGCCGCCGCCTGTGGCAGTACGCATCGAACCAGAAGCCCGACAGCTGGAACGGCTCGAACCCGTGGTGGGCGATCCACGACAGCGACGCCGGGGTGGTGGTGCTGCAGTTCCAGGACGCGAAGCATCTCAGCGTCGACACCCTGGATCACCGGACGGGCGCCAGCGCCGGACGCAAGACGATCGCGGTCGACAGCGAAAAGCTGGCGCCCACCTGGGACGGCGGGCTGGTCTGGCTGGACGGCGCTTCGACGCTGCGGGCGATCGACGTCGCCACCGGTCGGATCGCGTATCATGTCCCCTGAACATGGGAATCTTGAGACGGCAGCTGCGGTCGGTCATCGAGTGGACCGACGTCGACGGCACGACCCTCTTCGCGCGCTGGTCCGAGAACGGCGACGAGATCAAGAACGCGTCCAAGCTGATCGTCAATCCCGGCCAGGGCTGCATCTTCGTCTACGAGGGCCGCGTGCAGGCGATCCACGCCGACGCGGGGATCTATCCGCTGAAGACCGCCAACATCCCGTTTCTGACCACGCTGCAGAAGGTGATGCAGCTGTTCGTGAGCGAGCACAAGGTCGGCATCTACTACTTTCGGACCGCGAAGCTCCTGAATTTGAAGTGGGGAACGCCGTCGCTGATCAAGTACGACGATCCGGTCTACAAGTTCCCGGTCGCGCTGCGCGCCTTCGGCAACTACGCCATGCGGATCACCGAACCGGGCGTCTTCTTTCGCGACGTCGTGGCGGGGCGCGATCCTTTCCTGGTCGACGACATTCGCGAGCCGCTGAACGCGCGGCTGGTGCAGCCGCTCGTCGATTTTCTCGCTGAGTCCAAGCTCAGCTACGCGCAGATCGACCCGAGCCGCGAGGAGATCGCCGCCGCGCTGACGCGCAAGCTGGCGCCCGACATCGGCCGGCTCGGGTTCGAGCTCGAGGACTTCCGCATCGAGGGGACCAGCTTCGACGAGGACACCATGCGGCGGATCAACCGCATCGCCGACGTCAGCGCCGAGGTCCACGCCGCCGGCTCGGCGGGGCTGAGCTACGCGCAGATGCAGCAACTGGCGGCCCTGCGCGACGCCGCCAAGAACGAGGGTGCGGCGGGCACCGGAATGGCGATGGCGATCGGTTTGGGGATGGGGACTGGGCAGGTTTCGGGCGGCGCCGGGACGGCGGCGGGCGGCGAAGACGGCACGGCGGCCGCCAAACTGCGCCGGCTCAAGGCGTTGCTGGACCAGGGACTGATCTCGCAGGTCGAGCACGACGCCAAGCGCGCCGAGATCCTGGCCGCGATCTGACCGGCTGACCCGGCGTCAGCCCGGGGCTAAACCGCGGCTAAACCGCATAGTCTTCAGTGCATCTTGTTGAGCGACGGTCAGATCTGGATTCAGCGCTGGCGCGCCGCGCTGGAGCGGACGAGTAAAGCGGAGCGGGCCGGCCGATATCCCGTAGTTGGCCTCGAGGCACTGGTCGCCTGCGACTGCGCTGACATGGCTCGCGCTCTGGTTTCGGAGCGGGCAAGTGGGCCAGAAGCGTTCGGCGCGCTCGTCGCAGTGGCGCGAGCGTTGGAGCGCGTGCCGGGAAAGGCCGACCAAGCGCTGCCGCTGTTGATTAGAGCGCTCGATTCAGAGCGCCCGACCTTCGATGCAATCATCGAGCTTCTGAACTGCACGTCGAGCATCGCTCTCGATATTGTCGACCGCGTAAGGCGAATCTCCAACGAAGGCCTTCCGGGGTTTCGGAACCTCGAACTCGCCTTGGCTGTAGCTCGTCAGCGTGGTGGGGCCGTCGTGCCAGAGCGCGAAATCGGGCCTGCGCTCGCTCGTTGGAACGACGCACACTCGGACGCAGGCGGGATCTCTCCCGAAGAACGCGAGCTCATGGGCTCCTTGCTGTTGCGCTGGTACCTGGCTCGGGATGACGATGCGTCGCTCTCGAGCGCTGCATCCATCGCGACGACCCTCCTGTCCCTGCCGCGACATGTGGACGTTCGAACGCATCGCGAACGAGCCCTGATGGAGCTGATGACAACAGTGCGCGCAAGGCCAGCGTCGCCAGATCCTCTTCGCGAAGCAGCCGCGCGCGCGCACACGGAAATCAGAAAAGCATATGAGGACCGTGCGGTAGCCCTGCTCATCGAAGCGGGCAATGTCGAACTGCTGGAGCTGCTTGCCTCGCTTCCGGCAGCGGAATTTGCGGACTACGCCGCAGCCGTAGCGCTATCGGCGTCGAATATTGCCGAAGCCCACGCGCGCATGGAGTCCGCAGATGCGGCTTTCAATTCGAAATACGGGGACAGTGAGGGACGCGACCAATTCGAGGCACTGTTCGCCGACCACATCGCCTGGAAGGCGCGCGTTCTAGCCGCTGTCGGCAAAAGGGATGAGGCTCTGTCCCTGCTTGCTGCGCTGGATCGCTGGGCCATCGCGTGCGCGCGATCCGGTCGGGCCGACTGCCTCGACATCCTCGCGGAAGCTTTCGCGGCTTCGGGAGACGGTGACGCCGCATTCGATGTCCTCCGCCTGGGTGCGCTCGAGCCCAACCCCGACCTTGCCGCGTTACTCCCAGCGGCGGTCGGTGATCTCAGACTGTTGATCGACGATCTTGCCAATGTCGACCGATCCGAGCGCCCCGGGGCGCTGGTCGGTGCGATCGATACTTTGCCGCGCGACGGAAATCCTGCATTGCGCGCTGAGTGGCTCGCTGAATTGCGGTCCATCGACGATGCATCGATGCATCGCCGCGCCGTCGTGCTCGCTCGGGAAGGATGGGATGCCGCCGCGCAATCTCTGCTCGCCAAGATGGCCGCCGATCAGTCGCAAGGCCCTGCCGCCCTGCACGAGATGGCCAAGGCGTACGCGGCGCTCGGAGACAGAGCGTCGTCGCTGGCTGCGCTCGATCGATCCATGATTCCAAGCGGAGGAAGCAGGCAACCATTCGAGTTCGCGCCGTTGGAACCAGAGGAGGTCAATCGGACACGCGCGAAGCTCGCCTCGACGGGGCCCGACCGGCGCGGTGACTTTGAGTGGGCGGCGCATGACCTACTTCGTCTGTCCGCCGCGTTGGCGCAAACCTCGTTGTCACAGCTGGGCGGAGAGCTTCTGTCCGAGGTCGACCTCGTCGCGCAGCGAAGGTTCGGCTCAGCTGCCGTGGAGCTATTCGAAAACGACCTCACGGTCTATGTATACGGCCAGGCGCTGGTTGCACACGGCCGACTCGACGAGGCGGAAGCTCTCATCGCGGGCGTCGAGCATCAGGCTGGCGATCGGCTTGACGGTATGATCGCGGCCGCCCTCGCACAGGCGCGCTTCGCTCAGGCTGATCGCGAAGGCGCGGAGCGCGCAATTGGCATCGGCCTCAGAGACACTGAAAGGAGCGGCATCGAGAGCCTATTGGAACCGCTCCTGGCGATCTTTCATGGGCGCAAAGACCAGCGCGGATTTGCAGAGGCGCTGGATGCTGTCGACGTCGCCTTGCGCTGCTCGGCCCTCGGGGACCGAACAGCCTAGAACATGTTGTCCGGGGGGATTGTGTACTGAGACGGTAGCTTCATACCGCTCAAGCCCAGGGCGCGTTCGGCGGTGGGCCGATAGTCTTGGTCTCGACCATTGCGACGCGGCGCTGGTCGTCCATCACGCGCAGCGTCTCGCGGCTCGAAGGTCGGCGGTGTCCTGATCGAACCCGTGCGCTGGTGGAAGGTTTCCCAACCGCCGATGTAGATCCGCTCGTCGATTGAATTTCCGGCCTTCAGCCAGACCTTGCGGACGCGCTGGCCGCTGCCGTCGTAAGTGAAGTAGACGTCGCCGCCGCCCAGGTTCTTGTTCGCATGCTTCATTCGGTCGGCGTAATTCCAGTCGATGACAGGCAGGTGCGACATCGACTTCATACCCGAAGGGAGGCCGCCGCAACGATGGAGACCTGGCGGCAGCACTACAACGCCGTCCGTCCTCATTCGAGTCTCGTCTATTTGACACCGACCGAGTTCAGCGCGAAGCAGGTGACGACAACAACGGAGAGCGGAGAGGCTGTTCTCAAGGATCTACTGGTCCGAAGAACCCAGGCAGGTCAGGACTACCTCGTCTACCCCACGGGTTTGGGGAGGAGCCGAGTGCGTTCCCGCGCATGCTCGGATCTGTGCGGGGGACGGCCCGAGGCTACAAGCGAAGGGCCGTCCCTACCGCGACCGATGTAGATCCGTTCGTCGATTCGCTAGGGAGTCTTGAGCGTACCCTTGCCCCATTCAGACAGAACCATTTGAGCGTCGAATGCCAGGATCCCTGGTCCGTTGGACAGCATTTCGAGCGTGCGGCGAGCTTGGTCCTCGTAGACTCTGAGGAGATGGGATGCCGCCCATAAGCGCACCCAGCTGTTTTCGTCGTTCAGGAGTCCAAGCAGCGCCTGATCACCGGCGGACCCCGATGTACGAAGCTGCAGCAACTCCTGCGTGAGCCGGTCGTGATGCTTGTTGGCGTTCTTGTGGTCGCCGACTTCGGTAGCGGCGCCGTGTGCAGCAGCGCTGTTGCGATAGTCCGCGATGAGATGGCTGATCGAGTTGCTCAAGGCAATCCTCCGAACCTCTTAAGCGCTTGAATTCCGAACTGGTACTGGGCCTCGTATGACTGGGAGTTCAGCCAGTCTCTCACCCTCAGCCCTCCGGTAAATGGCTGCTTTGACGAGTAGTAGCCACTTATCTTCGCGTGAATCGTTTTTGCGCCATGCGGAAGCGTAATGAGATTTTCGGTGTTATGGATGTCATGCGGGCCGAACTTCCTAATATTGCTCGCGTTCTGCTCAACGATATGGTGCCATGCCCTTCCTTTCCCTGCCGGCCCATAGACTTTCAGGAAGTCCTCGTACGTGGCGAAGCCGCGTCCTCCGCGTCCCGTTCCGCCCCTCGGGCCTGGGGCGCTCGGGCCCGATCCTGGTTCGCCTCCAGCTTCGGCGTGCGCCCGAGTAGTGACCCGAGCGTTCACCCCAGAACTGGCGGGTACCATTTCGGACTCGACCATCGACACCGCCGACGATGTCGCGCCGCTGATCAACATCAATGCCAGCGCGCCAACGGCCGCCTTGAAGTTGTTGTAGACGTCCTCCCTGGTCCGGGCGATGGCACCGGTGACGCTGAGTCCTGACCTTACGTACGCCGTGAAGAGGTCGTTGACTTCAGCGGCGGACCGCGCGGCGAGCTCGGGATCAGCGCTGGGATGTTTGAAGCTGTAATAGCCCGGGTCCTCGGAAAGAAGGCGAACCCCCTCGATGCGTTCTTTGTCTTTGTAGATGATGAATTGGCCATACTCATACGCGCCTGCTGGTATGTCTTTGATCCGAAAGTAGCGCAGTCCGAGCCCGCTATCGTTGATGAACAGGTAACGGCCGTATGCAGTTGCTTTGTCTCGTGGCAAACTTTCGGCCGCCTTGCGCTCCGTTTGACTTCCGAACTCTTCGGCAAAATTGTGCTCCTCGGCTACTTCTGACAGGTTTCGGAGCTCGGGAAGCTCCGGTGTCGGCGGCTCTGTCGGAGCCTTCATGGTCATTCGCGCGCCCGCGCCCCCGTCGTCGTGCGGGCTAGACCGGGTACCTGATGGGTCCGATAGGTTCAGGGGGGCGTTGCGCGCATACGCGTAGAGATTCAGGCCATCGACGATTCCGAGTGGATCCGCGGCGGTCCACCGTCCGAGCCAAGGCACGTAGTAGCGTGCGCCGTGGTAGTAGAGACCGGTCTCTTCGTCCTTCTCCTTGCCGGTGTAGCGATAGCGTTTGTCCGAAACGTTAGAGTTACCGGCGCTGTGAAACGCGGTGGTGCCGTAGGGGTGGTACTCCTCGTAGGTGATCACGTGGCCCTGGGCATCGAGCTCCATGACCGATGAGCCGAGGAGGTTCGTGAGCTGAAAGCGCCAACGCGGAGCGTCCGGCGGGCCGATGGTCTTGGTTTCGACCATGGCGATGCGGCGCTGGTCATCCATCACGTGAAGCGTCTCGCGCTCGAACGTCGGCGCCGTGGTGAGTGAACCCGCCCGTTGACGGAAGGTCTCCCAGCCGCCGATGTAGATCCGTTCGTCGATTGAATTGCCGGCCTTCAGCCAGACCTTGCGGACACGCTGGCCACTTCCGTCGTACGTGAAATAGACGTCGCCGCCGCCGGTCTCCTTATTCGCGTGCTTCATCCTGTCGGCGTAGTCCCAGTCGATCACTGGCAGGTGCGACATCGAAGTCATCGCGCCGTTGCCGTTATACGTGTACGCCGCGGTCGACGGGAGATTGGTGTTGAAGTCGAACTCGTTGTTGTCGTGCAGGCGGTTGCTTCCGGGCTCGTAGTTGTACGTGCGGGTCCAGCTACCGACCGGCGACGACGCCGCCAGGTGCCGCGTCTGCGTGATGTTGCCCGTGCGGTCGTAGCCGTAGAGTTCTTTGTACCGGACCAGCGCCTGCTGGTCGTTCGGGTGCGGCACGCCCCTGAGCGGGAACTCGAATCTGCCGCTCGGTTGCGTCGATAGAACCTGCCCGGGATGCTCGCGCCCCTGCGCTTGTATCAGCCGGTAGATAGAATCGTAGCGATAGATGCCGTTACCGCTGACCGGAGTGGTACCGCTGAAGACCAGCGTCGGGTCGGAGTTGTCGTCGAGTTCGACGACGTTGCCGACCGGATCGTACGTGTAGAGTAGATCTTGAAGGGTCGCCGCCGGCACGGGCGGCGAGGCGGCGCTGCTGGCCACTCGCTCCGTCAGAACTTTCGTGAGTCGGAACGTCGCCGGATCGTAGGTGTAGTTGACCCGGCAGGTGACGGGACCCGCGACGTTGGTCGGATCCGCGTACTCGTAGAGCAGGCGTTGACCGCGGGCGTTGTAGTCGATGTTGGAGACGACGAGCGTCGGTGCGGTGTTCCGAACGCCGACTGACAGCTGTTCCAGCAGGCCTGCCTCGTTGTAGGTCGGGATCGTTACGCTCGAGTCGGGTGTCGTGTGCTTGGTGATCCGGTTGAGCGCGTCGTACTCGTTCAACATGGTGAACGCGTTGAGCGTGGGGGTCGGAAAGGCGGTGTTCTCCAACAGCCCGTCGGCGGCCGCCTCATCCGTCGACAGGTTGGTAATGTTGTCGATCACGCTCCAGTCGGGCTCGGTCTGGAACGCTTGCGCCAGCCGGCGCGTCGCCGCCAACAGGTTTGCCTTGAAGTCGAACTCGGTGTTCTTGACCTTCCCGGCGCAATCGTAGAGGAGGTAAGGTTGCCCGCGCAGATTGAGCGCCTGCGCCGGCGAGGTGTGCGCCGCATCCGGTCCTGGCCCGGATGGATCGAGCAACTCGCCGTAGACGGTCCGGACCCGTAGGTGCTCGTTCGTGTCGTCGGGGACCTGTCCCGCCAAGCCGCTCGTCTCCGCCAACGTCTTTTGCACGAACAGGTGAGTCGGTCTCTCTAGCGCGTCGTACTTGTAACGGAAGATCTGGCGGCGGTCATCCCAGTGTCGAATGGGTTTGCCGGCGACGTCGGGCAGCATGAGTCGTCTTCCCGAGTCGACGCTGTCCCCGAATTGCGGGCGGGACAGGACGTCGAAGCGTTGCTCGAGCGCCGCCTTCGGCGGACTTGCAATGCCAAGCCGCGGGTCGAACATCTTCAGCGCGTTCCCCTCAACGTCGAGAACGGTCCGCGTCTCCAGCAGCTCCTCTGTGAACGTGTTATCCGAGTCAGCGTAGGTTCGGTCCAGCTGAACGGCGAGGAAAGGGCGTCCGAGGGCGTCGAAGTGCGCGATGCTCGGTGTCGCGTTGTGGCGCGCCGCCAGCCACGCTGCCCGCGTCTCCGGGTCGGACGGCTCTGCGTCAGTCGGCTGTGGGCTGCCGCGATGGCTCCACCAGGACGTGCCGATCACGGTATCGTTGGGATCCGACGAGGTCTGAATCCAGACGTCGAACGCGACGCGCGACTCCGTTCCGTTGGGAAACTCCGTGCGCACGACCCGATCGAGCGCGTCGTAGTGGATGATCGGCGTGACGCCCGCTTGCACGACTGTCGGCTCGTCTTCGAAGGCGGATGTCGCGCTGAAGAACGGCTCGTACTGCTTTACCGGGTTCCCTTTGTTGTTGTAGACGGTTCGCCCGCTGCCGATCCAGCGCGGATTCGCGTCAGGCCCGGGGATCTGGTGGCCGGCGGCGTCGAACAGAGGTCCCGGCTCCGCCTTCATCTTCGTCAGCGCCATCCGTCCAAAGCCGTCCGAGTAGGTGAAGCTCTCCTGGAAGCGCGGCAGTGGCGACGCGCCGTGCGTCTCGCGCGCCAGCGTGTGGGCGAAAACCGGCTGGCCATTGTCTTCCCAGTTGCGGACGTTGTAGTCGACACTGACCGTCGGGGCGTCGAGGACGTCGCCGAGATTCTGATTGGTCTTTCCGCGTACGGCGGTCTTGACGACCATACCGAGCGCGTCGAAGGCGACCTCGACGCGATTCAGGTTTGTATCCGTCACGGCGGAAGGTGCCATGACACGGTAGTCAATGACCGCTTGCAGAGTGTTTCCGAGCGGATCCTGCGTCGTTACTGCAAATAGCTTGAACTGGTCGTAAGTGACAAAGGACTGCTTTCCGAATTGGTCGAACAACGACGTGGGAAGATAGAATTGATTCGGCTCGAAGACGACTCGGCCGCTGGGAACCCAGTAGCCGGTGTCGTCCGGCAGGAACCTGATGTAGTGGCCGCCGTCAGCCTCGACGCTCGTGAGGATGGCGGACAGGGTCGGTAGATCGACATTGACGCCGGTCAGAGCTGACGCGTCGTCGCGGACCTTGCTCACCAGCCCAGCGGTGAGCGCGAGCTCATAGCTCTCGAAGGGCAGCCCATGCGGGCCCGTCTGACCGAGCGGCGCTTGGCCTGTGGGAGCACCGTTGGCGTCCTCTGCGTAGTAAAGCTGCCGCTTGTTCCCAAGTAGCCGCCGCTCGCTGCCGACGCCGATCGGCGCACCCTCGAACGGGACGTCGTTCAGAGGGTTGAACAACAGCGCGACCGCCCGGAGCACCCCGCGATCGAGCAGACCCTGGCCGGCAACAGGCAGACCCAAGCCGTCGGCGATCCCAGGGCGGTTCGGTAGGCCGGTGAGCTCGAACGTCCGCTCGCCAAACGGCAGCCCCAGTCGATAGAAATTGTTGGCCGGATTGACGTCATCCCCGGGGTGGTTGATGAAGTCCGCCTCCGTCAGCGTCGCCCACGCCTTCTGCTGTTCTGGCCGCGCGCCAACCGCGTTTCCGCGCGCGTACGCAACGGCTGCCTTGCGCGTGACATTGCCGAAATCGTCGACGTCCAGGACGAATTCGTGGGTGACGCGCGGATCAGTCGGCTTTCGTTCTGTGTGGATCGCGATCATCTCGCGCGGGATGACGAAGAAGACGCCGTGGCGCGCGCCCTTGCTCGTCTGCAGCAGCTTCACCTCGAAGCTCTGCTCGGTCGCTGCAAACGGTAGCCCGGAGACGGCCGCCCCGACAGTTGCCGCGTCGTCGGCAAGAATCTCCTGGTGAAGAATCTGGCCGCGGAGCGCCCGCATCGCCTCGCGCTCGTCCTGGATCGTCATGCCCGCCGGGATGATCGTGTCCGGCAGCAGCATGTTCTGCGGAATCGACGTCGAGTACTCCTTCGCGAGTGCGATCTCCAGCGTCTCCCGCTCCAGCCAGGCGCCGGTGTGGAACCACGTCTTAGTCCGCGTGGGTGGCTGGAACTCGGTCGTGTCGGGGCCGAGCGTGAACGCTTCCGCGTCGACCTGCTCGACGTAGGCGAAGCCTCGGAACTCCCGTTCGACGCCGTCGAAGAAGCCGTGGCGGTAGCGGTACAACGACGTCAAGTGGCTGTTGGAGATCTTATCGAAATGGTCGACGCGCTCGACGACGTGGACCGGAAACGAGAGACGCGTCAGCCACTTGATGCCCGCCGCCTTGTCCTCCAGGTAGAACGTCGTCGACGGCGCGTACGTCACCTGCGTCTCGGCGCCGAGGTTGTTGACGATCGACTTCATCAGATGCGGCTTCGTGCCGGCCATCAAGTCGACGTACATCACCTGACGGCCCTGCACCCCCGGCAGCGGTGACGACCAGACCAGGCTGGCGGTGCCACTGCCGAGGATGTCCACGACGTCGACGCGCGCCGCGCCGTCCATCGGCGGCAGCGACGTGATCTCCGTCGGGGCCGACAGCGCGTTGCCAGACTGGTTGAAGTAGAGCCGGGTGGTGCTGCGGCCGAGGTAGAAAAGGTCGCTCGCCCCGGTGCCGTCGACGTCGCCGAAGCGTACGCGGCGCGGGTCGAACTCCTCCTGCTGCGCCAGCACCGGGCTATTCTCCAGCGTCACCTTCGCGCCGAAGCGGCCGTAGCCCAGGTTCGGCCAGTACGATACTTCGCCGTTGCGCACGCGCACGATGTCGACCAGGCCGTCGCCGCTCATGTCGACGAGCTGGATCGCCTGGGTGTCGTCGGTGTACGCCAGCGTCGGCGCGCGGTCCTGGTCGGACCCGACGGCCACGCGCTGGGCTTGCTCGAAGCCGCTCTTCGACAGCGAGCGGTACCAGATGAACGCCTGGTCCTCCGTGATCAGCAGGTCCGCCAGGCCATCGCCGTCGAGATCCACGAAGCGCAGGTCGGGATCGCGCCAGTCGATGTTCGGGAGCGCCTGGAACGCGCGCAGCGGATCGAAGTCGCCGTCGGGCGTGCGCGATGCGAAGCCAGCCAGCGGCTCAGCGTACGACACCAGGTCCAGCTGGCCGTCACCGCCAAGGTCTTGCAGTTGCTGCATGCCGCCCGCGAGCGTCGCGGGCGAAGGCATCGTCCGCAGCACGCGCGGGGCCTCGAGCTGCCCAGCGCCGTCGTTCGACTTGTAGTACCAGGCGTTCTGCTCGTCGATCAGCACGCCGGGGATTCCCTCGCCGTCGAGGTCGATCCACTGCTTCTTGCCGCCGTCGACGCCGCCGGTCAGTCCCTCCAGACTGGCCGGCGGCAGGACGGAAAGCTGGTCGTTGACGACCGGGCGGACGTAGTCGAGCGCCAGCGTCGGCATCGGCGACTTCTGGACGTTGGGCGGGCTGGCGCCGTCGAACAGGTAGCCGTACTGGATGATCCGCGTCAGGTACGTGAACGCGGGCGTCGGGTCGTCGTAGAAGAGGTCGGTCGACCGCACGAGCAGCGCCGGGCGCGGCACCGTCGTCGACAGCCGGTGGAACATCAGCACCCGCTTGCACAGGCGGTAGGTGCGCACCTCGAACCCCGACCGGTAGCTCGAGAACGGATCGTTCCGCACCGGCCAGTCCACGTCGGCACTCGGCGTCGGCGCGTTCAGGCTCTGGTGATCGCCGTAGTCGAACACCAGCTCGAACAGGAAATCATTCGCGACGCCGGGGGCGAAGTTGCTGTAGCGAACGCGCTTCAGGTAGCGCTGCGCGGTAGCAACGAATTTGGACGGCAGGCCCGGGCTTTGAGGCTCGAAACGGCTGCGCTCGCTGATCGTCGTCAGGTCGACGCCCTTGCCGTCCTCTGGCTTGTACTCGTAGACGACGAAGTTGCCCTTGTCGTCCTTGCTCTCCTCGAGCAACCACGTGAAGATTCGGCTCGCGTCCTTCGGGTCGGCGATCTGCGTCGCCAGCGACCGGCCGTACGTGTGCGTGACGTTGTCCTTGGTCGTCACCTCCCAGTGGACGGCGCCGTCGGCCGCCATCGTGTGGCGTTCGATGCGCGCGAACAGCCCCTCCGACCGCGGCCTATAGCGCTGGATAACGCGGTCGCCGCTCGGCGGCGCGATGACGTCCAGGTCGCCGTTGGGCTTCCGGTTCGGGACGAGATCCTCCGCGCCCGAAAGGATGTACTCGTCCGACTCCTCGACGTCGTAGTAGCGCGGCAACCCCTTGTCGGTCTTGCGCGTGATCGTCGGGACCGACAGCGCGAACCCCAGACCGAACGGCCCGTTGCCGTGGCCGCTGTCGTACGACAGACCGACCGCCGGCCCGAACCCGCTACGCCCGGGCGAAACGGGCAGCGGCACGCTCAGCCCCGCCGTTCCGGTCGCCGCCGCCACCTCGAACTTCTCGCCGATCCCCTTGATCGCGCCGCCGCCCTTGGGCGTCGTGATTGCCGGCAGCATCGACGGCTTGTCGGCCTGGCCTTGCCCCTGCCCTTGGCTCGAGCCACCCGCCCCCGGCGCCTCCTGCCCGCCCCCGCGCGCCTCCGCCCCCGCGCCGCCCGGCGTCCCGGCCGCGCCGCCTTGCGACGCCGCGCCCGATCCCCGGCCGTATGGATCGTCCATCGCCATCGCTCAGCGCGCGACTACGGGAACGGAATCACCGACTTGATGATGTTCACGCTCGGCTTCGCGGTCTCGGCCGTCTGGAAAATCGCCTTCATGCTCGCCAGGTTCTGGCGGATCCAGGTGCTGCCGGTCGCCTGCGTGAACAGCTGGCGCAGGTCCGCGGGCGACAGGTCCGCCACCTCGGCCGCCACGCCGACGCCGGTGCGCTTGATGCGGAGGGCGTTGTCCATCTGGTCCTTGCCGAGCGGGACGATCACGATCGGCACCTGCTCCCAGATCGACTCCTTGATCGTGGCGAGGCCGCCGTGCATGAAGACGCAGTCGGCGATCCGGACGATGTCCAGCTGTGACACCCAGTCGAACAGCGCGACGTTCTTCGGCAGTGTCGGGTTCGCCGTGCCGACGCCGTATTCGAGGTTCAGCTGCGTGAACAGCTTCGACCCGACCGCCAGCACCAAGTAGTAGGTGTCCATTCCGGCGGTCTGCATCATCGAGATCATGTTCTTGAAGAAGATGCGCGCTCGGAACTCGTAGTCCTGCACCTGCGATCCCGAGGTCGCGTAGATGAGGCGAAAGTTCGCCGGGATCACCGTCGGATCGGGGATGGGCGGACTGGGCGGGAGCGGCGTCCGCACGATCATCGGCTCGACGTAGCTGGTGGTCGGGCGGTGCACCCAGTCCGGGTCGTCGGGGGGCTGAAAGTCGAATTCCTTCGAGCAGGGGATGATCTCGGGCGCGCCGGCCGCATCGAGCGGCGACACGAACTCGTCGATGCTCATCCCGGCCTTTGCCGGCCCGACGATGCCGTCGATCAGCGCCTGGGCGACCGCCTTCGGCATGTAGAGCAGTTTGGTCTTCGCGAGCAGCGACGGCAGATCTTCGGGATGGCGGAGGAACGTCGTGATGATGACGAACGGCTTGTTGTACTTCCGTGAGATCATCAGCGTCTCGAGCGACGTGAAATAGCCGCCGATGATCCCGTCGGGCGCGGGTCCGGACGCTGGCCGGAACACGTTGTCGAGCGCGCCGCGCACGATCGGCATCAGGTGGGCCGGCTTCCACCGCTGGTCGACCGGCTCGAGCTTGTTCTCCAGCGAGTAACCCGCCGGATAAATGTTGGAGAGGATCGTGGTGAACGAGAAGCCGTAGGGCTGAACGATCGACTGCGTGTCCGGGATGCCCATGAAGTCCACCGTCGCGTAGCCCGCGTCCTTCAGGGACTTCGCCAGGTTGATGCACGGAAGCCAGTGCCCCTGCTCCTTGTAGATGTCAGGCCAGATGATCACTCTCGACATGCGCGTTCTCCTCGTGCCTCGAAATCGCTCATCTGCGTCAGGACTGCGGCGGCTTGACCGTGTAGTTCATGATCACGACCACGTCGTCGACGTTGTCGGGTAGCAGCCCCGATTGCTGGAGGTAAATGGTCTGCGGGGTGAAGTTGTCGTTCAGCAGCGTCGACACATCACCGGGTCCCGTCGGCACGGCTAACACCTGGACGGTGCCGCCCGCCTGCTTGCCGGCCTTCGGATCGATGCGAACGGCGACCGACGTTGCGGTCATCTTCATCTGCCGTTGCACGATCACGAACGGGAAGTGCTCCGCCACGATCGTCATCGGCGTGCGCGCGGGCGGGCTCGACGGGAACAGCAGCTTGTGCAGGACGTCCGGGAACTCGCGCCGCAGGCTGAAGGCCCGGACGAGGCCGCTGGGAGAGTCGCTCACGATCTTCAGAATGTTGTTCAGCTTCTTGTCGATGTCCGCCTCGGCGGCCGCCTTCAATCGCCCTCCCCCCTCGCGCGCGGTGTAGCTGAGCTGAACGACGACGTCCGAGATCGTCCCGTAGTCGAACTGCTGCGAGACCGTCGGCAGCTCGAGCCGCCACTTGCTGACCACGCCCGCCCCCTCGAACGGCAGGTAGCGCTCGTCGCGGAAGTTGAGCTCGAACAGGCCGGCGTCGTTCTGCGCCGTGCTGGTGGCGATCGCCTGGATGCCGACAGGATCCTGGACGAAGCGGGCATCGTCCGGCCCCTTGTAGGGATACTTGCTCGGCTGGTCGATGTTGGCGTTCTTGCGGAACGTGCTGCTGAGCAGGGTCAGCTTGGCGCTGACGCTGGTGTGCGGACCGGTGACGCACGGGATCGTCAGCCGGACCGACTTGATGCGGCGGAAGTACTGGCCCGGGAAGTCGAGGTCGAACAGCGTCTCCGACAACTCGAAGTCGCACTTCCCCGTCTGCCGCAGCGTCTGCAGCGCATCGCCGTTGATGACCGCCAACGAGACCGGCTTCTGGATCTCGTACTCACGCTTGTAGCGTTCGAGGTAGCCGACCTCCATCCGTTTGAGGTCGTGAATCAGCTTCTCGGCGGCGAGCAGCCCCTGGTGCAGGCTGTCCTGGTATCCGAACTGGATGTATGAGTCCTCGACGCCCAGCTCGAACTGCAGCGTCCGCTCCGCCGTCTTGGCGGCGTCGAACGCCAGCTTGTAGACCTGCTGGAACGTCCGCGACAGCTGCGTGACCATGAAGCTGTAGAGGTCCTTGCTGGTGAACTTGGTCTTCAGGAAGTCGAGGACCTCCTCGGACTGGTCGATCATCGTCTCCTGGTTGGAGAGCTCCTTCTCGGCGATGTCGAGCCGGATGTTCGCGACCGCGATCTGCTGGTTGATCTGCGTGATCTCCTTGTTCGCTTGACGCTCCTGGAGTTTGAAGTCCTCCCAACGGCGCTCGAAGTTCGCCAGCATCCCGGCTAGGGCGGCGCCGCCTCGAGTCAGGCTGGCGACGACGCCCAGCGTGTTGCCCGACGCCTCCGCGCCGTGTTTGAGGGCCTCCCCGATCTTCAGCGCCGACAACGCGAGCGGGAACGGACCGACCATGCCGACGTCGCCGTCAGGAATCGCGCCGAAGACACCCGACAGCGTGTGCGCGGCGGCTTGATAGGCCTCGATGCCGGTCGACACCGCCGACAGGACCAGCTCGGTGCCCTCGAACTCGTTGATCTTCGATCGGTTGTGGTACTCGTCGCGGCGGTCCTCCGCGACCGCCCGTTGCAGTTCGAGGGCGGTGATATTTCCGTCCGCCTCGTCCCTCTGTCGCTGGCGCACGTTGCGCACCAGCTTCTGCATCTTGACGTCGTGGTTCTGGCGGAGGATCTGCAGCGCCTCCGCGTCCTTCTTCTCCATCGCAGCCAGCATCTCGCCGGCGAAGCTCTGAAGCTCCTTGGCGAGGTCGACCGCCTTCTGCATCCAGGTGCTGAACCGGTAGTGGGGCAGCGGCGTGTTCAGCTGGGCGATGACGCCGGAGAGATCGAGGCCGGCCGCCGCCGCCGCCACCAGCAGGGCGGGGTTGATCGGCGGCTGGAACAGCGCCAGCGCGCGCTTGACGCCGTCGATGTTCATGCTGTTCCGGATCTTGAACAGGCGGTCCTGCACCGTGTCCCAGAACGTGTCGAGGAAGTCGTTGCGCGGGATCATGAAGAAGAACGACTTCAGCGCGATGCTGCGGATCGGCTGGCTCGCCGAGTTCTGCGGCTCGAGGACGTTCGTCTTGATGTAGTCCTGGTTGACGACGATCGAGTACTCGACCTCGACGATCGCGTTCGAGAATGCGTCCAGGCCCTGGGCCACCAGCTCGCGGACGGTCGACCGCTTCTCGGGCGCCAGCGACGCCACCTCCTGGGGCTTGTCGCCCAGGATGTCGTCGGCCAGGACGTAGAGCTGTGTCGCCTGGTTGATCGACTCGAAGCTGTCCTGCCGGAACAGGGTATCGCCCCAGTCGATCACGTTTTGCAGGTACCGCATCACGACGAACTTCTGGTAGGCGGCGATCCGCTGCCGCGCGATCAGGTGTGGCTTGAACGGGTTGTGCTTCCAGTCGTCGATGACGTTGGCGAGCTGCTGGCGCTCGTCGGCCGAGAGCGCCTTTTTCAGGCCCAGCGCGTCGGCCAGGCTGTCGGTGACGTCCTTGTTCGCGAAGAACGGCAGGAAGGTCCAGAAGCGCGCGCCGGGCGGCAGCGCGCCGATGAAGCGCCGGGTCTGCTCGTAGGTGTTGTAGCCCTGCTTCGGATCGAAGACGTAGTGGTACCACTTGAGCGCGTCCTCGAATTTCAAATTCTGCTTCAGGCGCTCGGCGATCAGGATCGGGAGGTGGAAGAACAGTTCCCAGTTGTACACACCGAAAGATGACCCGTAGGCGAACTCGTTGGTGGGCCGCGCCGCCGCGCCCACCACGGTGTCCTGCCTGTCGAACTCGGCTTCGAACATGCGCTCGATCGTCCCGAGCGCCTGGTTGTCGCCGGCGATATGGTACCCGAGGTACAGGTTGCCGTAGTAGTTGTAGTAGTAGTTCGCGTAGTAGCGGTTGTCGACCAGCGGCAGCGCCTCGGTCAGGCGGTTCATCAGAGCGGCCGGGCCGAAATCGTGGAGCATGTTCTGCAGCTGGCGCACCAGCGGATGGTTGAAGGTCGTGAAGTTCGCCACCAGGTTCCTGTTCGTGGTCGTGCCCGCCCGCGTGACGAGGCCCTTGTTGAGGGCGAACAGGCTCTCCCTCGCGGTCTCATAGAAGAACGGCAGGTTTTCGTTACCGAGGTAGCCGAAGTTCGTCGCGAAGAGGCGGAACCTGTCGGGGGTCTTCTCGAAGAATGGCTTGTTGCCGGCCAGCGCGAGCGTGTTCCTGACCGTCTGCCGCTCGACGGGGATCTCCGTGACCTGGACGGCGCCGTTGTGCAT
>Ga0137367_10000883_pt1 | contig 22723 bp, 25 predicted proteins | sample SagtaG_14_FD_104939 | JGI IMG/M metagenome (GOLD analysis project Ga0137367, IMG submission 104939) | Vadose zone soil microbial communities from Sagehorn Ranch, Mendocino, California, USA - Sage1_L_80_16 metaG | ecosystem: Environmental > Terrestrial > Soil > Vadose zone | place: USA... | reverse complement strand
GCGCGGCTCGCACTTCACCGAGGTACTCGCCGAGATGAACTCCGAGCACCAGGCGCTCACCCGCTCGCTGCTCGGCGCCGGCGCCGAGGGACCCGCCAGGAAACGAGTCCACCGTGCCGGGCCGGCACCCTGAGGAGCGCCATGGCCAGATGCCGCACCCCCGCCGCGCATTGTGGGGGGGCGGAGGACCGGACTTAGTGTTTCTTGCCCAGGGCCAGTACGGCTACGTGCTAGCACAGGACACCCGGCCAGCGGCTTCACTGTGAACGGCACCGACACTTCGGTCCCGAATCCGCCGAGTTGTTGCCTCATGATCAGTGGCAGCAAACCGGCCGACAGCCGCCATCCAAGTCGAGGCACCGCAGGTCAGAGGGGGTCTCATGCCTCATATAGCAGGGCACAGGACAACCACAGCAGGTTCGCGTACCAGTCTTCGCCATTAGGCGCCGGGGCCGGCTCGGCGACGAGGCTCGGGCCGATTATGGCAAGGAGCTTCTTCGTGCACCGCAGGGTCACTGACCGATCGTATGCGCGGCGCTCGCGGGGACAGCCAGATCCTGCCTGACCTGACGCGCGCTGTATGCGGCATGAGCTTCGGACGTTCGCGAGTGGTCTTCGGCGTGCGCAGCTTGCACACCGAAGACGCCCTGCGGCCCGGTACCGAGGTCGGGAAGGATGGGACCTGACCACGCTTTGATCACCGGCAGGTGCCTGCCTTCAGCGATGCAGCAACTGCCCAGGTTCACGAGAGGCTAGCCAATGACGATCAGGCGGATAAGCTCCGGTTCCGGTCTCCCGGCGGGTTTTCCGTTCAGCCTCGCCAGCGAAGGGAACGACATCTTGTTCATTAGTGGGATGCCCGCGCTTGATGCGGACGGGAAGTTCGTCCCCGGAACGTTCGAAGAAGAAGCCAATCGTGCCTGGGCCAGCATCGTGGCTATCGCTGCCGCGAGCGGTTACAGCCCAGGCAACTTCCTGTACGTGCAGGTGCTGCTCGGCGACATCGCCAACTATGGCGACATCAACGACTGGTGGCGGCGGCAGTTCCCCGACCCGGCGAAGGCGCCGGCAAGGCTAACCTTCCAGGCCGGAGCACTCGGCATGCATAACCGGTCGACTCGACGCGCTGCCTGGCCACGTCCCCATCCCGTTATGGACTCAGAACGATCTTCGGCTCGGCAGTCGCCGACGGCGGCTTGAACGGGAGCCTGTAACGAACGGTGCTGCGTCGGCGTGTCTTCCGGCGGTTTGGTGCGCTGACCGCTGAAGGCCTCGCGGCCGGACATCGGGCACGCAGTCCTCGATCGCTCCCTGAGGGCCACTCTGGCCGGGAGCAGTGGCGACTTTCAGACCTCCGTTCGTATTCGTTGAAGGTTAGCAGCGCTAACGAAACGGGGAGCCAAACGGGGAGCCAAAGTTGATGGTGATCTTGTCTATGGCCGGGCTATGCGAGGCCTCGCGTGGCACCGGGGTGCCGCATTCGTCCGCGAGCTGATTCCCGGCGGCCGTGCCTGGCAGAGAGTGTCGGCTCTTGCTGAGTCGTCCCGGCTCGGACGCCGAGCCCGCGACGACCATGTGGTCAAGAACTACTACCTCAATTGCGATACCGTGAGCGTTATGCAAGACTCCCGAACGTGATCTTGCTCCGACGCTCTGACCTGCGGCTCCCAAGATCGTCGATCTTGGGAAATAGGGGTTTCGCATAAGCCTCCGTGCACGAGATCAGCGCCCACGGCTCCGTGACTTACCAGATGCGGCTGCAGCTCCCGCCGGGCCTTCCCACAGGCGTCCCGGCGAAGTTCGTCTGGCTTCTGCAGGGCCCCCCGGGGGCGGGCACCTCCGCATCCTTGCGAATAGCACCCGACCCGGCGAGCGCACCGATACCCCGGACCATAAACGCCGGCACTGCACGGCCGGCGACAGAATGATCGTTCAGGACCGTACCGAGAGCCGGCCAGCTGACAGGAACTGGCGCCCCTAACAGCTCAGTGTGCGTTACAACCAGCAAGGTTGGCCGCTCCCCGCGGTCGGCGTCAGCCGCCGCTGCGCGGGTGTGTCGCCACCAAGGGCGTCTGCGTCGGTGCGCAACGACAACGGCTCTCCCGCGCCGGCAACCGCGATGCCCGCCTGGGGTGGCAGGTCGTGCCCGTCGTAGGCCGCCAGGTGCGCCAGCAGTTCTACCACGGCCCGGTGCCCGGCGACGGCGAGCCGGGCCACGAACGCGTCCAGTTCGGCGTCGGGCAGCGCCCGGTTGACCCAGCGCCGCAGCGCAGTGCTCCCCGGGCGCCCCGCCGCCGGGAACGATCACGTCGTAGTCACTCACGTCGGCAGTTCCGTCCCGGCCTGCTCCGCCACCATGTATTGGACCGAGCACCCGGAGCCGGGCGGCGTGAACTGGACCATGCCGGGCGGCGTGACGTCCAGCCTCCACCCGAGTCTCCCGTAGAACTCCTTCGCGCGGTCGACATCCGAGACGGGGATGGTGACCACCTCCAGCTTCATGTCATCAACGGCTGGCTGCTCCGAGAAGTGAAGCAGCGGGCTCCCGGACGGGCGTCCGATCGGGTCGGCGTTACTCTGCGAGGGGGCCGGCGGATGGCGCCGGACGCTTCCGCTGGCGCTCCGCGAACTGGTGGCGATCGTCGGAGCTGGTGATTGCCGGCGCGATTGCCGCGGTGGCAGTTCTTTGGAGAGGAGACCTCATGCAGCTGACATTTGATTCCGCCAGTGATCTGGCGCGAGCCCTGCGGCGCGCGGCCGACGCGCACGCTCAGCATGAAGAGCAGACCGGGCACCCGGACCCGGACTGGCCGGGCTGGTACGCGCATTACCTCGAGCAAGAACAGGCCGGACGCGAGCAGGTGCCCGCCTTCCCGGCCCGCCTTCCCGGCGCGACAGTGCCCGTGGCAGTCGTTCCCAGCCGAACAGAGGCGGAACTGATCGTCGGCATGTTGCGCAATAACGACTTGACAGCAGCCGTGTCGGCAGACGATGCCGGAGGACAGTATCCGGCGCTGCAGACGGAGGGTGTTCGCGTGCTGGTTGCCCCCTCTGATGAAGCCGCGGCCCGCCGGCTCCTAGCCGCCGCCGATGGCACCCCTTAAAGGCCGGTCAGCCCAACGCCTTTCAGGCGCCTGGCCTCTGGCGCGCATCCGGCCCCGGCGACCCCAGCGCCGTTGGGCAGGATTCCGGTCGATTCCCGGCGCGGCTAATTCTCGGAGCCCAGCGGTGCGTTCGGGACCGCCAATCGCAGGGATGCCGGGGTCAGGAACGCGGGCGCCAGTAACGATGCTGGTGGTTGGCGGTTAGACCGTTCCAGCCACGGGGCATCACTTGGCCATGCTGCTTATGGCGTGCGGTGGCGCACTTTCCTGCCCGCCAGGGCCGGGGTGAGGGTGATGCCGTCCTCCCGGCCGGGCACCCATCCCATAACGATCACCATTGACGCCGAGCATCCCGGGCCGGTGGTCCCGGACGATTTCGCCGGGCTGAGTTTCGAGCGGGGGCCGCTCATTCCCGGCAACGCCGGTGTGTCGGGTAACCTGTTCAGCCCGGTGAACACCTCGCTCGTCACCCTTTTTCGCAATCTGGGCCTGGGCAACCTCCGAATCGGAGGGGGCACGGTGGATCAGTTGATCCCGGCGGGCACGGGCAGCGACGGCTTCACCGGAATCGACAACCTGTTTGCCTTCGCCGCCGGGGCCAGGGTGAAGGTCATCTACTCGCTGCGCCTGCTCAGCCCCCAGGCAAAGCCAATCGGTGACCTGAAAGCGGTCCACGCCCGGGCCGCCAGGTACATCTGGCAGCGCTACCGGCAGAATGTGGCCAGCTTCGCCATTGGCAACGAGCCGGACTGGCATGCCTATCACACCTACCCGGGTCACCCGCTGGATCCGGCGATCCATGAAGAGGTGGCGGGTGTGCCGGGCAGTGCGTACCCGTCCTACCTGACCCAGTGGCGAAACATTGCCGACGCGATCGCGGGCGCGGCGCCGGGAGCGCCGTTATCCGGGCCAGACCTCGGGGCCTATAACAGGATGACCTACACTCCCGACCCGGACAGCGGGGTGTCGTGGACGGAACGGTTCGCCCGCGATGAACGGGACTTTGGCCGGATAGCAGAGGTCACACAGCATTACTACGTGGGGGATTCACCTGGGCAGACAACCGCTCAGCAGGCGATCAGCAACATGCTGGCCGCCGAATGGGTAACCGGCACCGCGCCTGGGGCTCAGCCCACAGCCACCACCTACACCCCCTATCCCTGGCTCTATGAAAATAATCTCGCTCCGGTGGCCGCGGCTGGCCTGCGCTACCGGCTTACCGAATCCAATGACTACCTCGTCGGCGTTCCGGGCGCGAGCAACGCCTTTGCCTCGGCGCTGTGGGCGCTGGATCACCTGCACTGGTGGGCAGCCCACGGCGCCGCGGGCGTGAATTTCCACAACAGGCGGGGGCTCTGCACTGCCACGATCGTGCCCGATCCCGCCGGCGGCGGGGGCTATGTGATCAACCCGAAGGGATACGGCATCAAAGCGTTCACCCTCGGCTCGGCTGGGCAGGCCAAGCCCACCCAGATCCACAACCCGGACCGCATCAACGTGACCGCCTATTGCATCGGCGGAGCGGGCAAGGATTACGTCACGGTCATCAACAAGGCACACGGGGCGGGCGCTGCGGATACCACTGTCACGATCGTCCCGCCCGGCCCGGGGGTGCAGCACGCGGAGATCATGACTCTCGCCGGCGGGCAGTCGGGAGACGCCAGGGGGGCCAGTGCCACGCTCGGCGGCGCCACGATCACGGGCGACACCCCCTGGGACGGCAAATGGAGCACCCTGCCCGCCTATCCGCACGCGGGAATCAGCCTGACCGTCAGGGCCACAACCGCCGCCATCGTCAAGATCCATAGCGGGAGCTGATAACGCCTGTTGGCGATTACGGTGGTCATGGTTGGTGGGGCTTGCCCCACCGCCTCTCATCGAGGCCATCGCTGGTTGTCGCCATCTATTCGGCAAGCGGCAAACGTAGCGGCAAGCTGCTTGGTGCGGCGTGCGCTGTGAGGGATGAGTGGTTGGTTAGAAATGGGCTATGGCTGGTGCGACGGAGCTGTGCATCGCGCACTGCCGCTGCTTGCGGGGCGCGTGGCGGAAGGCGGGAGTCTGTGCGCGCAGTCTGGTACGAACGGCAGGGACCTGCCGACGAGGTGCTCCAGGCCGGTGAGCTACCCGAGGCTGAGGCGGGTCCGGACGAGGTCCGTGTCCGGGTCACCCGTTCCGGAGTAAACCCCGGCTTCCCGTTCTGGCCCATGCTGTTCGACAACGTGACCATTCGTCTGCTCGGTAGCGACGACTTTCCGGCCGCGGCGAAGCAGCAGGCAGCAGCGGACCTCACTGCCGCGGCCCGAGACGGTGCGTTGTCGATCGCGATCGACGCCCCACTGCCCCTCGAACAAGCAGCACAGGCCCACGACCGCGTCGACGAAGGCGCCCGCGGGCGGATCCTGCTGGTGATCCCGGACTGAACTGATCGCCACATCTGCGTCGGCTCCGCCGCTCGTCGTGCGTACCCCCATCGCACCAGATCGCTGGGTGTCGCGGGCCCTCGCGCCGCGGGCGACTAGTCATGTTCGGTGATGGTCGTGGCCGTCTCCGGGCAGCCGCTATTGGCCGCCAGCGGGCAGTTCCGATGACCGTCAACATGGCCGAAGTCAGGTTCGTGAACCTCGTCAAAGGGCTGTTTCAGTCTTGCGCGCGGCGGTCCGGCCGGAAGCCGGAAGGATGACCGGGGTGTACCGGGTGATCGTCGGGTTATCTGGTGGCGGCGGCGTATTGCTCGGCGACGCTGGCGGGGATGCGTCCACGGGTGCTGACCGGGATGCCGTTGGCTTTCGCCCATGCCCGGATGTCGGCGCTGCGCTCGCGGGCTGCTGAGGTGCGCGCTGGCCGGCGGCGCTGTCCTGGTCCGGTCTTGCGGGCGTGCTCGGTGAAGGGCGCGAGCCCTTTCCGGAAGGTCTTTGCGTTCTTCTTGCTGAGATCGATCTCGTATTCCGTGCCCCCTATCGCGAACCGTACTGTCTCGTCTGCGGGACTCCCATCGAGATCGTCTTCTAGTGCAACCGCGATCTTTGTTGCCATCCCGTGCCTCCCTGACTGCGGCGGGCTGTCTGCACCGTACCGATCGGGTGTCGTGCCACGGTAGCCGCATCGCTGCCAGTGATGTTATGCGGCGAACGTGGTTAGCCCGCTGCGGGCGCCGTCCTTGTTGTCACGCTCACAGGGCCGGCCGGCCGGTGCGGTCCGGGGCGCTGGATTTGCCGTCGCCGACTCCACGGCCGACTTGGTGGTCGCGCTGGCTCTGGCGGTGGCGATCGTGGCGACGTTCGTGCCGGCGATTCGTGCCGCTAATCAGAGTAAGGTCGCGGCGCTCGAGGACTCGGCCCGGGCACCACGGCGCCGGGCAGTGGTGATCAGGCTCTCAGCGCACCTGCCAGCAACGCTCCTCCTCGGCGCCCAGCTTGCGGTTCGCCGGCCCCGGCGACTGCTGCTGAGCGTGTTCAGCGTCGCCGTTACCGCGAGCGGACTCGTAGCCGTGCTGGTTTTGCATGCGACAACGGGCGGGTTCCTTGGTTCCCGGGTGGCTCAGGCGACCACCATCATCTCGGTCATGCTCGTCATCCTGGCCGCCGTTAACGCCGTCTTCATCGCCTGGGCAACGGCGCTCGACGCACGGCATTCGGCCGCTCTCGCCCGTGCCCTCGGAGCCACGCCAGCGCAGATCACCACCAGCCTGTCCGTAGCGCAACTGCTCCCAGCTCTGGCCGGGGCGCTGCTCGGCATCCCAGGCGGGACGGCATCACCGCCAAGAACGGCGGGACGACGACGATCCCGCCTGCCCTCTGGCTTGCCGTGATGGTCTTCGTGACACTGCTGGCCGTCGCCGTGCTCACCGCCATCCCGGCCCGCATCGCCGCACGCCGTCCCGCGGCCGAAGTGCTCCAGGCCGAGACCGCGTGACCAGATGATCAATGTGGAGACGGCGGTGCCGTTCTTGTCAAATTCGTCAACACCAACCGGGTGCAGACGAAGGCGACAGACCCCGTCAGATACCTCGTCATTTGCGTGACTCCAAGCGGCGAGAGCCATATCGTCGAGGCGAAGCCCGCCTGAACGCGGGAGGACCGGGTTCCTCCGGCCCGTCAACTGGGCTGAACTCCGTCGCGGGACCGATGCAGGTTAACCATTTCCGGCTATGGCGGCCCGGCCAGCCGCGGCGTACAGTGCGGCGAAGGAAGCTGGCAGCACGGTGGGCCGCCCCAGTCACCAGCATCCGCGAGGGGATGCGGTGTCATGACTGGATCACGGTTCTCGGCGCGAGTGCCATGGCGTCGGCTGCTGCCGTGCGGCGCCGCTGTGTTGATGGCACTGGGCGCGCTCGGCGCGGTGCCAGCGGCCGGAGCGATGCCCACGGCCGGCACGGCGCCCGCCGCCACGACGGCTTCGTCCTGGAAGGTCATGCACAGCCGGAATGCCAGGCTCCGGCAAGATCAGCTCGCGGGCGTGTCCTGTGCCACCGCCCGAGCATGCGTCGCCGTCGGCAACTCGACCAATAAGGCCGGCGCCAGCATGCCGCTGGCGAAGACCTGGAACGGCCGGAGATGGCGAGCCAGGAGCGTACCTCTGCCGCGCGGTACGCGATCCGGCAGCCTGGCCAGTGTGTCGTGCCCGTCAGCCAGCAGGTGCGTCGCGGTCGGCCGGCGCACCAACCGGGCCGGTGCCGAGGTCCCGCTGGCCGAGCGCTGGAACGGCCGGAGATGGTCCATCCTGCCCGCGCCGCGTCCCGGCAGGCTGTCCGCGGTGTCGTGCACGTCGGCCAGGCGGTGCACCGCCGTCGGGGTAAAGGACTCCGCGGCGCTGGCCGAGCGCTGGGACGGCCAGCAGTGGACTCTCCAGTCCACCCCGAGCCTGATACGTAGCGGACTGGCCGGCGTGTCCTGCTCGTCGGCCACCGCGTGCACCGCGGTCGGCTCCTACCTCACCGGGGACGACACGCACGAGCCGCTGGCCGAGGCATGGAACGGCACGACATGGGCCTTCCAGGCCACGCCCGTGCTGAACGATCTCAGCTCGCTGCGCGACGTCTCGTGCACGTCGGCCAGCGCGTGCGTAGCGGTCGGGCAGGCGGCGGTCCGCCCGGAGGCGGATCAGACGACGCCGCTGGCAGAGAGGTGGGACGGCGCGACGTGGACGGTCCTGACCGTCCCCGATCCCGACGAGGACGGCTTCATGGCCGGGGTGTCGTGCACGTCGGCCACGGCGTGTACCGCCGTCGGTGAAACCGGCGCCGGGGCGCTGGCGGAGCGCTGGAACGGCACCACCTGGGCCATCCAGCCCACCCCCAGGCCAGCTATAGCCGAACCGGCCGCGGTGTCGTGCAGCTCAGCCAGCGCGTGCACCGCGGTAGGCGGCCTCGTGCGCCGCGTCCGCGGTGCCCTGGTAACGCTCGCAGAGCGGTGGAACGGCACGTCCTGGGTTATCCAGCGCACCCCGGGCAACCCGGTAGGCACGCCGGGGAACGCCCTTGACGCGGTGTCGTGCACATCAGCCAGGCGGTGCGTCGTCGTCGGGGCGGTCGGCCCGCGAGTGCTGGCGGAGCGGTGGAACGGCCGGCGGTGGGCACTGCAGCGCATGCGCAACCCGGCGAAGGCTATCGGCGCCCAGCTTGACGCGGTGTCGTGCACGTCGGCCCGGCGGTGCATCGCGGTCGGCTTTTACGCGGACCTGCCCGGCTTGGTCAATATCCACGGTCGCTCCTTCACGCTGGCCGAGCGCTGGAACGGCAGGAAGTGGCGCATCCGGCGCACCCCAAGACCGGCCGGATCCACTGACATGGTCTTCACCGGAGTGTCGTGTACCTCCGCCAGGGCGTGCACCGCGGTCGGAGACAACGGCGCCGGAACGCTGGCCGAGCGGTGGAACGGCCGCAGGTGGGCCATCCAGCACATCGCCAGCCCTGCTGCTGGCTTCCTGACGGCAGTGTCGTGCACGTCGGCTACGTTCTGCATGGCCGTGGGTGGCGACAGTGCCGCAGGGGCGCTGGCGGAGCGCTGGAACGGCCGCAGGTGGGCCGTCCGGGCCACTGTTCCGGGCGACGAGGATCTGCAGGCCGTGTCCTGCACGTCGGCCCGGGCGTGCACGGCCGTCGGCTTCAGCGGCATCGAGCGGTGGAACGGCGCGACCTGGGCCAGCCAGCGCAGCCCTCAGATCAGGGGCACCCTGGCGGCGGTGTCGTGCGCATCAGCCCGCGCGTGCACCGCCGTCGGCGAGGGTTTCCGGGGCGCCGTGGCCGAGCACTGGAACGGCAGGAGATGGGTCATCCAGCGGACCCCGAGACCGCGCCGGAAAGTGCTGGCAGGCGTGGCATGCACGTCGGCTCGCGTCTGCACCGCGGTCGGCTACCGCCAGCGGCTTTTCACCGTGCGAACGCTGGCCGAGCGCCACTCCTGACGCGAGGCTCGCCGATGGCGGCTCAGCGTGCCGGGCCGGGCCGCCGGGGGCGGATCGTCCTGGTGTCCTCTGGAGCGGGCGAGGAGGGGTGGGAAGGCGCCACCGCTTACGCGACGGCCAAGGCCGGCCTCGTCAGGCTCGCACGCAGCCTGGCCTGGGAACCGGGCAGAGAAGGCATCCTGGTGAACGTCGCCGCGGCCGGCCAGCCTTTTCCTTGATTAGTACGGAGACTCGGCTGCGCGGTCATCGCGGCCGGTGTCCTGTGTACCAGGCCACAGCTACGACAGGCCCACATCTTCCGGGGGATCGTGACCGTGGTCGGCGCCATCGCGCTCAGCGCTAGCGTGATGTGTGGTCAGTGGGTAGCTGTGGCCTGGTCGAGGGCTTGGCGTACGGCCGTCGCGACCGATGCGCCCGCCGCGTGGAGGGGCTCGGGGTCACGGAGGGCGCGGGCGAGTACGAAGGCTCCCTCGAGGGCGGCGATCATCGCGATGGTGAGGCGGCGAGCGTCCGGCTCGCCGAGACCATGCCGCACGAAGAGAACCGCTCCGCGGGAAATCCAGTCGGTGAAGACGTCGGCGGTGGCCTGTCGCAGATGATCATTGGTGCTGGCTACCTCCAGGGCGATGGTGGCGATCGGGCAGGCGTCGGCGTAGTCACTGGTCGCCAGGTCCTGAGCGGCCAGCGCGAAGGCGTCCGTGATCGCGGCCTCCAGGTTCTCGTAGGGGTCGAGGATCGCGTAGGTGAGGTCGCCGTAGAGCGGCCCGAAGGTGCGGATCACGTCCTCGACCAGTTGCTCCTTGCCGCCGGGAAAGAAGTGGTAGAGCGAGCCGAGCTGCGCCCCGGCCGCAGCCGCGACCTGCTTCACGCCCGTGCCGGTGTAGCCGTTGCGTCGGAACATTTGCGCGCCTGCGTCCCTGATGCGGTCCCTGGTGGTCATTGCAGGCTCCGTGTTAGCTTTTGTTAGAACGTCCTATCAAATACTAGCGGGAAGTGACTCCTCATGCCGGAGATCGAACTGTCCGCGGGCGTCGTGGAATATCAGGACACCGGTGGCGACGGGCCGGTGCTGGTCTTCCTGCACGGGCTGCTCATGGACGGGACCGTGTGGCGGAAGGTGGTCGCCGACCTGCGGGCCGACTACCGGTGCGTACTGCCCACGCTGCCGCTTGGCGGGCACTGTTGGCCGATGAGGCCAGACGCCGACCTGTCGCTGCGCGGGATGGCGCTGCTGGTCGGCGAGTTCCTGGAGAAGGCCGGGCTCCAGGAGGTCACGCTTGTCGTCAACGACTGGGGCGGCCCGCAGATCCTGCTCGCCGAGGGCCGCACCGAACGGATCGCCCGGGTCGTACTCACCGCCTGCGAGGCGTTCGACAACTACCCGCCCGGGCTGCCCGGACGAGCGATCCAGACGGCGGCGAGGATCCCCGGCGGGATCTATGCCACCATGCAGCTGCTCCGGTTCCGCGTGGCCAGGCGGGCTCCGGGCGGCTGGGGCTGGATGAGCAGGCGCCCAGTGCCCCGCGAGGTCATGGACGGCTGGTTCCGTCCCGCGCGGACCAGCGCCGGGGTCCGCAGGGACGTGGTGGCCTACGGGCTCTCCATCCCTGACCGGCGGACGCTGCTGCGCTGGGCCGAGGAGATGCGGTCCTACCACGGCCCGGTCCTGGTCGTCTGGGCCACCGAGGACCGGCTGATGCCCCGCGACCATGGGCGGCGGCTGGCCGGGCTCTTCACCGACGCGAAACTGGTCGAGATCGATGACTCCTACACGCTGATCCCCGAGGACCAGCCCGAGCGCCTGGCACGCGAGCTGCGGCAGTTCGCGCCGGCCGGTGCCGACGAATGATCACCTAGTACGGCAGCCTCCATTGAGGGTTTGACCTGCGGAGGCGGGTCCTTCGGGTAAGGGCTGGCGGGCCGGTCGCGCGCTGGAGTGTTGCTGGCCTATCAGGAGCCCGGGCGCAAAGCTACTGGGCCAGAGCGCTTCCGGCCGGTGATTGCGACGCGGCGCTGACCGCCAACTCGCTGCACTGGCTGGAAGAGCCGGCCCTGCGCCGCGTCTACGCCGGCCTGGCGGGCCTGATCCGGGCGGGAGGAGTGGCCTGCAACGCCGATCCCATGGCCCCGACGGCGGCGGGCAGTTGATCGAGGCCCTGGAACGCCGGGCCCACCAGGTGCAACCGGTCCTCCCCGAAGGGGAGCTTGACTGGGAGGGCTGGTGGCAGGCCGCGGCCGCGGACCCGGTGCTGGCACCGCTGGTCGCCGAGCGGAACAACCGGTTCGGCGGCGAGACCCACCCGCCGGACTTCACCCCGCCCCTGGCCTGGCACACCGCGGCGCTGCGGGAGCAGGCTTCACCGACGCTGGCTGTGTGTGGCGCCACGGGATCGGGGCTATCGTGGCCGCGCTGCGGTAAAGCCCGCCCGGTGCGGGGTGCGCGGAAATCGTCTGGCGCGGCGGCATCCATCGCTAGCTGACCTGGGTGTTCTGGGTTGGCGGGCGAGTCGTGTGCGCTGGTGGTACCAGCGGGACCGGGCTTGGTGGCGGCGTCCCCAGTCGAGCTGTCAGCCTGGATTGACACTCTGGTTTTGTCAGTCTAGGCTGACAGGCGTGAAGCGGAGAGAACTGACGGCGGCCTTGAGGTCCGACGACCCCGCGGTCGGGCTGCGGGCAGTCGGCGCGCTGCACAGGCTCGCCGAGCAGATCGAGGCGCGCAGCGTCCGCCTCGCCCGCGAGCGCGGCTGGTCCTGGGAGCAGATCGGTGATGCCCTTGGCGTCTCCCGCCAGTCGATCCACGCAAAGTACGGGAAACAGGAGCAGTGATGCCGAAGCGGCTCAGCGTCGACGCCAGGAAGCTGGTGCTGACTTCCGCAACCGAGGAGGCGCGCCGTCGCGGCGACCGTCGGCTCGGCACTGATCATCTGCTGCTCGGGCTCTTGCATGATAGGGATTCCCAGGCGGCAAAGGCCCTCGGGGTGTCCCTCGCGGAAGCCCGCGCCGCCTCAGACGCGCTCGACGTGGCGGCGCTCGCCGCCGTCGGCATCCAGATCGAGACCCTCGGCGAGAGGCCACCGGCCCTGTTCGGCCGCCGGCTCCCGCCGCTCACCTCTGGTGCGCGGGCGGTCTTCAAGCGCGCCATCGATGAGGCACGTCCGTTCAAGAGCGGACGGATCGATACCACCCACTTCCTGCTGGCCTTGTTGTCGCTGCAGCGCCCTGATCCGGCTGCTGAGCTGCTCGGCGCGCTCGGGGTCGACCCGGCTGAGGTGCGCAAGCGCCTCGGCGGCCCGGCCGAAGGCGAGGCCAGGTGAACCGCCGCGGCGTCTGCTACGACGTCGGCCGGGTGATGTGGGGGCAGGACTGGCGTCCGGAGTTCTCCCCGGAAGAAGCACGCCGGGAGCTGCAGATCATCCGGGATGACCTGCACTGCAACGCAGTGAGAATCTGCGGGCAAGACCTCGGCCGGCTGATGGCCGCCGGGAAACATGCGCTCGACCATAACCTCCAGGTGTGGCTGTCGCCCGAGCTGTGGGACCACAGCCCCAGCCAGACCCTCGACTACATCGCCACGGCGGCTGACGCTGCGCAGGATCTGCACCGGGACCACCCGGGCCAGGTGGTGTTCAGCGTCGGCTCCGAGGCAACGCTGCTCATGGCCGGCATCGTCGAAGGCGGCTCAGTGTTCGAGCGGCTGGAACACCCAGACTTCTGGAAGCGCGTCCAGGCCGGCGAGCACAACCAGCCACTCAACACCTTCCTCGCCCAGGCGGCCGAACGGGTGCGCGGCGTCTTCCACGGACCGGTCACCTATGCCTCGGTGCCGCTGGAAACGGTCGAGTGGAGCCGATTCGACTATGTGAGCGTCGACTTCTACCGGGGCGCTGAACTGAAAGACCGGTTCACCGACGTGTTGCACCGCTACTTCGCCTTCGACCGCCCCGTCGCGATCACCGAGTTCGGGTGCTGCACCTACCGGGGGAGCGGCTGCCGCCGGTGGCAGGGGATTCGCCATCCTCGACATCACCGCACCCGGCCGGAACAGCACGCCACCGCGGCTCAACGGCCGATACGTCCGCGACGAATCAGAGCAGGCCCGCGAGCTCACCGAGATGCTCTCGATCTTCGACGCCGCCAGAGTAGACGGCACCTTCGTCATGACGTTCGTCGCCCCGCTCAACCCCACCAGCGACGATCCGCTCTACGACCTCGATATGGCCAGCTACAGCCTCGTCAAGAGCTTCGGCGGCCGCCTGGGCCCGCTTGGCGCCGCCCACCCAGAAGCGCCGTGGGACCGTAACTGCCTCGGCACGACCTACCCCGAAATGCCATGGGAGCCCAAGGAGTCCTTCGGAGCCATCGCGGACTTCTACACAGCACACGCGGCACCCGCCCTATAGCCTTCGCCCGAGTCATCGGGTCCAGGTCGTTCAAGGTTTGGCTGCCGGACCGTCGCCGACCGCGAATCTGTGCTTATTCGATGCGGGTTGCGATGGGTGTGCCGATCTCGACGGTGCGGCCAACCGTGCAGAGCCGATCATGCGATTTCTTCACCACGTCAGGCAGCACTGCCCGGGCCTCATCGCCCTGGGCGGTGCTGGGGAACACGATCCGGAACGTCACCTCGATATCGGTGAGATGATTGCCAGCCTCATCGCGCACCTTGCCCGCGTCGATGCGCACCTCGAACGCTTCCGGTTCAGCCCGGCGCGACGTCAGGATGTCCACATCGATGGCCGTGCAGCCGCCGATGGCAGCCAGAAGCAATTCTGTCGGGGTGAAGTCGGCCCCGCCCCCACCGCCAAGCACGATCTGGCCGCCTCGCGTGTTGGTGACGATGAACAGGCCGTTCGCGATGCGCTCGATGGTCACGTGACGGTGCGCAGAACCAGTCGCCATGGCCCTACCCTGCCAGAGACCTGCAGCAGGGCAGGTGCGTTGGCATGCGGCTCTGTCCCGGCTCACAGCAGCGAGAGCTCCCAGGTCACCGTGCGTCGGATAGCCGCGAGTCAAGCGCGCGCGGAGTAGCAGGTATTCACTCGCGGAACTGTGTCGTGGCGAGGCATTAGAGTGCACCGAACGCCGAGTGCATTTTAGTGTCCAAGGTAGCTGAGGGCTGTCACCAGCCCGAGCAAGGTCGTTCCGGCTACCGCACACAGGAAAAGGACTAGAACTACGCGCCAGAAACAGACCAGTAGGACCGCGCAGACGAGTATCCAGATCAGTTCTGCATTGATCGCATGCATCGCTGTCCTCCTTCCCCGCTCATATCTCCTGTTCCTTATCGTCTCTCTTCCGCGGGAAACATAGCGGGCGATCTATGGTCAGGAACTGGGGGCAGCTTGGCACCATCTTGGAGGTGGTTTGGAGGGGGCTACGCTCTTGATCAACAAGCTAGAGATGCATACGGTGGCACGAAGAGCAGGAGGAACGCGTGGATGCAGATCTAGTCAGCGAGGTCGCCAGGGAGCTGCGAGAGTTCGCCAAGGCGGGCTTGCGTGACAATACTGCACGGCTCAGGCTGCGCCTGCTCGAGCGCTCACCCGTCCTCCGTAGTCTTACTCCAGTTCAGGTGGCTGGCGGCGACTCCAAGGCGCAGTATGAGTACCTGATCCAGGCGATCATCGACGCTGTTGATCTCATCGGGCGGTTGGCTTCTCCGCTAGCGTCGCCCCAAGCTGTACCGCCACCATCCGAGGGTGCCCGGGAGGCGCAAGCCCTGCGAGCGCTGTTCGGTCTCACTAGTCGGACTCGCGTGCGGACGTGGCGCGTGAGGCAGGAGGAAGCCGCCACCGCGCTGAGCATAAGCTGGGATTACTTCCGGCACGATCGCCAGGAGGGGCTTCTCCAGAGTGTCGCAGAGCAGATCCTGAATGCAACACAAGAAAATAGTTCGCCGTCTATATTCGACCGCGACCCCGGGCTGTGGGCTTTTGCCACCCAGAACGATGTTGAGCGTCAGGTAATTGAATATATCCGCAGGGAGCGGCCACGAAGGGCGACGATGCTGGAGTTCAGCACTGCCACAACGGGCTCTGTCTTACGCGCTCTGCGTGACATTGACGCCAGTATCTACTTGCTCACCGCCAATCCGGAGAGAGTCTCGGGATGGCATGAAGCTAGGATGAGGCGAGCGCTTGCTGATCTTCTGCACATCGACTTCAGTGACTACGACAAACTGAGAATGCGGCTCTACAGCGTTCCGCCCGCTTTGCGTGGCCGGTGCATTGGAGAGCTAGTCGTGCTGGGCTGGTACACACATCGAGATAACAAGCGCATAGATGCATTCGATCCCGCCAGTGTCGAAGTCTGGGGTCATGACAACGCGGTCATTGTAGGGCGCAATAGTGAGGCAGATGGCGAAGTGCTCGCGACCTGGTTTTCCCGAGAGTTTGAACGTCTTTGGAGACATCGGTCCACTTTGGATGAAAACACCTCCACAAGGATTATTGGCGTGCCGGATCAATGACTTACTCATCTCGGCTACGACAGGTCGACTCGACGCGCTGCCAGGCCACGTCCCCATCCTGTTATGGACTCAGAACGATCTGTCGACGTGGCAGTCGCCGCGCAGGCGGCTTGAACCGGCCCGCACCGAGCGGTGCTTCGGCGGCGTGTCTTCCGGCGGCCTGGACCCGGCGGCTCGGCGTGCGTTCTCCCTCATCTTCTCCATCACTTACCGTGATGCGGTCTGTCGGCGTAGCCCGATGCCGTGGCCGGCTCGGTGCGGTATGACTGGTCTGGAGGTCGCGGTCGGGCGAGGTGCCCGTCGATGCTGCGAACGGGCGGCCATCCCTCCTGACCTGGGTACGGCTGATCTGGCCGCTCGCATGCGTCTCGTGCAAGAGGCTGGTGCTCGCCGAGGTCCATTGTCTGGGGATCCTGCCGGACTGTGAGCGCTGCACGCCCGTACACATTGGCGACTCGTTGAGCGACAAATGGGTGATCTCTTATTTTTGGCACAAAGAGGCAGAGCCAACCACAGCTGTATCCGGGCCCGTGGCAGCTGTATCCGGGATCCGTGGCAGCCCGGAAGGTATGACGATCTCCAAACTGCTCGTGTTAACGCGGAATCGGATGTCTCGAGCGAAGACTTGCTTGTTAATTTATTAGGCGCTTGAGCCCTACATTCACGATGCGAGCGCCGAGCGCGCCAGCAGCGCCTGTAAGCACTCCTCTTGTAATAGTTGCCGAATGCTCCGCACCAAACTTTCTGGCTTCCTTCATAATGGGGCCTGCAGCTGCATTGAACCCCTCACTGAAAGCTCCATTATCAGTCGAAGCGTCATAGGCACCTTTGACGAATCCGGCGGCAATCGCAACTGGAGATACAACAACCATGCTTACATCCGCCCAAAACTCACTCGTATTCTCCACCTGTTTTTCCTGTCCCATGAGATTTCAGGAGACGCCCGTGCGGAGCACCAATTATAGCATCACAGCCATTACGCGGCCAGCGCCGGTACTCGTCACCTCGCCGTCCTTACGGTCCGGGGTGGATGACTGTGGGTAAGCTTGTGTTCACCTGACACAATCCTGGCCTGCGCCGGGACGGCGCGCCATGGGCCGACACCCACATCCGTAGTGGGCCTGGGCCTACTTGCGCTGGCATCATGAGTGCGGCAAGACCAAGCGGATCGGCGCAGGCGAGAGCGAGGCGTGGTTCAATCCGCGCCGCGCTCTCACTGTTGCCGGGCGATCCGGCCGCTGCGGCATCGGCGTTCGCCGCTGGATCGAGCCGCTGGCTGATCTGTCTCGTGTCTCCGGTGGCCCAGGGGTGGTGTCGGCCCTCGAGGAGCTGCTGTCCTCCCGCGACCGTAAGCTGCTGGATGACCAGCGATACGCCTCGGCGTTCGCTGAAACGGTGGCCGAGGGACTCCGGCAGGGAACCAGGGGCGCTGGCTGGGACAACGTCTCCTGAATCGGGAATGGGACATCGATTTGAGCGCAGTCTGCTGCCCGGTTCTGCTGTGGTACGGCAGCGACGACCGCTTCTCCCAGCCCGAGCACACAGATTGTGGCTGTCAGCGAATCTGCCCAGCGCGCGGCTCGCTGTGCGTGACGGCGAGGGGCATCTCGGGATTTATGAACACCTCGGCGAGATGCTCGACGCTCTGACAGAGCCCGGCACGGCGAACACGGCCAGCACCGGGCAACCTGAGTTCCGCGGCAGCTATTCCGGCGTCCGCTATCCAGCATGAGAGAGCGCATTTTGCAACGCGGGCGGGCATCACGGTGTGCAATCCTCGGCGCTGCGCAGGGTGTGTCGCACGGCCGTTGGGACGTGTTGTCCTACTGTGCGGTCATGGCTGGGTTGAGCCGTATGAGCCGTACGGGGTTTGTCTCGTCGAGTTCGGCGACGGCTTCTCGTGACTTCACGAAGTCTGAGAATGACCGATAGCCGAGAGCCCTCTCGCTGAATGACGGGTCCATACGCCTCATCTGGCTCTTCACCGCGGAGCTATGCAGCCAGTCCGCGTCATCTTTTTCCTGGCCGAGTCGCAGCGCCCGTTCAAGGAGCCTGGTCGCCAGCTCTTGCGGGTCTTCGGAATCGAGATCAGCCTCCTCGGTCCCCGCGGCCGCTGGCCGCCTGGTACGTCGCGAGCCCCGCGCGGACGGCGCGCCGCCGGGCTCCTCATGTTCCGCCGGTGCGCCGGTCGTCCGTGCGGCTGGCAGCGGGGAGGCGCCGGCGGGCGTGATGCCCGGAAGCGCATCGTATGTGACGAGTTCGTCGCACGCCGCGGCGAGCGACCTGCTGGTCGATCCTGCGACCCCGACACCCACGACGTAACGGCCCAGACGCCTGCACCGCTGGGCGAGCGCGATGTAATCGGAGTCCCCGGCCACGATCACCACGTGGGTCAGGTCGGGAAGGCGGAACATGTCCTCCACCGCATCCACGGCCAGCCTGATGTCGGCACCATTCTTGGCGTAGGCGGCGGCCGGAAAGAGCTGCACCAAGTCCACTGCGCGGCTGATGAGCTGCCCACGGTAGTCGGCGTTCACCGGGGCTGACCAGTCCGCATAGGCGCGGGTCAGCACGAGGGTGCCGAACGATGAGGCGAAGTCGATCACCGCGCCGACGTCCACGGTGGCGCGCCGGAGCTTCTCCGCGGTGTCGGGATCGGCCGATCTGTCGGCCCTGTTGAACCCGCGCACCTTGTCACGCTGGAACTGGCCCCGGCCATGAACCTGGTCATACCGTGAGATCACGATGTTGTCGAAATCGATGTAGACGGCGACACGGGTGACGCCAGGGTCGTTCATGGTTGCTCTTCTCGTCGGGACGCCCGCCTAAGCCCAGTCTGCCGCGAAAACTCAAGGATGACCGCCTGCCGGCATCAAGTAGTCACGAGGCCGTCGACCTCACGAAGATCACTATTGTGGCGACGAGCGGCCGGAATTGATGATCCCCACTGTCGCACAGCAGCCAGCCGTCACCACAGGCTCGGGCTTCAGCTACTTTCCTGACCGGATCCGCGCCGCGGGCTCACTCTTCTCGACCAGTCACCTGCAGAGCCCGCGCCCGCAGCAGGCCGCACGGAAAGAAGCGCAAGTCGCGGATCCGCTAGGCGAGTAGTCATGCCACCGAGCCTCTCGCAAACGCACCCAACGCGGCATAGAGCGTGCGTTGTCTCCTTGGCGGTCGTGCGTATTGCCGTCAGCGAGTTGCGGCCGTGCCCTGGTGATGGAATATCGGCTAGTGGCCGGTCGCGGTGCGGCGCCACAGTGCGGCACCCATGAGAGTGCGCATCCTGCGAAATGGCCGGATGACCGCCGGTCGGGCCAGAATGGCGCTTGGCGGCTGTCGGCACTGTCGTTTCCGGGCTGTCAGCCGAGAGCAAGCCAGTGGATGCCGTGGCGCTCGATCAATTTGGTCCCGGCCGCCGTGAGCGGGAGCCGGCCGGTTGCCTTGGCGATCAGGGCGGTCTGGTCCCAGCCGGACTCGCTCAGCAGCTGTGCAGCGTTCCCGGCAGGCAGAACCAGGTCTTCCACCACGCGTGCCGCCGCCGCGGTTATCCAGGGCTGACGTCCCAGCCCGGCCGCGAGGTCCAGCCCGTGCACGGCCAGTTCCAGTACGCGAGTGCGGAGGAACTCCGTGAGCAGCATGCGGTCACCGTGGACCGGATCGATCGGATGCCGGGTAGCCCACCGGATCAAGCGCAAGAATAGCCGACCAGCTACCGCGGGACCTTGCTGATCCAGGCGTCGGCGAGGATAGACCACGCCGCCTATGCCGACTACATCGCCGAGGGCATCGAACTGCCGCCCGCTGACCAGCTCGTCACTGGCGCGATCATCGGCTCAAGAAGGCCTCTACCCCTCAAAGACGAGACGCTTGGCGGCCTCGCCCGCCCCTGAACTTCACCCAGGGTAACCCAGCCTTCCCGATCTGCTACTTCACCACGAAGATCCACGACGGTGAGTACGTCCTGCCGGACGGGCTCGCGGCGAAGCGCTTCGCCCAGTCCCAGGCTGCCGCGTTCGCGAAGTTGCTCGCGGGCTGAGTTTCCTTCAACAGAACGTGTAGACCAAGAAAGAAGTCGGGCGATCAGGGTCCTCGTGCTGCAACGCAGCGGCGCGGGACCGTTAAGCTTTCGGATTGCCGTGCTGCGATGACACGCCAGCAGCCAGAAAGAACCTGATCACTTCTGTTCACCTTCAGCTTGAGCCGATCGCTGATTTTTAAGATAACTCCGTTGGGGAGATTCTCTGCTTGAGGCATATCCTATGGAGGGTGAGTTCAGACCCTTGACGGATCATATCGAGCAGCCATCGGAGCGCCTGCGGAACATGGTCGCCACCCACCACCACAGCTGCACGCTCTGCGAGGCGACCTGCGGGATCACCGTGACCACCGACGGCGACCGGGTGGTGGACGTCCGCGGCGACGAGTACGACCCCATCTCGCGGGGCTATATCTGCCCGAAAGCGACCGCGCTGGCGGACCTGCACCACGATCCGGACCGGCTCAAGCGGCCGTTGGTCAAGCGTGACGGCGAGTTCGGCGAGGTAAGCTGGCGCGAGGCATTCGACCTGGTCGGCGATCGCCTGCGGGCTATCCGGGCGAAGTACGGCCAGCACGCGCTGGGCGTGTACTACGGCAATCCGGCCGCGCATAACCTCAGGCTGATGCTGTTCGGCATTCCGCTGTTCCGCTCGCTGGGCACGCGCAACCTGTTCGCGGCGACGTCGGTCGACCAGCTGCCGCAGATGCTCGCGGCGTACCTGATGCTCGGCCACCAGGGGCTGCTGCCGGTGCCGGACATCGACCGCACCGACCTGTTCGTCTGCATCGGCGCGAACCCGCTGGTGTCCAACGGCAGCCTAATGACCGCGCCGAACATGCGCAGGCGGCTCAAGACGCTGCGCGAGCGGGGCGGCCGTGTGGTGGTCATCGACCCGCGACGCAGTGAGACCGCTGCCGTCGCCGAGCACGTCTTCATCCGCCCGGGCACGGACGCCCTGATGCTGTTGTCGCTGGTCAACGTGCTGTTCGAGGAGAACCTGGCGCGGCCGGGGCGGCTCGGCGAGCACCTGCTCGGCACGCGCCCGTTGCAGGCCGCGGCGGCCGGCTACCCGCCGGAGCGGACGACTGAGGTCACGGGCGTCGCGCCGGAGACGGTCCGCGAGCTGGCCCGTGCGCTCGCGAACACCGAACGCGCCGTGCTCTACGCCCGCATCGGTGCGTGCACCCAGGAGTTTGGCGGGCTTGCCACCTGGCTGGTGCTGGGGGTCAACGCGCTCACCGGGCACCTGGACGAGCCCGGCGGGTCCATGTTCACCACGCCGGCGATCGACCCGGTGCCGCTGGCCAAGACGATCGGCCACGCGGGCAGCTTCGCCGCCTACCGCAGCCGGGTGCGCGGGCTGCCCGAGTTCGGTGGCGAGCTGCCCGCGGTGACCATGTCCGAGGAGATCGAGACGCCCGGTGACGGCCAGATCCGGGCGATGATCACCGCAGCCGGCAACCCGGTGCTGTCCATCCCGAACGGCCGCCGGCTGGAGAAGGCCCTGGACCAGCTCGAGTTCATGGTGTCCATCGACCCGTACCTGAACGAGACGACCCGGCACGCCGACGTCATCCTGCCGCCCACCGCGCAGCTGGAGCGCTCGCACTACGAGCTCGTGCTGACCCTTGTTTCGGTCCGCAACTGGGCGAAGTACAGCCCGGCGGTGTTCCCGCGCGGGGCGGACCAGCGGCACGACTGGGAGATTTGCCTGGAGCTGAGCGGCCGGCTTCTCGGGCCGGACACCCCGCTGGTGCGGCTGCTCGGGCGGCTCGGCGCGGCGGCCGGGCGCCGGCTTGGGCCGGAGGGCCTGGTCGCGCTCGGGCTGCGCACCAGCCGGTACGGCCTACGCAAGCCGCGCGGCGGCCTGTCACTGCGCAAGCTGCGCCGTCAGCCGCATGGCGTCGACCTGGGCCCGCTCGAACGGCGGCTACCGGGGCGGCTGTACACCAAGGACCGCAAGATCCACCTCGCGCCGAGCGAGTACCTGGACGACCTGGACCGGCTGCACGGCCGGATGGAGTCCTGGGCGCCCGGTGAGTTGGTGCTCATCGGCCGCCGGCAGCTGCGCAGCAGCAACTCGTGGCTGCACAACAGCGCGCGGCTAGTCAAGGGCAAGCCCCGCTGCACGCTGCTGGTCAACCCGGTCGACGCGGAGCGCTACGGCCTAGTTGACGACGAGCCCGCGGTGCTCTCGTCGGCCGCGGGCGAGGTCGAGGTCCCGGTCGAGGTGACCGACGAGATGATGCCCGGGGTGGTAAGCCTCCCGCACGGCTGGGGTCACAGCCGGCGTGGCGTCCGGCTCGGCGTGGCCAGCAAGCACGCGGGCGCGAGCATCAACGACGTCACCGACGAGCAGTTCGTCGACGAGCTCACCGGAACGGCGGCGTTGTCCGGGCAGCGGGTCAAGGTCCGCGCTGTGCAGCCCGCCGCAGCCTGACGGCAGCCTGGCCTACTCAGCCACACTGGCGCCGGTGCGCGTCACCTGGCGCCAGATGTGGTCGCAGTCCCAGCATGTCTCGTCCAGCCACCTGCCGCCGAGCTCGATAAAGTCGCGTCGCCACGGGGGGATCGGTGCGCCGCACACCTGCTCCGACATCCTGGGCGTGCTGATCGCCCGGGTCTCGGGCCGTCCGTTGCCCGAGTTCCTGGCGGAGCGGCTGTTCGAGCCGCTCGGCATGGCCGATACCGGATTTGAGGTGCCGG
>Ga0137367_10000876_pt1 | contig 22758 bp, 3 predicted proteins | sample SagtaG_14_FD_104939 | JGI IMG/M metagenome (GOLD analysis project Ga0137367, IMG submission 104939) | Vadose zone soil microbial communities from Sagehorn Ranch, Mendocino, California, USA - Sage1_L_80_16 metaG | ecosystem: Environmental > Terrestrial > Soil > Vadose zone | place: USA... | reverse complement strand
CGGACGGTCCCCGTCCGCAGCGCGTGGTCAGAACAGACCGCGCGGAACAATCCAGGGATCCTGGCTCCGGGCGATGCGCTGCGGGCCGGGACGGCCCGCGCTCCGGGCGCACGAGCGCGGACGGTCTCCGTCCGCAGCGTGTGGTCAGAACAGACCGCTCGGAAACAATCCAGGGATCCTGGCTGTGGGTGAGGCGCTGCGGGCCGGGACGGCCCGCGCTCCGGTTCGCATCCAGGTTTTTTAAGTTCTTCCCATGAAGCGACTTGTCACTGGTAACTTGTCACTGGTAATTGGAAATTGAATTAGACCGGGGATCGCTCTCCGCAAATCGCCCATTACCAGTGACAAGTTACCAGTGATAAGTTTAAAGCCACTGCCCACGAAGCTCGTAGCAGCGGACGTGAGTCCGCTCATCTGTCCTCGGGGAAAGTCCGAAACGGTTACGGTGAACGCAGGCGGTAATACCTGGTGTTGCCGCCGATGGCAACGGTGAGGACGTTTTGGCCACTTCGGACCTGCGGGGTTACCCCCAAATCCGTCCAGCTTGCCGGCCGCAGGCTGTCGGTAAACTGCAGCTTGAGGCCGGAGTCCGCCGGCCAGGAGACTTGCAAGTTGTTATTCTGGCGCACCACGGACAGAGCGGGAGCGGTCACCACGCTTGTCCACATCGTGGCCGAGTTGTCAGCGAAGTTGGGATCGATTTCGTTGGCCGAGACCAGGAGCGTGTTAGCCAGGGTGCCGACGGTGGTGGGTGTGGACGCGACCGTTATCGTGGCCCCGGCGCCGCTATGCAGGGAACCGACACTCCAGGTCAACGTGCCGCCCACGATTTTCCAGGTTCCGACCGAAGCGCTGGCGGAGACAAAGGTGACGCCGGCCGGCAAGTTGTCGAGGAGAGCCACACTGGTGGCGGTGGCGGGACCGTGATTGGTGACCGCGATGACGCAGGTGAGGTTGGCGCCGACGGTGGCGATGCTGGGGTTGGCCTGGGCCACCATGGACAGGTCGGCCACGGAGAGCGCCGGCGCGGACGAGACGGGATCGGAGGTCTGAATCGACAGGCTCCACCCGCCGATCGATCCGGCATCACCGGAGGTGTCATCGACGACAAAGAGAGACCAGTTGCCATTGGGGAGGGTGCCGTTCAACACGGTCAAGGCGCTGTTCGTGTAAGGCAGCGCCGGGCCCGGGGGCGGGAAGCTGTCGGCTGTGCCCAGGCCAGCGTAGTTTGCCGGCTGATACGTGCCCGAAGTAATCTGGTTGGTGGCGGGGATGGGGTTGGCGGCGCTGGCGTCAAACGTGATCGTCACGTTGTTCACCGGGTGCGGCTGGGCGGCCGTTCCGCCGGCGTCGGACATCAACATGACTTTTTCACCGCCCGGCGCAACCAGCAACAGGTCGAGGTCCGCCGGGAAGGTATGAGTCAAGTTGCTGATGGTCACCGACACCTTCGTCACGGTGCCGCCCATGTTGGCGACATTGATGGTGGACGGATAGGGTGAGGCCGGGGCGTTGTCGTTGATGGTAATTCGATTGGTGTTGCCGAAGCTGCGGGAGGCCTGGCCGCCGAGGGTGAAGGCAAAGGTGGCCGAGCCGTTGGTGAACGGGCCGTCGGTCAGCAAGAGCGTGGCGACGAGACGATCGCCGACATTTCCCACCGCCTTAAAGGAGAACTGCTGCGCAAGCGCCGGGCCATTGGCGAGGAGCACCCCGTAGGTCTGAGGAGCGCTCGGCAACGTAACGCCATTGCCGGCCAGCAACGTCGCGACCAGGTTGGACGTGTCGCCCGAGCCGATGTTGCGCAAGCCCAGCGCCAGCGTCACCGTCTCGTTCGGATCGATAATGTTGTTGGGCGGCGAGATGCTTTCGGAGATGAGCGACGAACCGGCCGGGATGATCAGGCTGATGTCATCATCGAGAATCGTCACGGTCGCGCTGCTCGGGGCCCCGATGATCGCTCCGCCGGTCGGATTCGAAAGCTGGACATTGAAGAACTCGGACGATTCCACCAAAAGATCGTCGAGGATGGACACCGCGATCGTCTTGGCGCCCTCGCCATCGGCGAAGGTCAGGATGACATTCGTTCCGACATAATCGGCCCCGGCGGTCGTGGTGTTGTCGACCGTGCGGTAGCGGACGGAAGCAACGCCGGTGGTGCCGTTGGTGCGCAGAATCGTGAGGAAGACATTGGTCGCATTTTCCGCGGCCGAGTAGCTGGCCTGGCTGAAGACAAATTGACCGGAAGCGAAGTCATTGTCCGCGATGACCAGCGTGGCGGTGGCGATGCCCAGCACATTCGACCGGCTGGGATTGCTCAGGGTCAATTGGACGGTTTCATTCGGCTCGATATTGGTGTCGTTGACGATGCGGACGTGAAAGAGCTTGCTGGTCTCGCCCGGCAGGAAGGTGATGGTGCCATTGGTCGGGAAGTAATCGGAGAAGGCGCTCGCGGTGCCGTCCGCCGTGCGGAAATCGACGGTGACAGGGTTGTTGGTTCCGCCGTGGCGCAGCAGGAGGATTGGGGCAACGCCGCTGGCGACGTTTTCTCCCACGCTGTAGCTGTCGGCGGCGAAACTGATGGACCCTTCGTCATCGAGAATGACCAGGCGCGCGACGGGTTGAGGGCCATTGGTGGCGCCGCCGGTAAAGGTATTATCGAGCAACTCCAGGCTGAGCCGCAGGTCCTCGTTGGTGACCGAGTTATTGAGGATCGGGACGAGGAAGCTTTGGCGGGTTTCTCCCTGGACAAAGGTCAAGGTGCCGCTGGTGGCTTCATAATTCACGCCGGCCAGCGCCGTGCCGTCGACGGTTCGGAAATCCACGCCGGCGGTGCCGGTGGTGCCATAGCGTCGGCGGACTGTAATCATGGCATTGGTTTGATTTTCCTGCGCGAGAAACTCGGCGGCGGCGAACTCCAAGGCCCCGGCGCCGGCAATGGAGCCGCCATGGAGGCGAGCAATGTGCAGGCGCGGCTTGTCATCGTAACTGCTGAACCCGCCGCCGATCAGGATCTTTCGGTCGGGCTGAACGGCGAGGGTTGCGACGAAGCTGTCGGTGCCATTGCCGAAGTTGATGGTGGGGTCGGTGGTGCCATCGGGGTTGAGCCGCGTGAGCCGGTTGCGGGTCACGTCGTTGAAACGCCGGAAATCCCCGGCCACGAGAATTCGGCCGTCGACCTGCTGGGCGAGGGCATAGACCGAATTGTCCGCCCCGGGAAGCGGGTCGGCCAGAAAGCCGGTGTCCAGGGAACCATTGACGTTGAAGCGGGCCAGGTAATTTCGCGGCACGCCATCGGCGCTGGTGAACGTGCCGCCCACGAGAATCCGGCCATCCGGCTGCACGAGGATGGCGCGCACGGTGCTATCGAGGGATGCGTTGGGATCGAAGGACGCGTCGAGCGAGCCGTTCGGGTTGAGGCGCGCCAACCGGGTGCGCGGCTGGCCGTTGAACACGGTGAAGTCGCCCCCGATGATCACTTTGCCGTCGCTTTGCAGAGCGACCGCGTAGACGGTGCTGTTGGCGCCGGAGCCCGTGTTGAAATTAGGATCGACGATGCCGTTGGTGTTCAGACGCACGATCCCCGGGCGAGTGATGCTGTTGAAGGTGTTGAACGCGCCGCCGACGAGGATCTTGTCGTTGGGTTGCAGCGCGATGGCGTAGATCGGGTTGTTGGCGCCAGCGCCGGGATTGAAGGCCGAATCGACCGTGCCATCGGGATTCAAGCGGACGATGGCATTGCGGTTGGTCCCATTGAACTGGCTGAAGAATCCGCCGACGAGCATTTTGCCGTCGGGCTGCAACGACAGGACCCGGACCGATCCATTGGGCCCGGCACCGGGATTGAAGGATGGATCGAGCAGGCCGTCATTGCCGAGGCGGGCTACGCCGGTGCGAAGCACGTGATTGACCTCGGTGAAATCACCGGCCATGAGGACCCTTCCATCGGGCTGCAGAGCGATGGAATAAACGGGGCCGTTGGCCTGGGCGTTCGTGCTGAAGGAAGTGTCGAGTTCGCCGGCGGGGAGGTTAAAAGACTCATTGTCAATCAAGGTCAACGTCACCGGGTTGGGCAGACCCAGCGAGGCGTTGACCGGGTTGGAGAGGGTCAGGACCAGGTCCTTATTGCCGTCCGGCTCCGCGTCATCCAGCAATTGGATCGTAAACGGCTTGCTCGATTCACCGGGCAGGAAGGAGATCGTTCCACCCGTCGGGACATAGTCGACGCCCGGGCTGAGCGGATCCACCGGCAACAGGCTGATGTCGGCCGAGACGTTTCCAGCCAGGCCGTTTTTGCGAACAATGGTGACGGTGGCGGCGCCGCCGTTCTCGTCGGCCTGGTAGAATGACTGGCTGAAGGCCAGCGTGCCGTAAGCATCGGAATCCTCGATGACGAGGGTCGCGTTCGTCCGAACCCCGAGCAGGCCGGGATTTGACACCGTGCCGACACGCGGGTTGAGCAAACGCAATCCGATCGTTTCGAAGCGACTGGAGGGATCATCGACAATGCCGTCGGCCACCAATGGAACGGAAAAGAACCTGGTGTTGCTGTCCGCGTCGTCCCAACTCAACGTGCCGGAGGTGTTGACGTAGTCCGCCGGGGCGGTCGCGGTGCCATCCAGGGTGGTGTACTGGACGGAGATGGCGCCCAGGTTGCCGCCGGTGCGGGTGACGGCGATGAGGGCCACGCCGGCGTTTTCATTGGTCGTGAAGCTGGCCAGGGCAAAGTTCAAACGGCCGGCCGGAAAATCATTATCGATGATGGTGAGGGTGGAAGTCGCGATGGACGTGGGCAGCCGGCCGGGCATCTTGGCCCCACCCGTGGCGTTGGTCAGCACCAGTTCGATGTTCTCATCGAACTCGACGACGTTATCGTCGATGATCGGCACGGTAAATGTCCGACTCGTCTGGCCCGAGGCGAAAAAGAGGGTGCCCCGGGCGGGCCGATAATCGACGTTGACCGAGGCGATGGGCGTATTGGTTGAATTCCGCGTGTAGTAATCGACCGAAGCCGACCCCACTGAGCCGTTGGTCCGGACGACGGTGATCACGGCGCTGATCGTGTTTTCGTTGGTGAAGAAATTCGGTGTGGCAAAGTTGAAGATGCCGTGGTCCACATCGTTGTCGGCGATGATTAAGGTCGCCTTGGCTCGTCCCAGGGCCCCACCCAGCGGGATGAGTTCGCCACCGAGGTTGAGGCTGCCCACCGGGTGCAGAAAACTCAGGTCGACACTCTCGTCGCCTTCCTGCAACGTGTCATCCAGGAGGGTCAGGCGCAGGTGGACGGGGGCAACCTCCCCGACGTTGACGGGGCCGGTGTCAATGACGAATGGCAGGCCGTGGGTTCCTTCGCGCCAGGTCTCAAAGAGGTTGGTGGCGATGTAATCGACATTGCTGATGGCGACGCGATCGTTGGCGGCGGCGAACGCCGTCAAGGTCCCCAAGCGTCCGTCGGTGCGCTGGAGTCGAATCGAGGCCACCCCGGCGTTCTCGTCCGCGTAGAACTCATTGGAGTCGAACTCGGCATTGCCGGGGCCTGGCGTCGCGTTGCCAAGGACGCGGGCGATGTTAAAGCGGACCTGTTTGTCAGCACGGGTGAACACCGTCCAACGGTTGCGCAAGGGAGCGCGGATGGAGGGATTACCGCCGATGTTGGTGAAGGAACCGCCGATCATGATATTGCCGTCGGGCTGAACGGCAAAGGCGGCCACGTAGTTGGGCGGCTCGAAACTGAAAGTCTTAATCAGGCCGGCGAATTGATTGTAGGCCGTGTCCAGGAAAGTCGTGTCGAGCGTGCCATTGGCGCGCAGCCGGGCAAAGCCCATGCGGCGGGTGCTGTTGTAGGAAGTGAAGGGGCCGCCGATGAGCGCCTTGCCGTCCGGCTCCAAGGCCACGGTCAGGATGATGTTGTCCGGCCCGAAGCCGGGATCAAAATTCGGGTCGAGTGACCCGTCGGTGTTAAACCGGGCGATGTTGACGCGGGTTTTGGCATCAATTTCGGAAAACGAGCCGGCAATGATGACCAGGCCGTTGGTCTGCACAGCCAGGGCGTAGACGGAGCCGTTGGCGCCACTGCCGGTCTGGAAACTCTGATCCAAGCTGCCATCAGGGTTAAGGCGGGCCACGCCGCCACTGAAGATGCCGTTGAACGAGGAAAAGTCTCCGCCCACCATGATCTTGTCGCCCAGGGGATCGGCCACGATCCCCACCGCCCAGACGGTGCTGTCGGCGCCCGTGCCGACATCGAAGTCCACGTCGAGCGAGCCGTCCGCATTGAGCCGTGCCACGCCGTTGCGTGGGGTGTCATTGAACTGGGTGAAGCTGCCGACCACGACCACCTTTTCATCCGCCTGCAAGGCCAACCCCCAAATCGGCCCGTCCGCGCCGGTTCCGGGAAAGAAGGAGGGGTCCAGTTGACCGCTGGGCAGGAGACGGGCGATGCCATTGCGCTGGGTGCCATCGAAAGAAGAGAAGCCGCCTCCGACCAGGACTTTCCCGCTATTGGGGCTGTTGGTGGAGTAAAGGCTGAGGCTGGTGACGAAGCCATCGACGCCGTTGCCCGGATCGAAGACTCGATCCAGCGCGCCGTTGGTGCCCAGGCGGGCGATGCCGGGCCGGCGCACGGCGTTGACGTGATCGAAGTCGCCGCCCAGGATCGTCTTGCCGTCGGGCTGGACGACCAGGGTGCGCACGATATTATTTGCGCCGGGAGTCGTGTTGAGCGGCGGGTCGGAACCGGGGATGTTCCACGGGTTCCACTCTCGATCCAGCGCGCCGGCGGGCTGGTCGTTGTAGAGAATGGTCAGGCTGGCGATGTCGGCGAACAAGTTGACCGGCGGCTCGCCGATAATCTGCACCAACTCCAGCATGATGTCCTCGTTGAATTCGACTTCGGAGTTGTTCGTGATCCACAAGGTCACGTTTTGCCGACATTGATTATTACCGAAGGTGAGGATCGTGTTGGTGCCCAGGTAATCCGAATAATTGGTGATCGGGGGTGTGTTTGGATCCGTAAAGAGGGGATTGGGCCAGCCCTGGATGCCAACGAAACCGCCCGGCTCCGGCGCCTCGGCAAAATCCGATCCTGCCTTCAAAAATGAAGGACTGAAGATGGTGGCGCCGCCCGGGCGCTCGCGCGTGCGGAAAATCACCCGGCCGCCCATCCCGTCGGGCTTTAGGACTTGAACGTTGTAAGGGCGGACACCGCCGACGGCGTTGGGCGACGGGTATTCATCCACACGCCAATTATTGCGCTCGAAAGCAAAGGCATTATTGGTCACGCCTACGGCAAAAACCCCGCCTATGATCGTCGCAACCAGACTGAGTGACGAATCATAGAGAAGGATGCCCGACTCCGAGCCAAGCCCAAGTTTGGGCCGGATCGTGCCAGGTCGCTCCGCCTCCTCTTCCGGCGCCGCCCGAGGGTTGCTCAGCACCACCCGGATAAACCGAGTCCCCGTGGAGAGGAAGGTAAAGAACGACTCCGGGAAAACTTCCACCAGGAAATTCGTGCTCATCTGGCCGTCATCGAAGACGAGCGTGCCACTGACCGGCGTGTAATCGACAAAGGGCACGGCGCCGCCGCCCTCGGGGGTATCAAAGTCGACCATAACCCGACCGCTGATGCCGTTGGTGCGAATCACAGTCACCAGGATGCCTGGCGCGTCCCGTTCGGGGCCGAAGAAGGTGTAGCGTTGATTGACGCACGGGAAAATGAAGTTTCCCTCGAACTCGGAACCCAGGTAGAAAACGCCGTTGTTGAGGTAGGAACTGAAATTGAACTCACCGGCTTCGCTCCCCTGCAGGATGGTCTCGTCGTCTACGATCGTGAGCGTGGCGTTGGTGATCTGTCCCAGCGTCGCGATGCCGGTCGGATTGGACAGGGTAAGTCGAACGGTCTTATTGCTGTTGACGACCGCGTTATCGAGGAGGACGACCACGAAGTTGGTCTCCGTCTGCCCCGCCGCGAATGTCAGGGTGGCCTTCCGGGGCAAATAGTCGACGCCGGCCAAGCCGGTGCCGTCGGCGGTGGCCCAGTCAACCGTGCCGGGTGCTCCGCCGAGATTGAGCACGCTGATGACCGCGAACTCAGGGTCGGCTTCGTTCACGCTGTAAAACGGCGACTGGAAAGCAATGCGAAAGCAAGTCTCCACCGGCGTGACGCGGCCCCACCACGTCCCCCAACGGTCCGGAAAAAAGGGGTTCGACAGGTCCGGTGTCGAGGCGTATTCCTGGAGCGTCCACATGTCGAAGTCGTTCACCGGATCGACCACGGTGGCACTGTAGTCGCCCCAGCGATTGGGGCCGCTGATTCCGAAAATATTCGACAGGAAAAAAGTCTTGTAGTACGGCGCCTCGCCATCCTTGAGGAGGAAGTCGGTGCGGAAAGTGTTGGGCGGATCCTGGCAGGAACGGAACGCGTAATTGGCGCTGGCGTATTGCGAGGCGGAGAATCGGGAGAAGCCGAGGAGTGCGTCTTCGTTGCGGTTCACCGCAATGCTGGGATAAGCGTAATAGATCTGTCCCTGGGTATCCTCGATCCGCCCGAACTGGATGGTCGCGCCGTTGGTGGCCAGTTGCCACCATTGCACCGCGCTGTGGCTGGGCAAAGTCGCCGGGAGGAAGACCGTATGCGTACACCAGAGCGATCCGCTGCGATAAATGGCGTTGATAATGCGCGAGTCACCGTTCTCGATCAGGAAGGGCGACCCCAACTGCGGCGCAAAGCCGCCAAAAAATGAATTAGGCTCGGAAGAGGCCCAGTCATTGGTCGCCGTGGTGAAGCCGGAACCCAGGGTCAGCACCTCGGCGCCAACCGGACCGGTCACCGTGCTGATGCGGAGCCGGCTGCTGATGCCCGTAAAATCGTGGAACAGGTTATCGACTTCCACCAGGTGCATCACCGGGAGATTGTCATCGAAAGTCACGGTCGGGACCATGGTGAAGCCAATGGTCGAGCCGTCGCGCAAGAAGGTGAACAGACCGCTGCCGTTGGCGTAGAGGTTGGTTTTGTTGAACGCGTAGATGTTCACGCCGCTGAAGCCAATCACGTTCGTTCCGAAAATCGGGAACATATTCACCGTCACGACAATCCAATCCTTGTTAAAGCCCAGGCCTGGATAATCGGCCCAGTCCACGTTGTTTCGATCCGCATCTACGCGATAGAGGAACCAGTTGCCGGTGGGATCGCCGGTTTGCGAAACCGCCAACAAAACCGACGCGGTGGGCAGGAAGCTGTCGGCGGCGACGGTGAAGATCCATCGATTGGCATAGGGATCGTAGACGACGTGCGGGTCAAAGACCCTCCGCGGTCTCAGCGCCTGCCAGAATGTGCCGAGCGAGACGGTGCTGATGATGACCCCGTTCTTGTCCTGGATTCGGATCTGCGAATTCAATGCCGTCATCACGTGGTTTGTCCCGACCGCGCCATCGGTGTCCGGCGGGATGACCGCGCCGTTGTCGAGCAGCGCCGGAAAGGTCGCGGTGGGAGGCGGGGAAGGCGGGGGCGGGGGCCCTCCCGCCGCAGAGAATGTATTTCCCGCAGGCGCGTTCGCCCCGGTCGGAGCACCACCGGCGGGTGGATTGGTGAAGCCTTGCCGGAGCGGATAAGGCGCATGGACTGCCCTGGGTCCGAGGTTGGTGCCGAGTCCGTAAAGGCGATCCAGTTCCGCCATCCCACGGAAATTCACGACCGCATGCGCATCGGCGCGACCCGGTTGGCCCCGGATCACTTGTTGGGCAGAGGAGCAAAATGAGATCCCACAAACCAGGCCGGTGACTCCGAGTCCGATCGTCATTGGCCGCAGCCAACGTCTCATGTGCGTGCCTGTGTCGAGCAAAACACGGCTGGCCGGCATGGGCCGGCTTGACGGCGGTCCATCACTAAACATGCTTCTCGTCATATTTTAATTCAACGGCAGTGACCTCAGGGGCTCACCTGGCGGACGCGGAAGAACCGCGCGTTGTATCGGTTTGCGTTGGTGTCGGACAACTCGCACGTGCCGGTGAGGGCGACGTTGGTGCTGATCGGTATCCAGGTGATTAAATCCTGACTGGCTTCAAGGATGCAACTGGCCCCCGGTTTGGAGACGAGGCTGAATTTAGCCACACCGCCGGAAACCGAAGGCCCAACAATTGCGGGAAGGGGGGCGCCGCCGCGAATGCGGGCCACGCCTCTGCGCGACACGCCGGTCACGACCGTGAAATCACCGCCGATGATAAAGTTGTCGTCCGGCAGCACGATCAGGGCGAAGACCGTGTTATCGGCGCCCAAACCGGGATCGAAGGAGAAGTCCAGCGAACCGTCCGTGTTCAGCCGCGCATAGCGGTTGCGGTTAATGCGGTTAATGCTGGTGAAATCGCCCGCCACAATCACCTTGCCGCTGGAATCCACGCCCACGGCATAGACGGTGTCGTTGGGGCCCAACCCCGGATTAAAGCTGTTATCCAATGTGCCGTCGGCATTCAATCGGGCGACCCGCACGCGATTGGTCGTGGCCGGCGTGTAGAAGTCCCCACCGACAATCACTTTGCCGTCGGATTGCAGCGCCACGCAGAAGACGGTTCCGTTGGTGATGGCGCCGGTCAGAAAAGCGATGTCCAACTGTCCGTCGGAGGCCAGTCGCGCGATCCGGCTGTGGGGATCTCCGCTCAACGAAGTGAAGCCGCCGCCCAGGAGCACCAGGCCATCGGGCTGCACCAGGATGCAATGGACCGGGCCGTCCGCGCCCGAGCCGGGGCTGAAGGTGGCGTCGACGCTGCCGTTGGGGCGCACCCGGGTGATGCCGCGCGTGGGCAGGCTGAACGCCCCGCCGAGCAACACCCGCCCATTGCTCTGCACGGTCATCGTATAGACGGCCGCGTTCAAGCCGCTCGCAGGGTTGTAGGAGGCATCCGGAGTGCCATTGGTGTTCAATTGAGCGAGCCGGTTGAAGGGAAGCCCGCCGACGGTGCTGAACGCGCCACCGAGCAGGACCTTGCCGGAAGGCGCCGCGCCAACCGCCGACACGAAGGCATTCGCGCCGGTGCCCGGGTCGAAGCTCAGGTCGTGCGAACCGTCGGCATTGAGACGGGTAATGAAGTTGCGGTTTGTTCCATCAAACATGGTGAACGCGCCGCCGGCAATCACCTTGCCATCCGATTGCAAGGCCAGAGAACGCACCAGCCCATTGGCCCCGCCGCCGGGATCGAAAGACCGATCCAGGCTGCCCGGCCCGATCTCCTCGTCCAAAATCGTCACGGTCGCGTTGGTCGGACCGCTGATGATCGTTCCGCCACCGGGATTGGCCAGTCGGACGGTGAAGATCTCGTCTCCTTCGACCAGGCTGTCATCGAGGATGGTGATAATGATCGACTGGCTGGTCTGGCCTTCCGTAAACACCAACGTACCGGACTGGCCGACGTAATCATTTCCGGCCCGCGCCGTGCCGTCGACCGTCGCATACTCGACGCTGACCGCGCCGGTCGAGCCGTTCGTGCGCAGCAAGGTCACAATCACGGTGCCCGCACTCTCGCCCACCGAGTAGGCCGGGGCGGAGAAGGTCAGGTCGCCGGGCAGGAAATCGTTATCCACGATCGTCACGGTGGCCGAAGCCAGGCTCAAGGCCGCGCTGCCCGTCAGGTTCGACAAGATCAAACCGAAGGTTTCGCTCGGCTCGATCCGCAAGTCGTCGATGATGGGGACACTGAAACTCTGGAGAGCCTGGCCGGGAGCAAAGGTCAGGAGGCCGCGCTGCGCCACGTAATCCTGTCCGGCAAGGGCCGTCCCGTCCACGGTGGAGTAATTGACCGTCGCGGTCCCGTTGGTGGCCCCGGTGCGAAGGACGGAAATGACGACATTGCCGCCCGCCGTGTTTTCATTGACGGTGTAGGAAGCGGAGCTAAAGCCAACGCCGCTGTCGTCGTTCAAGATGATGAGCGTCGCGTTTGGAATGGCCCCCAAGGTCACCCCGGGAGTCTGGTTGCTCAAAACGAGCAGGACCGTTTCGTTCGGTTCACCGACCGAGTCGTTCACGATTGGCACGGTGAACGTTTGCCGGGTTTCGCCTTCCGCGAAGGTCAGGGTACCGGAGACGCTCGTGTAATCCAGATCCGGGGTCGCCGAGCCGGGCACCGTGGCGTAATCGACGGTCACATCGCCGGTCGTGCCGCCCCGCCGCTCGACGGCGATGGTCAGCTGTCCGGCATTTTCCAGCACCGAGTAGAAGGGCGCACTGAATTGGACGCTGCCCGGTCCGGCGATCGACCCGCCGTGCAGACGGGCCAGGTAAAATCGGGGCTGGCCGTCGAAGGTCGTAAACCGGCCGCCAATGACGATCTTGCGGTCCACCTGGATGACCACCGAATTGATCACTTCGTTGGCGCCCTCGCCAAAATTAATCGTCGGATCCGTCTTCCCGCTCCGGTAGAGACGCGTGATCCGGTTGCGGGTCACGCCATTGAAATGGGTGAAGTCGCCCACCACGATGATCTGGCCGTCAAATTGCAGGGCGATGCCAGTCACGTCCGCGTCCGCCCCTTCCGTCCCGCTGAGGAAGACCGAATCCAGGGCGCCCGTCGGCGTCAGCCGGGCCAGGTGGTTGCGGGTATTGCCGTCGATGTCGGTGAAGGATCCGCCCACCAGGATCTTGCCGTCGGCTTGGAGGGTGATGGCCCGAACCGCGCCGTTGGGACCCCGGCCGGGATCGAAAGTGCGATCGAGAGAACCGTCCAAATTCAGACGCGCCAGGTTCGGCTGGCTGACACCGTTGACCGTCGCAAACTCGCCCCCGACGAGGATTTTTCCGTCGTTTTGCACGGCCAGGGCCAGCACCGTGCCGTCGATGCCCTGCCCTGGATCGAAGGAGGTGCTGACCGTTCCACTGCTTTCCAACAGGGCGATCCCGGCGCGGTTGATGCCGTTGACGGTGGCAAATGAGCCGCCCATGACGATCCGGCCATCGGGATGAACGGCCACGGCAAAGACCGGGTTATCGGCGCCGGCGCCGGGGTCGAAGTACCGATCCAGGGTGCCATCGGCGAGCAACCGCGCGATGTGATTTCGGTTGGTCGAATGGACCTTGTCGAAGAAGCCGCCGATCACGATGCGCCCGTCGGACTGCAGGGCGATGGAGCGCACCGCCGCATTCGGGCCTTGTTTGGCGTCGAAGCTTTCATCCAGCGTGCCATCGGGATTGAGGCGTCCCACGCGGTTGCGCAGCTCGCGGTTCAAGGTCCGAAAATCCCCCCCGACCAGCAGCTTGCCATCGGGCTGCAAGGCCAGCGCGTAGAGCGAGTTCGTCCCGCCGGCCAGCGGGCTGAAGGTGGTGTCGAGCGAGCCGGCCAGGTCACCCATCGATTCATCGTCCATGATGCGCAACGTGGCCGTGGTGATCGCGCCGGGCGACGCCAGGTTGAAATTCTTCAGCAGCAGCATCGCCTGCCTTTCGCCGTCCTGCAGGGTGTTGGTGTTGTTGAGGATGGTGACGGAAAAGTTAGTGGCCAGCACCCCAGGACCGAAGGTCAAGGTGCCGTTGACGGCGATGAAATCCCGGCCGTTGACCGCGGAGCCGTCCGCGACTTCGTAATCCACCGTGACGGTGTCACCCTCCCCTCCGACCCGGACCACGGTGATGCTGACATTGGTGCCGCGCTCATCGGCGTCATAGATCGGTTGACTGAAGGAGAGCGCCCCGTAGAAATCGTCGTCCTGGATGGTCAGCGTCGCGGTGCTGACGCTGCCGGTGCCCCTGACGACCGACGGATTGAAGAGCCGCAACCCGACGGTTTCATCGCCCTCCACGGCGACATCGTTGTTGATCGTGACGGGGAAGATCTTGGGCGCGATATCGCCATCGACCCAGGTGATGACATTGGTGGCGGGCACGAAATCGATCCCTTCCTGGGCCGAGCCGCCCGTGGCCGCGACACTGACGGATAGTTCGCCAACGCTTCCGCCCAGGCGCACCAGGGTGATGGCGGCCACCCCCGCTCCTTCGCTGGCGACAAAACTGGACGAGGCAAAATTGGCCCGCCCGGGGGGCAGATCGTTATCGATGATCGTGACGGTGGCGGACAACACGGAGGTGGGCGTGCCTCCTGGAAGAATGGCCCCGCCGGTGGCGTTCGTGAGGGCGACCAGGAAGGTTTCGTCCGGCTCGACCAAAACGTCGTCGCGCAGGGGCACATTGAAGGAAAGGCTGGTCACGCCCTGACCGAAGGTCAAGGTGCCGCGAGTGGTGGTGTAGTCCTGCCCGGCGACGGCGGTGCCATCACTGGTGAAATATTTCACGGCGACCTGGCCGCTGCTGCCATTGGTGCGCAAGACGGTGATCCTGGCAAATCCCGCGTTCTCGTTGGTGAAGAAGGTCGGGGAGCTAAAGACGAACGTCCCTCGGTTGAAATCATCATCGATGATGTCGACCGTCGCGGTCTTGCGCGAGAGAGCGGCGCCCAGCGGAAAGACTTCACCTCCGAGGTTGATGCTGCCACTCGGAGCACCCAGCCTGAGGCCGAACAACTCGTCGCCCTCGATGAGCGTGTCATCGAAAATCGGGATGCCAAAAAACCGTTCGCTGGTGGATCCGACACCGATCGGCACGCCATCGAAGGCGGTATTCTGGTTCCAGGACAGGACATTCGGCGCGGCCCCGAAATCCGTGCCACCGACGGCCAGGTTGTCGCTACTCGAGGCCACGGCCGAGACCGAGCCAAGCCGTCCGTCCAGTCGGCGCAGCGCGACGGATAACTCGCCCGCGTTTTCATCCACCGTGTTTTGATCATAGACAAACTCGACGTTGCCTGGACCAGGGGTATAGCCGCCGATGAGGCGGGCGACGTTGTAGCGGGGATGTTTGTCGGCCCGGTGCCAGCCGGTGGCCCCTCCGGAACTGCCGCTGAGGATCCAGGGAGTGTTGTCGGAGACATTCCGCGCTGGCTGGCCACCCAGCGTGGTGAAGGAACCGCCAATGATGACGCCCCCATTGGTCTGAAGTGCGATCGAGCTGACGAAATTAGGCGGTTCGAAGTGGAAGGTATTGATCAGGCCGGCAAACTGGTCGTAAGCGGTGTCGAGGAAACTCGTATCGACCGCGCCGTTGGCGAGCAACCGCGTCAGGCCAAGGCGCCGCGTGCCGTTGAAGCTGGTGAACAAGCCGCCGACGAAGGCCGCGCCATCCGGCTGCACCGTGATGCCGTAGACGGCATCGTTGGCCCCTGAACCAGGGTTGTAACTCAAATCCAGGGCGCCGCTCACTTCCAGTCGCGCCAGGTTCAGGCGATCCTGGAAATCAACCGCCGAGAACGATCCGCCGATCAGCAGACGCCCATCGGCTTGAAGCGCCACGGCGTAGACCGGGCCGTTCGCGCCGCCCCCCGAATCGTAGCCGTTATCGAGCGAACCATCGTCATTCAACCTGGCCACATTTCCCCGATACTGGCCGTTGAAGTCAAAGAATTCGCCCCCGATGAAAATCTTCCGCTGCAGCACCGGCACGGAGATGTTGGCGGTGTAACGCCAGGTCTCGCCCGAGGTGCCGATGCCTTCGTTGATCACAATGGTCACCTTGGTCGAAGCGCCGGGCCCGTAGTTAATGGTCTGCTGCCCGGCCCCGCTGAGCGTCGTGTCGAAAATCCGAACTCCGTCGTAATACACTCTCAAGTTGTCCGGATTCGGGTCCCCGGGCGGATTGGGGCCGAAGTCGTAGTCGATGACGATCGTCCCTTGGTTTCCGCCGGTCTCGATCTCGTTGACGTCTTCAAAGGCCAAGGGCTGCGGGCCGCGGGGCACGAAGATGGTTTGCAGGGAGTCGCGCACGGCGACCGACCAGACCGTGCCGTCGGCTCCATGGCCGGGATTGAAGTTCAAATCGAGTTTGCCATCCAGGTTCAAGCGGGCGACCCCGTTGCGCGGCACGCCGTCGAACTGGGTGAACTCGCCGGCCAGCAGCACTTTTCCGTCGCTCTGCAGGGCGATGGAGCGCACCACCCCATTGGCGCCCGTGCCGGGGTTGAACGAAAGGTCCAGCGCACCGTTCCCGTTCAAGCGAGCCACCCCGTTGCGCTGGATGTTGTTCATCGAAGAGAAGCCGCCGCCGGCCAGGATCTTCCCGATGTTCGTTCCGCCCGTGGGAGGATAGATCGCCAAGGCCGCCACAAATCCGTCCGCGCCCGTGCCGGGATTAAACGTGGCGTCGAGCGAGCCGTCCAGGTTGACGCGGGTAATGCCATTGCGTGGCGTGGAATTATAGGCCGTAAAATCGCCGCCGAGGAGCGTTCGCTGGTCCGCCTGCACGGCCACGGCGCGCACGATGTTGTTGGCGCCAGGCGCTTCATTGAAGCGGGGCGTGGTGAAGGCGACATTGTCCGGATTCCAATCCCGGTCCAGAGCCCCGGCGGGTTGATCGTTGTCCAGGATCGTCACAATGGCCGAGCCGTTCGCTCCAATCGGCGGATCCGTCGGAGTGGGTTGCTCCAGAAAAACCAAGATGTCCTCGTTAAATTCGACGAAGTCGTCGTCCGCGATTGGAATATTCACCGAGCGACGAAACTGACCGGCGGTGAACATGATGTTGGTCGTAAACCCAGTGAAGTCCTGCGGCTCGATAATGTTCGTGAACCCGCCGGTGAAGAGCGGAATCGAAAACAAGTCCGAGGCCGACGCGGCATAATCGGAACCTTCGCTGGTTCCATACAATTCCTCCCGGCTCACGCCGACGACATGGACGGTCACCGCGCCCGCGCCGGCCGAGGGGTGGATGATATCCACCGAGATGCTTCCTGCCGCTTCGTTGACGGCGTAGCAGACTCGTTCCAGGCTGAAGTTGTTGCCGTTGTTGAAACCGGGGTAGATTTCACGGATGTCCAGGGAGGCCGTGCTGTTGGTACAATCACGCGAGGGAGGCAACAGCCCGGTCGGGCTGGCCAGTTCCTCCGGCGCCAGGCGCTGATTGGACAACTCCAACCGCACCAGCTTGTCGCCGTTCTCGGCGAAGTCGCTCAGGACCGGCACGACAAACTTCTTGCTGGTCTCGAACTCGTTGAACACCAGGGTGCCGCTGGTCGGGAGGTAATCCACGCGCGGGCATCCGTAGAAGCTGGAGAAATTGACACAATTCGAGATCAGCGAAGTCATGGTGCAGTTTGTTTCTCCGCCGCAGATGTTGGTGCTGGTGACCCAGGTGTTAAGGAAGAAGTTGCTCAGCACTCGGGAAGACGGAAGGTAGACGTTGGTGAAGTAGGTCACCACGTTGCCGAAATTGGTATAAACGTTATTGGTCGGGTTGACGATGTTCGTGACGGTCGTGACGGTCGAGGCGACGTACTGGGTGCTGATCTCGTCCATCGTGCGATAGTCGACCAGCGCCCGGCCCGCCGAGCCGCCGACGCGCGTGACGGTAAAGATTGAGCCGAGGGCGCTGCGCTGGGTGCTCGAGGGGTTCAGCCCCAGGCGAAACGGCCGACTCGATTCGAACTCGGTCACGGCGTAGCCCGTGTGGAGAAAGCGGAACTGGCCGGCGAAGCGGCTGTCCCCGAACGGGGGACTGCCCGTCAGCCAGTTGAGGACAAAATTGCCGGAGGAATTGTCATTGGTGTTGCCCAGCACCTGGATGTAATAGCTCGTGCCGCTGAGGGCCGGGAAAGTGATGCAGCTGGCCACCGCCACGTAATTGGAAAGGATCGGCGACAAGCCATCGACGGACGTGCCGGTATAGACCGCGACGACCGTGTCGATGCTGCGGCCCATGGTGTCGAAGGTCACGAGCCCCGAGCTGGGGGCCGTCCAGCGGTACCAGACCGAGAAAGCTCCAATGCCGTTGTAGAGCGGCTCACCCGCCTCGGCCGTGGCATCGCGGTACGTGCCGTTGGTCGTGCCACTGCTCCCCGGCAGGACGATGGCATCGACGAAATTGTCGTTGGCCGGCTGGGCCGATCCCGTGACGGCGGAAGCCAGCACGGCCGCGGCGAACAGAAAGATCCGAACCCGCCGGTCCACCGCCCCGCCGGCCGGAGCCGTCTTCCTTCGTTGGAACTTATTCGTCATATCGCTCTCCACAATCGGCGGCACTCGATCCGTCCTTCCCAGCCAGGCAACGTTCCCTCCTGACCTGGGCCGTTGCCCTCGGCACAAGAGCACTAGTAATACGGCCCGCGATCCACGCGCAGCCGGTAAACGCGACTGCCCACATTGGTCAGCATCAGGTCCATCACGTTGACCGGCGCGGTATACGGACCCTGGTGGAAGTTCGTCAGCACCTCCCAATGGGCCGCGTTGGCCGCTGGTTTGAATTCCACAAAGTTGCTCGAGTAAGCCAGCGCGCTCCAACTGAGCATGGCGGCGCGCAAGGGGTAGCTGGCCAGCGAGACGGAGAACGCCGCGTTTTCGGGCACGTAAATCGGGGTGGCATCGTCGGCGTTGACTATGCCGTCGCCGTCCGAGTCCAGGTCCTTGCTCGTGACCAGGGCGATGTTGAAGGTGTAGGTCTGGTTGGTGACGACCGGCCCGTTGGTGAAATAATAGGTGAGGTTGGTCGAACTGAGCGGCCCGACAAAGTCGGGCACCCAGCGCAGCCGGCCGCCGGCGGCGCCGTCGAGTTTGGCCGCTGGCAGGTTCGCATTGGCAAAGTAGATCGTAAGATTCTGGGCGATGGCGAGGAAGCTGTTGACGTTGGTGGCGCCATTCAGCAATTCGAGGTAGTCGACGTAAAGCGCGCTGCTCGATCCCACGCCGAAGAACCGCATCAGGCTGTTCGCCCCGCCGTCGAGGGTCAGCTTGGCCAGCGCGAGGTTGTTGGTGTAGCCGGCGGTGGTTGCGCCCCGGTCGGCCCCCGCCCAGGAATGATCCACCTGCCCCAGCGGCGGGCTGGTCGAGCGCAGGTAGGTGGCAAGCAGATCGCCGGTGGCCGGCTTGCGCGTGACGTTAAAGCCGCCATTGACACTCCAGCGATTCAGGCCGTTGGTGTTCGAATCCGACACCCGGTTGGTCACGCTGAGCACGAGGGTACCGGCGCTGATAATCGAATTGGACGTAGTCAGGTCACCCGCCAGGATCCGCACTTCCGAAACGCCCTGGAGCTTCGGCGCCGGAGAAAGGGCGAAGACGTTAGTGAAGAAAAAAATGTTGGTGCCAAAGGAATTGGTGAAGACGTTGGTGGCCAGGATCTGCGGATTGCCCACCAACGAGACCGTCGCGGCGTCGACGTGGAGCACCCCACCGCTGGCGGCCAGGCAACCTGGATTGTCAAAATTGAGCGTCCGGATGAAGTGCGCCCCGGCGAAATTGGAGCCGCGGTTGACGTAGTTCAAGTAAGGGATGGGACGATCTTCGCCGAAGTTTTCCGAGCCGGAGATGCTGATGACGCCGTCGTTGGTGAAGTTCCTCAGGCTGATCAGGTTGTTCGAGGCAAGGTTGACGCCCACCGGCAGGGTCAGCCCGCCGATGAAATGCAGGCCAGTGCCTTCCGCCAGGAACGATTTCCCGATCTGGAGCAGGTCGTTGATGATGAGGTCGGTGCCGTGCACGGCAAACTCGTTGACCGTGACCGGCGCGAGCGATTGCAACAGGCTGTCCACAATGAGCACATGGAAGAGGACGGAGTTGGTGCTCACGGTCGTGCCGGTGCTGACCGTTTCGAAATTCTGCCAGACGCCGGACCAGGCGCGGATGGTCCCGCTCAAGCGCCGGACCGTCGTCGGGGCAAGATTGGAGATGATCAGTTGCGGCTGAGTGGAACGGCCGTTGAAGTTGACGAAGGGCGCGTCCACGCTCGCCAGCCGGTTGCTCGTCAAGTCACCGGCCTTGATGATGACGGCCGACTCGGCCCGAAGGCGCGTCTGGTCGAGGTTGACCTGCTCGCCGAGGATTTCGATCCGGCCCGGCATATTGGTCGGGTCGTAAGGAATGCTGCCGCTCGGGCTGCTGGAGAGCAGGTCGATTTGCGCGGCATAGGCGGCATAACGGTTGGTGGCCGTGCGCAACAGGTAATTGGGATTGTTGAAGGTCGTGGCGCTGAACACGCCGTTGGGCGCGAGACCGTTGAAGTAATCGAAAGGCTCGGTGCGCGTCACCTCATAAGTGCTCGGCCGCTGGGTACTCCCACCGAGATTGCGCGCCAGGAACACGTTGGTCGTCGTCGCCAGAGCGTCGGTCAGGAAAACGGAATTTGAAGTGACCGTCTGGCTGGCGATATCGAAATCGACGGAATGGAAGCCCACCACCACGGTGGCGGGACTGCCGAAACCGGGGCCCCCCAGGAAACTGGAAAACTTCACGTCGGTGGTGAAATTCGTATCGGAATTATTGGTGGGGTAGAAGACGACCTGAACGACCGTGCTGGTGGCAGTCAGGGCGTTGGTGTTGACCACCGCGGTGTAGCCCCCCAGGAAGTTCGTGCTGAAAACAAAGTTCGTCCCGAAGAAGAAAAATCCACTCGGGATGATCGTGGTATTGGTAAAGTAAAAGCCGGAGGTACTAAACGTCTCGATGATCTCATGGGACGGGGAGGATGGGCTGGGGAGAGTGAAGTTTGCCCCGTCCAGCGGCATGGCGGAGGCGCGACTGTTGGCCACGGCGTTGCCGGTGCCCGCGCCCCAATAAAGGTCGCGCACGCCCAGGTCATTGACGTAGTTGGACGAGCCAATGGTCACGAAGCCGCCGCCGAAGATACCCGCAAAGACCAGCGGATTGCCGGTGCGCAGCCCGTTGCGGGTCAGGTCGATTTTTTTTCCTTCCAGGCGGATGAGGCCGTGCGCGCCGGAGGAGAGGGGACCCGTGCTGGAGATGTTGGTCGATTCCACTTGCAGGATGCTCGCCCGGGAATCGTTGAAGAAAAAGCCAAAGGTCGCGAGGAACGCCGCGTGATCCGTAGTGATGCTGCCCTGGTTTTCCCAAGTGTCCATCCACAAGCGTTGCCCGTTGACGTTCTGAAAAAATCGGAACCCGGGGTCGCCGTTCATCAGGGTCAAGGGCGCGTTGGTGAAGAACAAGGTGTTTTGTGACTCGAACGGAATTGGCAGATTGAACGAGCCGAGCGTGGTGACGTCAAAAGTGCTCCGGTTCACCCAGGCCCGCGCGTCAATTTGGGGCGGAATTGCCGGCGGGGCGATCAAAGGAGAGCTGTTAATGTAGATCGGCACCGTGGCCGACCAACCCGCCAGCGCCACGCTCAGGACGAAAACGGCGCAACAAAGTCTCCTTTTCATGGGTGAAGTGATCTGGTTCAAGCCCTTTGCCTGGTTACCGATTTCGTTGCAATATGACCTCCTGCAGATATTGCAGCGAGAGTTGCGGCACGCGTGGATCCTGATAGACAGGATAAACCACCGGCGGGCGGTCGCTGCCGTCGAATGAGCCCCAAAGAACCGGCCCGAAGGCGTCGATATCCTGTCCTCCGGCAAAAGCGTTCAGGAAGAAGGGGACCATGTCGGTGAAAGAGATGACGATCGGCGGATTGATCACCCCTGGACCACCCAGGTCGGTAGCGCCGAAAAGGGAATTCGCGGCGGCATTGTTGGTCCAACCGGCGGTGCCCGTGCGGGCCCCCAGGGCCGGAACCTCAAACACGGTTCCCAAGTCACGCACCGTAAAGAGAATATCCGGCCGGAAGACGAGTCGATCGACCGGCTGGCGGACGACGCGTCCGTTCGTCGGGTTGATATAGCGATCGGTGTAATGGAGCAGGATCGGAATAAAATTGGTTCCGAAAAGATTCACTCTTTGAAAGGTGATCTTGTCCACGCCCGGTCGCAGCGCCGTCCGCACAATGTTGGTGAGATTGGTGCCGATGGTGGTGATGATATTCGACAAACCGGTGACGTTCGTGCCGAGCAGAAGGTTGGTGCTGAGAATGGGCGACCAGGGCGAACTGCCGGCGCCTGCAGCGCGGGGGAAGACGGTCGGAAGCAACGTCTCGAAGACCTGGTGATTGGTGCTGAGCAAGAACCTCAGTGCTCCGACGTCGTCCCGGGTCAGGCCTCTGAAATAGTCTCCACTGAACAAGCCGGAGGCAATGAAACTCAGGTCGTCCGGGCTGGAACCGAGTTCGAAGTCCGGGTTGCCACGAGCTCCCGCCACGGAGCTGTAAGGCAGATAAAGTGGATCGAGCTGATACCACTCCACGGCGCTGGCCCACTCGGCGCCCATCGGTCCGAGGTCATCGAATATTCGGTAATTATAAAGAACGCCGTTGACGTAACGGGAAGGCTGAATGGTGATCGGATCGAAGTTCAACTGGATGACGGAGTAATTCGTGAAACCCACCCCCGTCTCCCGTCCACGCAGACCCCATACGAAGCGTTCCGGCTTGGCCAAGCCCAATTCCTCAAGGAGCACCGACAGCGTAAACGATTTCAGATCCAAAAGTCCCAAGGCTCCGGCCGTCTGATTTTGACTCCTGGTATCAAGCGGAAACTCCGTGAGCGATGCGCTCATGGCCGAGGTGGGCGGCAACCCATTGAGGATGGCGATGGCCTCCTCCACGGCGTTTACGCCGTCCGGCCCGAAATATTGCAGGAACGTGTAGTCGAACGCGTAGGTGATGACGGGAAGGTTCCAGCGGTAAGCTTCGAGCGGAAGCATCGGCCCGCCAATGTCTCCGGCCAGGTTATAACCCAAGCCTTGAGGGCGGTTGTCATAGGGCTTCGACTGCCACGGGTCCCCGAAACCGGCCGACTTGAACGGTCCCAGGAGCGAGAAGGCCCCCGCCCCGCTCACCAGGCCGAGCCACAGGCCGAGCCACGCCATTGCTTTGGTCAGTCGAATCATAGGGTTCTTCGGAATCAGTAATG
>Ga0137367_10000870_pt1 | contig 22802 bp, 17 predicted proteins | sample SagtaG_14_FD_104939 | JGI IMG/M metagenome (GOLD analysis project Ga0137367, IMG submission 104939) | Vadose zone soil microbial communities from Sagehorn Ranch, Mendocino, California, USA - Sage1_L_80_16 metaG | ecosystem: Environmental > Terrestrial > Soil > Vadose zone | place: USA... | reverse complement strand
GGCCAGGCCCAGGCCAATGGCCAAGCCGGCGCCCAGTCCGCCGCCCGCGAACAAGAGGCGATTGGGGAAGCTGGGCGCATCGGGCACGTCCGCCGGGTTCAACAGCCGCATCTGCTCGCCCTGCTGTTCGCGCTCCATGGCCGTCTGTATTTCCGATTCACTTTTCTTTGCCAGCAGAGTGTCATAGCCCTTTTGCGCGGTATCGTAATCGCGGGTGAGTTGCTTGTACTGTTCTTCCACGGCCGGACTGAGGGCCACCCGGCCCTGGTAAAGCCTGATCTGTTCCTGAAGTTTCTGCTGATCACGGGTGGCCTGAGTGATCACTTGCTGATACTGGTGGATTTGCAGCCGCAACTGACGAATCTCGGGCGGCTCCGAAAGGTTCTCTTTGTCGCTGCTCGCCGTCGTATCGGGAGTCGCCGCGGCCACGTTCAATTCGTTGAGCTTCTTTTGCAACTCGGCGACATCTCGCTTGGTCTTCACCACATCCGGGTAGTCGTCGGTGTACCGCGATTGCAGCGTGATCAGCTGCGCCTGCAAGGTAGCCAATTGCTGTTGCAGGGTCTGGGGATTGGTGGCTGTCTGCGACGTTTTCCAAGCGGCAACCTGCTGCGCCAGCATCGACTCGGCATAGGCCTTGTCCTGTTGCGCCCGGTTCAAAGTCTGGGTATTGGAGTCCAGCTGGGAATTCATCCCCATCAGGATCTTTAAGTTATTGTCCTCATCGCCAGGCAGCTGACCGATGAACTGCCGCTTGAAATTGGCCAGCTTGGAGTCCAAATCGTCGAGATTGTGCTTTGCGTCTTCGACCTGCCGGCCCAAGAAATCGGTGGTGTCTTGCGCCACCTGGGCGCGCTGTTTGAGGTTCTCCTGCAGCATGATGTCGGCCAGTCCGGCGCAAATGGCTTGGGCTTCGCGCGGATTGCTGGCAGTGAAACTCAAATTGAATCCTGGTACCTGGCCATTCTTTTTCGGGCCTCCGCCAGTGCTTGGCATCGCCAAGGCCTGGACCGCCTGCATGGAAACTCCGGCGCGGATGGCATCCATCAGGGCATCTGGATTGCTGGTGTGCAGCACTCCCTGTTGGTTCAGCTTGTCAATGAGCTGGCGCAACCGTTCGGCGCCCAATGTCTTTTGTTCCAGGGTCGCAACCCGCTGGGTGAGATCCTCCGTGACCACGGGGGCGACGTAGCCGGTGGGGACCTTCTGCTCTTCCACAAGCACCGTCGCTTGCGAAGTGAATTTCGGCGGAAAAGCGTACGAGATGGCGAATCCGATGAGTGGCGCCAGTAACGCAGGAATCAAGATCACCTTGAGGCGCCGCCGCAGCATTGCCAGGTAATCGTCCATGCTCAGTTCGCGATTCTCGATCATTGATGATAGTTTCCGTTCTGCCAGCACAGGCTGGCGTAAATCTAGTCAAGCCGGTAGGGACGCGGGTGCCAATCAATTCCAATAATTCCGGTATGCCGGTTGGAACTCTGGCCACATACTGATCCCGGGCCCGCGGCGCATGTGCCAAAACTCAGATCGTTGAATTGATAGGTCGCAAAGGCACCGAAATGCTGTCCCAGTTGTCTGCGTAGCGAGCCTCCGGCATACCAGTTCTGGTATGTGCTCGAATTCAATCCCGCGTTGGACGCGCTGGTTTGGAGCCGGGAGTGCCATGAATAGCCGATATCCGCCGTAGTGTTCCAGTGTCGCCCAAGCAAGTGAGACAACGACGCGCGGGCCGCATTCGTATTGGCCCCCGCAAAGAAACCCGAGCCAGGCGTCAGGTATTTCTGATATAGCAACTGAGTTGTGGTCCGCGATGACAGCGTGTATTCCAGCGTCACTTTGCCATTGAACGAAACACTCTTGGTCGTGGACGCGGATACGGTTGGGTTGTGGAGTAGGACAAGTTGCGGTCCACCGCCGAAAACCAGATTGAGCCGTCCGTTAACTCGGTGCCCGTAAAGCACATTCAAAACGTGGGCGTCGACAGTTCCAGATCCCGCACTGGGGAAATTAAACTCCTGAAATGCATAGAGAACGCCAACCTGTCCGCGACGCTTCAGAAGGTGGTTGTACCCAGCCTGGGCGGTGGTCTGCTGGCTGTTGATGATATTGAATGAAGCTTGGGACTTATTCAGGAAGTCAGTGAAGTTATAGCCACCACCCAGCGTAACCGAACTGCGTGGTGACAGCTCCTGAACGATATCGACGACTGCAAGGTTGTCGATTCGGGGCTGAATTCCTTTGGAGCCATATGTCCCTCCGCCAAATAATCCGCCAGGCGTGCCTCCCGTGAGGCCCCCACCCAGGCCCGAACCCGCGCCCACTCCGCCAGCCCCGCCTCCCCCCAGCACCGGGGAGAATCCACCGGCTCCGCCAAAGGAACCGAAGCCGAAGGAGCCCTCGGGAAGATAGTTCAAATTGTCGCGAATCGTAAGCTGTCCGGTTCGCCACAGCATTCGCTCGCTGGCGGCAAAGGTATGCATCTGGTAGGCGCGACTATTCGTAGATTGGCGTGGCCCGGTGTAGTAGACGCCGCCGGCGATGTAGTCAAGACCGAGCTGAGACCTCTTCCAAATCTTCTGCATATCCAGGGAACCGAGCGCTCGGCTTGTCTCCGAGATGTAGGCGGCTTGGCTGGTGCTCCCGCTCGCGTTCGAATCGACGCCTTCGCTCAGTTGCAGCCCTGGAACCAGGTAGCTGCGTCCGCCGAATGCCGGCTCCGCCGACGGATTATCCAGCCCGGACAGCGGCGGGTTTTCGACATTTGCCTCGCCTGGCGCGGTCGCCGCCGGAGGAGCGCCGCCGATTTGTCCCGAGGACGAGCTGTCCTGTCCCCACGCGACCGAAAAACACAGAGACGCGAGAGCCAGCACAATCAGCCCGTTCCGAAATTTGGCGTCCAATGATTGCATAAACGTCCTATGGGACAACAATGGTGTCTCCCGGCTTGAGTGTCAGGTTCTGATCCATTCCCTGCCCTTTAACCAGCTTCCGATAATTCACCGGAATCTTCTTCTGCTCGCTATTTTCGTTTCGCAAAACGTAAATGCCTTTGGTGTTGGCAAATTGCGTGAATCCGGCCGTCGCCAGCGCCTGCAGCACAGTCATGTCGGGAAGCAAATTCATCGCTCCCGGGTGCAACACTTCTCCCATGCAGTAGATCCTCTGGCTGGTCATCGCCGTAACTACGACGGTGACGTGCGGATCAGCAACAAACTTCTTGAGCTTCTCGGTAATTGAGGCTGCCAACTGCATGGGGGTAAGGCCCGCAGCCTGCACATCATTCACCAGCGGCATCGAGATCATTCCGTCCGCCCGCACCGGTAGCGTGTTGGTCAAGTCCGGTTCTTTCCACACCGAGATGTACAGAGTGTCATCCGCGCCAATCACGTATGAGGGACTGGCTTGCGGCAGCGGCGCGCTCTTGGCGGGCGCAGAAGTTTGTGCCCCAGCTGACAAAAGCCACACCCACAAAACTGCTGCCATCCACACTGCGGCCGTGCGCTTCATATTGTCTCCGTGGCTACGTCGCTCCATATTCGCCGTGGCCAATCTGCTTAAGTTTGTAAAGTAGAGCCTTGTAGCTGATTTGCAACTCTTGGGCAGCTCGGCGCCGGTTCCAGCGCGTCCGCGTGAGCACTTTCAGAATGAGATCTCTTTCGGCTTCCCGCGAGGCTGCCCGCGACGCTTCCTTCAACGAGGTCTTCTCGCCATTCCCTCGGTTGTCAGCGCGAGTCAACATGGAACGCAGCCCGCCCATGGCCACCGCCTCGTCTCCCACAGCCACGATCGCCCGTACCGCTGCCTCCAGCTCGGGAAGGTTCCCGGGCCATCCGTACTCCTGAAAAAGTTTCTGGGTGGTAGCGCTCAAGGCTGGAGCGCGGCGACCGTAAGCTTGCGAGTGCCGCTCCAGAAAGTATGTCATCAGGTGAGGCACGTCCTCTTTCCTTTGGCGAAGCGGCGGAATGCGCAGGCAGACGCCGCTTAAACCGTAGTAAAGATCCTCCCTGAAACTACCCCCGCGAACTTCGGCTTCCAAATCGCGGCAACTGCCACAGATCACACGCACTTCCGTCCGCGCCGACCCGTTCGTGCCCTGTTTCGAAACCAGGTCGAACAGTTTCTTCTGACCTTCTTGATTCAAGTCTCCGATTTCGGAGAGATACAAACTTGTTCTGGCTGGCCAGAGGCTTGGTTCGAGCTCAGGGGCAGTGAGTTCGCGACAACTCTTCACTTGAAAGTGTTCTTGCGGCCAGCCCGAGTTCTGGTGAATCCGGCCGGCGATCGCGTGTTTGCCTGTGCCTTGCTCGCCCAGCAGCAGCACAGGCACCGAACTGTGGGCCAACTCCCGTATCACGGCCACCACGGCCCTCATACTGGGACTTATCGCCTCAAGCCATGGCACATCGGAGAAATGCTCTCCCCCAAGGCTAGGAACGGCGGGTTCTTGTTCGTTGAAACTATGTTCCATGGTCAAGATCGCAGACAGTTGGGGGAATACCTTCGCAGACTAAGTTGTCCTTCCCTCGATTGCACGGCGGGTGCCAGACCGCAGAGTCAGCTGGCGCGGAGGAGCGCGCAACCCATAGCTTTTCTTCTCAATTACTTGAGGACTTTGTGGGTCCGCGAACTGTGGGGGGGCAGCACTGGTTACGCTACACTAATTGCTCCGAAAAGAGAAAACTTTTTCTCATTCTAAAGTAACGAACGATGGTAATTTTTAACCTTCTTCCTCATTGAGCAACCTAAGTTGTTGATAATAGGCAGTAAACACGATGAATCATGTCCGCAAATCGCAGGGTTTGAGAGGGAAACTTGTTATCCTTTCGGCAGGGATCTGTTCTGGATCGAGATCTCACGCCCGCTTCCAGGGACTTGGAGTGGGTCGTTTCGGCGGAATTCTGACCGTTTAGAATGAAGTTCAGCCCTCCGAATTCTGAGGAATGTGTGCTAGTGCGGCTGTTGAATTGCTTCAGAAAACTCGACCCGTCGTGAAGAAGTCCGGCGTTATTTAAGGAATGGCCGAATTCTCACAATCCGTCTTGATCCCCGAACCAGCGCTTCCGCCTGTGTGGAAGAAACCGATGATTTGGGAAACGGCGACCTTGCTGGCTCTAATGGGCTGGCTCTATACATCCATACTCATCCGGCTGTCACAGCAATGGTGGTCGGATCCGAACTTCTCCCACGGCATTTTTGTTCCGGTCTTTTCCCTCTTCGTCGTCTGGCAGGACCGTTCGCGGTTGCGAGCGGTTCCGCGTCGTCCCTCGAACTGGGGACTCCTGGTCATCTTCTCCTCTCTTTGCACCTTGGTCCTAGGGGTCTTAGGCGCTGAATTGTTTCTCTCCCGGATGTCCTTACTGGCGCTGATTGGTGGGACCATCATTTTTTTTCTGGGATGGAGAATGCTATTTGCAGTCCTGTTCCCACTTCTTTTCCTTGGGCTGATGATCCCCGTTCCGGCGATCGTTTTCAGCCAGGTCACGTTCCCACTGCAGATCTTCGCATCCCGGTTATCTGCGTGGCTGCTTCCGTTTCTCGGCGTGCCAGTCTTGCGCGAAGGAAATGTCATTAACCTGCCGGCAATGCCGTTGGAAGTGGCCGTCGCCTGCAGCGGCATCCGCTCCCTGCTCTCCTTGACCACGCTCGCAATCATGTATGGATATCTGATGGAGGATCGGATCGCAATCCGCGTCGTTCTGGCGCTCGCATCAATACCGATCGCGGTGGCCGCTAACGGGTTGCGAATCGTCGGCACCGGATTGCTCGTCCAGTACTGGGATCCCGACAAAGCTGAAGGCTTCTTCCATCTCTTTTCCGGATGGCTGATTTTTGTGGTGTCGCTGCTGATGCTGTTTCTACTGCACAAAGGTTTAAGGTTTTTTGTCGAGCGACGCGAGGCCCGGGCATGAAGACTCACTGGCGATTCGTGACTGCGGCGGCATTGCTCGCGGGCACTGCATTGCTGCTGCAGGCGCGGCACAGCGCCGAGGTCATTCCCCTGCGCCCATCCCTGGGTTCATTCCCGCAGACTCTGGCAGGATGGACATCCAGTGATATCCCCTTGACCCAAGATGTTCTCGACGTGCTCGGTCCCGGCGATTTCCTTCTTCGCGACTATCAGAACAGCGCTCGGGATGCCAATGTGTACCTGTTTATGGCTTATTTCCCTAGCCAGCGTGCCGGTGACACCATTCACTCCCCCAAGAACTGTCTTCCGGGCGCGGGATGGTCCCCGGTCAGGGCCGATCGAATTACGATTAACGTGCCCGGGCATAAGCCATTTCCGGCAAACCGGTATCTGATCGCCAAGGGGACCGAACGCCAACTTGTGCTGTACTGGTACTGGGCGCACGACCGCGCCGTAGCCAGCGAGTACGCGGCCAAGTTTTACCTGGTGACCGATTCCATCCGCATGAACCGAAGCGATGGATCGCTCATACGAGTCAGTACCGCTCTCGGGCCGGACCAGGACGTGGAGTCGGCGCAGCAGCTTTTGCTTTCGTTTGCGGGCGAAGTCGTCCCCAGGATCAATACCTATGTCCCGCGCTGACCATCTCGAACTAGGCCCGCCTGCTCTGCCGGTGACGCCAGTAACTTTCAGGCAAAGGTTCGATGCATTACCGTTTTCCATGCAATAAAGTTCGCAATCATCGGGCGCACAAAGCGCCGCTGGGAGAATTTGTAATGAGACTTTCTTATTGCTTGCGTCTAGCCCTGGTTCTCGGATGTCTGGCCGCCCTGCTGACCGGGTGTTCACGCGATCCCAACGTCCGCAAGCAGAAATACTTCGAGAGCGGGGAACGCTATTTCGCGGAAGGCAAATACCGCGAAGCCGTCATTCAGTACCGCAATGCGACCCAGGTGGACGCCACCTTCGCGGCAGCGCATTACCAGCTCGCGAAGTCCTACTTCAAACTGGACGATTGGCAGCACGCCTACAGCGAGCTCGCCCGTACGCTGGAGTTGCGGCCCGACAATTACAAAGCCCACCTCGACATTGCCAATCTTCTGATTGCTAATGGACAACCAGAAAATCTGAAGACCGCACAAGAGCACACCGATTTACTTTTGCAGCAGCAACCAAATGATCCAGATACCCACATCGCAGCCGGCAGCCTGTTAAGCCGGCAACAGAAGTTCGCTGCGGCCATGGCCGAAATGCAGAAAGCAATCGCGCTTGCGCCCAGCCGGGGCGATGCCTATCTGAACCTGGCCGTGCTTCAAACCCAAGCGAACCTGCCCGACGCCGCGGAAGCGAATTACAAGAAAGCGATCGAGCTGCAAGCGCCGGGAAGTCCTCGCCTTGCGCTGGCTGCTTTTTATCAATCGCGCGCCCGTTATCCGGAAGCCGAACAACAGGTGCAGCAACTCATCGCCGCCGACTCCAAAGACACGGGCTCGCGCGCTGCCCTGGCCAAACTCTACCTCGCGGAGGGGAAAAGAACCGAAGCCGAGGCGTTTCTAAAGCAGGTCAAGCAACAGTTCCCGGACGATTCGACAGGCTATCGTATGCTTGGCGACTACTACTTCGCCATCGGCGACCTCGACAAGGCGGTCAGCGAATACGAGTCGCTCCATCACGAACACGCGAAAGACATTCCGGTGGAGAGGAATTACATCCAGCTGTTGATTTTGAAGGGACGGGTTGAAGAAGCGAACAAGCTAAACGAGGAGTTTCTGAAATCGCATCCCAAGGATGATGATGCGCTCACTTACCGCGGCGAAATCCAAATGGCTCAGGGGAAAGCGTCTGAGGCTGTTCGTACGCTCCAATCGGTCGTCGGCAACAGTCCCAGTATGGCCGTGGCGCACTACCAGCTTGGCTTGGCGCTGAACCAGACAGGCGATATGGACCGCGCGGCAACGGAATGGCGCGAAGCAACTCGCCTGCTCCCGAACATGGCGGAGGCGCAGCGCATGCTCGCGCTGTACTCCAATCAGAAGGGGGACATGGCAGGTCTGGAAACCATCGCGACTAAGATCATTGAGATCCAACCAACCTCTCCGGATGGATACGCGATGCGTGCGGTAGCGTTAATGGCACAAAAACGGTATCCAGGCGCAGAGCAGGATGCGCGCAAGGCAATTGAACTCGCGCCGCAGGCGCCCACCGGTTATTTGCAAATGGGCAACTTGACAGCCCGGCAAGGCCAATTGGCGCAATCCGAGAGCTGGTACAAACAGGCGCTGAGCCACGATAAGAATTCAACCGATGCCCTTCGCGGCTTGCTCAATATTTATCTGGCGCAAAAGCAAACAGAAAAGGCCATCGCTGCTGCGAACCAGCAGATTACCCTTTCCCCGGACAACAGTATGTTCTACGACCTGCTTGGCTCTATTCAAATGAGAAAGCCGGACTACGCTTCCGCCACCGCAGCATTCAAGAAGGCCGTGGAACTAAGCAAGCAGAATGCCGACGCATACCTGAAGTTGGGCCAGGCCGAGCTCAAGATCAATGCGCTGGATGACGCTCTCGCTACTGGCAATGCCGGACTTCAAAACAATCCAAAAGAACCCGGCTTTTACATGCTATTGGGTAGCGTTTACGAGAGAAAGAATGACCTCGCCAACGCGAAGTCATGCTACGAAAAGGTGCTGCAGATCAAGCCTGACGATCCGCTTGCGTCCAACAATCTCGCTTATGTACTGCTTGAAACGAACAGCAACCCCGACCTTGCACTGCGCCTGGCGCAAACCGCGCGCCGTGCGTTGCCTGAACTTTCGAATGTTGCTGACACGCTCGGGTGGGCCTTCTATCAGAAGGGCGTCTACCAGCCTGCCATTGGCATGTTCCAGGAAGCGATCAAGCTGTCCGCAAAGCACAAAGAGCCGGAGAGTGCCACGTATCATTACCACCTGGGGTTGGCCTACGCGAAATCGGAAAAGCCCGCGCTTGCGAAACAACATTTGGAGCGCGCACTGAAAATCGACCCCAAGTACAGCGACGCAGAAGACGTCAAAAAACAGCTAGCGCAGCTAAAGTCCTAGAGCAATACGCCCAGCGGTTGAGCTTCAGCGTTGCAGGAGACGGATTTTCGGACTCGATATCTAACAACCGTCCATCATCTTCTGGTCGGTCCCTGGCGGCTGAGATCGGTGAGTACTTCTGTTATCAGCCATTTTTCTGCCAGTGAAGACAAGTTTGCAGAAACTTTGCCTGGGCGATTCATCTTTCCATTGTAAGTGCCTGAAACTACAACAGGTGGCAGATTCTCACATTGGTAACTGGCTTGCATCAGCAGGTTTGCGGTGTTGTGTATCTGCGAGCATGCCAGCGGTTTTTGGCTGCGAACATACATTGAGAATGCTAGAATTTCCGCCATCAAGGGGAGGAGTAGGTTCGATGAGAGCTTTTGTGTTCCGCGCGATTGGGATGCTTGTTATTGCCTGTTCACTGGTGGCTGCTTTGAGTTGCGCCCGCGACCAGCAACTGGTGTCGATTCAGATTCAACCCACTACGGAGACATTTGGCGACTCGAGCACTCCGGTGAGCGCGAATAAGGGCTCAAATGTTCAACTGCGGGCACTCGGAACCTATATTCACCCACCGGTGACGAAGGATATAACTGACCAGGTCGTTTGGACCTCCAACGACCAGGAGATGGTCACCGTTGATGCCACTGGGTTGATCACGGCGACCGGTAATGCATGCGGCGGGACGTTGATATCGGCGACTGTCCAGACCAACCATAGCGCCGGTAACCGCTCTTCTTCAGGCGCAATCATTACTAGCACGATGCAGGCGAACGTGGTTTGCTTCAGCAGTTCAGGAGGATCGGGCGGCTCTTCTTTCCTTCTGACCGTAAACTTCGCCCCCGGTACCGGGTCCGGCACAATAAACAGCACACCCGCGGGACTTGGTTGCGCGACAGCTTGTAGCGGAACCTTCTCGGCGGGGTCCGCGATCTCTCTAACAGCAGCGCCGAACTCCGGTTCCACGTTCGGAAGTTGGGTAGGGTGTGATACGGTCTCGGGTCCGACGTGTAACCTTGTTTTGAATAGTAACCGTGTTGTGACGGTAACTTTCAATTAGACTGCCCTGGCTGGCCGGGCACCGAGCCTTACGAAGCTCCTGCCGAGAGCCGGTGCGTTCTGGTCTGCGCAATTCCGTATTGGCGGATTTTATACAGCAGAGCTTTGTAGCTGATCTGCAAAAGTGCCGCGGCCTGTTTACGGTTCCAGTTAGTTTCGTCCAGGGCTTTCGCGATCGCTTCTGCTTCAGCTTCGTCCTTCGCGCTGCGTGCCAAACCCTTCAACCCGCCCTGCGCTTCGGCGGGATTCCGTGGTGGCGCGGAATCGAACTGCGCGCCTGAGCTGTCGGTGTGCGGCTGAAGCTCGTGGATCGCCAGCTTCTCGTCTCCCAGCACCAGATAACGTTTCACGAAATTTCCCAGCTCGCGAAGATTGCCCGGCCAGGGATGGTTCTGACAAGCCTGCAGAAGCTCGGGCGTCAACGGAAGGGGCGAGCGCGCATATTGCTCCGAGAGGCGCGTCATGAAGTGCTTCAGCAAAATTGGGATTTCCTCCTTGCGCTCCCGCAGCGGAGGAATATTCAGAGTGAACGCGTTCAAGCGGTAATACAAATCTTCGCGGAGCCTCTTATTGGCCAGCGCCTCGGGAATATTGATATTGGTTGCGGCCAGGATGCGAACGTCAACTTTCAGGACCGAGCGGCTGCCCAGGCGTGAGAACTGCTGGTCCTGAAGAACGTGCAACAGCTTTGCCTGCAGGCTGGGAGGCATCTCGCCGATTTCATCCAGCAGGATGGTCCCCTTGTTGCAGAGTTCAAACTTTCCCGGCTTCGCATGTGTCGCCCCGGTGAAGGCGCCCGCTTCATATCCAAACAATTCGCTTTCCAGCAGATCGGCTGGCACTGCCGCGCAGTTCACTTTCAAAAACGTCCGATGCGCTCGCGGAGACAGCTTGTGGATCAACCGCGCCATCACTTCTTTGCCGGTGCCGCTCTCGCCCAGCATCAGGACCGGGATGTCTACGTTTGCGACCAGTCCGGCCTGCGAGCGCAGCTTCCGCATGTTCGCGCTCGCCGCAACAAAGTAGGTTTCGTCCCCGAGTTCTTCGACCTCGCCCGAGTAGTTCTGCTGGTTGGTGCCGAGGCACTGATCGATAATGTTGTCGAGTTCGGCTTTCTGAAACGGCTTGGTGATGTAATCGGTCGCACCCAGCCGGATTGCCTGCACGACTTTCTTGGTGTCATTCACGCAGGACAGAATTACGACCTTCACGCTCGGGCGCAGTTTCCGCAGGCTCTCGAGCGTTTCCAGTCCATCGATTCCTGGCATCAACAGATCCAGCAATACCAGATCGGGGTTGAGTCCCTTTTCGACGATCTCCAGCGCTTCTTCGCCAGTGGAAGCCGTGGCGACTTGATGTTCTTCGACCTCGAGAAGTGTCTTGATATAACGCAACATTCCCGGTTCGTCGTCAACAAGTAGAATCTTGGCCTTATCGGTCATTAAACTTTCCCTTCAGAATTCTTTCCTTCAGATGCGGCTATTGGGGGACGCAGTGGAACGATGAAAGAGAACTTGCAGCCGGCGCCGGGCTCACTCTCGACCCAGATCTTGCCACCCATTCCGTGTACGAGCCGGCGCGCGATTGCCAGCCCCAGTCCCATTCCTTCCGTCTTCTCGCTCGAAGGCAGGCGGAAGAAATCGTCAAAAATCTCCAGGTGATATTCGGGCGGTACTCCGGGACCAGTATCCGAAACACTGATCTTCACAGAATTCGGCTGCGACAGCGGACGGCGGCGGCGCTCTTGAGCTACCTCAGGAGTGCTCCCCGTGCGCCGTTCCCACATGTAAGGTTCAGCGTGCAGCCACACAGTTCCGCTCGCGGGTGTGAACTTGAAAGCATTTTCCAGCAGATTGGAAACAATCCTTTCCAGCTTCGGTGCGTCGAATGGGAACTCGATTACCTTTTCGTTGGCCAGAAAATACAAGGCCAGGCCTTTCTCCTGAAATCGCGGCGACCATAGCCGGCAAACTTCGGAGAGGCAATCATTGATATTCGCGGTCTCGAACCTCATTCTCAGTTCGCCGGTCTCAAGCACGCTGAAGCTGAGGAAATCCTGGATATAGTGCTGCAATCGCAGCCCGTTGGATCGCATGTCGCGCAGAACTTCGCGCTGACGTTCGTTCAAATCGCCGAGTTTTTCGCTCTGCAGCAGTTCCACGTATCCGGTCAGAATCGCCAGCGGAGTCTTCAAATCGTGGGCGGCTGACGCCAACGCGTTTGTAGTTCGCAGATAACGCTCACGGAGTTGCGAATAATCCTGCGCCTCCTGCGAGTCCTGCACTTCACCGGAAACGTGAGCGTCGCTAGCTGCCGCTGCTGCGGACCCCTCTTTGGCTGGTATGGACGACACGAGACTCTCTTTCGACACTACAAGTTGGTGACATTAAGTGGGGGAGGGGACGGAATGCAGCCTGGTCAAAAGGCTGAGTACCGACAAGCAAAATGCTAGGGTATGCACCGTGGCAGTGTCAATGAAAAATGCAAAACATTGGTCACTTTCGGTAAATGATTTCCAACCGACTGGCCGCCAAGGCAGGCTCTCGGTCACCACAACTGGGGGCGGAAACCCCTTCATTTCTCGCTAAATACGTCGATTGGCGTACGCTCGCGCGATAGCTGACCAGGTAGATCGATGCCGGTGCCCGAAAAGCGCCGAAGCTTAGCCCAATAGGTGCGACAAGATCGTTTTACGGAGCATTCCTGGGGGCTCGGTTTGGATCAGCGCAAGTCGGGAGCAGAACGTCGCGAGTGGGTACGTCTGCCCCTCGCTATTCCGGTATTCGTTCGTAGTCGCGATCAGGGCGGCAAGGATTTCCTGGAGTTTGCCACCGCGTTAAACGTCTCTGCAGGCGGAGCGCTGGTGGCGGTGCATCGCTCTCTTCGGCCAGCAGCGCAGGTTACGTTGGAAATCCCTAGTGCTCCTCTTGCAGCTTCGGCCCCCATTCCCAAGAGCGCGAAGAACATGCGCGCGAAGATTGTGCGAGTAACCCACGGCGAAGGTTACCATCTGCTAGGACTCAAGTTTCAGCATCCTCTGCTGAGTCCGGCAATGCAGCGGGCCAAGCTGCGAAGGAAAGTTGCTTCTTCTGTGTGAAAGTTTTTTCCTACCTAAGTTCCAGATTTCCTCGACTGAACGACATTCACCTGCGGCGCAGACCGCGTGCACTAGGCCCCGTCTAAGCTGTTGCTTCAACTTGCCTTAGCTGCAATTCGAGCATGTTTCGCGAACCACCCCTGGGTTTGGTGTTCGGGGTGCACAAACTCTGGATGTAAAGGAGCCTCACATTCGCTATGGCAGCTACAGTGACAAATCCTGTCAGTTCTCTGGTGCAAGCGATCGGCGACATTCCGCCCGAGGCCATCGTATTTGGTCAATCTGAGGCCATGCAGGCGCTTCGTGACCGCCTCGGGAAGGTGGCCAGCGCCAACGTACCGGTACTGATTCACGGTGAGAGCGGCACCGGCAAAGACATTATCGCCCGCATGGTGCATGCGTTGTCGCCCTGGAAGTCGGGTCCGTTCGTGAAGGTTAACTGCCCTGCCATCCCCGGGACCCTGCTGGAGAGCGAGCTGTTTGGCTACGAGCGCGGCGCATTCACTGGAGCTTATGGCTCAAAGCCGGGCCGCGTCGAAATGGCCCACCGTGGTTCATTGTTCTTGGATGAAATCTCCGAACTCGACATGTCGCTGCAATCGAAGCTGCTGCAACTTCTGCAGGACGGCCAGTTTTGCCGTATTGGCGCCCAAGCGGACAAGAAGGTCGAGGTGCGCATTGTCTGCGCCACCAATCGCCGCCTGGAAGACGAAATTGAAAACGGAACGTTTCGCCAGGACCTGTATTACCGCATTAACGTTGTGAACCTCTTCATGCCGCCGCTGCGAGAGCGTCGCGGTGACATTGAAGCGCTAGTCAACTACTTTCTTGAGTTTTACAACCGCAAATATAACTGCAAGGCGCGGCCACTGTCCCCGGAATTGATGGAAGTTCTGCAGAAATATCACTGGCCGGGAAACATTCGCGAACTCGAAAACCAGATGAAACGCTACGTGATTCTGGGCAGCGAAGATGTAATCAGTGCCGACTTACAGCCGCGCGAAGTTGACCTGCTGACAGCCGACATCAATCTTGATGGGCCTATCTCGCTGAAGAAACTTACGCGTCAGGCGACTCGTGCCCTGGAGCGCAAAATCATTCTCAAGGTGCTGCATAACCACCACTGGAACCGCAAGCAAGCGGCTCGCACTTTGAACATCAGCTATCGCGCATTGCTATACAAGATTCGCGATGCCGGCCTGCCGCCAAACCGTGCCCGACGCCCCGCCGACGCGGCCAAAAGCCAGGTTGCCGCTGACTGACAGGGTCATCGATTAGCGCCACAGCCGGACACTCATTCCGGTCGCGACCTGCTGCGCCCGCCGGCAAAACATTCAGTTGACGTGAGTTCCTCCTCGTACTATCTTTCTTCTTCCCCCCGCAAGTAGCTGGTATCAATGTCCAATAGCATTGGTCCTTTCATATCCCACGGGAGAAAACCGATGAGATTCCGGCATGTTCTCTTAGTCTCGTTAGCGATTCTTTGCACTCTGACGGCATTTGTTTCCGCCGAAAGTCGGCCGCCCATTACTCCCGAGGACCTCAAGATGACATCCGAACCGCTGACCCCAGGCGCGCCCGCGATCATTCTGTATCGCCAGGTGGATCGCGATGACAACGCCAGGACCGGACATGAGGACAATTTTGTGCGGATCAAGATATTGAAGGAAGAAGGACGGAAGCAGGCAGACGTAGAAATTCCCTACGAAAAGGGCTTTGAAGACAAGATTATCGGAATCTCCGGCCGTACCATTCATCCGGACGGCTCTGTTGTGGAATTCAAGGGAAAAGCGTTTGACAAGACGATCGTCAAGGGAAGAGACCGAAAGTACAAGGCAAAAACATTTACCCTGCCCGATGTTCAGGTGGGATCAATCATCGAGTACTCCTACGTTGCGGAGTTGGCCGAGAACTATGTCTTCAATTCCAACTGGATCTTGAGCGACGAATTATTTACAAAACATGCAAAGTTTTCGCTTCGGCCGTACACCAGCACCTACGGGAACCTACATGTGCGCTGGAGTTGGAATTTCCTTCCGGCGGGTACGGCTCCTCCCAAGGAGACGCCGGACCAAGTCATTCGCATGGAAATCAATAACGTTCCCGGTTTCCAAAGAGAAGACTACATGCCACCGGAGAACGAACTGAAGTCACACGTGGATTTCACTTACACCGACGACATGGAAACGGACCCTGTCAAGTCCTGGCGCAACTTCGGCAAGAGGACGAATTCGAAAGTCGAAAGCTTTTCAGGAAAGCGCAAGGCAATGGAACAGGCGGTGGCCGGGCTTGCTTTGCCCAGCGATTCTCCCGAGCTGAAACTTCAAAAAATTTATGCGCGCGTGCAGCAGGTTCGTAACCTGTCTTACGAACACCGGAAGACCGAACAGGAAGAGAAGAGGGAAAAACTGAAAGAGAATTCCAACGTAGAAGATGTCTGGAAGAATGGTTATGGGAATGGCACCGAACTCAATTGGCTGTTTCTCGCTCTTGCCCGGGCCGCGGGTTTTGAGGCGTACGCGGTGTTTGCTTCGGACCGCCGCAACTATTTCTTTAACCCCAAGATTCCAGACGAACACAAGTTGGACTCCAACCTAGTACTCGTGAAGATAAACGGCAAAGACGTTTTCTGCGATCCGGGTGCAGCGTTCACTCCGTATGGGCTATTGATGTGGCCTGAAACAGGAGTAAAGGGCTTGCGCCTGGATAAGGACGGCGGCACGTGGATCCAGACGATGATGCCGGAAAGCAGCGCTTCTCGCAAGACCCGCAAGGCCGATTTGACCCTCTCCGAAACAGGGACCCTGGAAGGAAAACTAACGGTGATCTTCACTGGGCTTGAAGCAACGGAGCTACGCAGCGAGGAACGAAACGAAGATGATGTCGATAAGAAAAAGACCCTCGAGGATGAGGCGAAGGAATATATTCCCGCGGCCAGTGAAATCGAGTTGACCAACAGCCCCGACTGGACCAGCTCGTCGGCACCTCTCGTAGCCGAATTCAAGCTGAAGGTGGAAGGCTGGATCTCTGGCGCCGGCCGCAAAGTGATGCTGCCCGTTGGGCTATTCAGTGCAGACGAAAAGAAAGTCTTCGAGCACGCGGACCGGACCCACCAGATCTACTTTGAGTATCCGCACGAAAAAGACGATGAAATTTCGATTGCGCTTCCGGCGGGCTGGAAAGTGGCGAGCATTCCGAAAGAAACCGTTCAGGACGGGCACATCGTTCTCTATTCTTTGAAAGCCGAGGATAACAAAACGTCAGTTCGGATAATTCGTAAGCTTGACGTCGACATACTCCTGTTGGACCAGAAGTATTACCCGGCACTACGCAGTTTTTATCAGGGGATGAGGACCGCAGATGAGGAACAGATTCTTTTGCAGCCTGACAGCACGGCGGCCAGTAATTAAGCAGTCTGTCTTGGCTCTTGCGGCATTCGCATGCATTCCAGGTTGGAGCGTTGGCGTTCATGCGGGCGACGCTCCACAGTGGATGCATGCGGTCGTCAACGCCCCGCTGCCGCCTCACGACGAGAAAACTGACGCAGTGCTCCTGTACTCCGAAACCAGCGTCAATATCATCTCCGCCGACAAAATTAAGACCGTCGAACGGCGTGTGTACAAGATCCTGCGTCCGGAAGGACGCTACCATGGCACCGCAGTTGCGTATTTCAGGTCGCCGGGAGAGAAGATCAATGGCCTGCGCGGGTGGTGCATTCCTGCGCAAGGCAAGGACTACGAGGTAAAGGACAAAGAAGCCCTCGAAGTTGCGCCGCCCGGCATAGAGGGTGGTGAACTCGTCGACGATGTTCGGGCCAAGATCCTGCGAATCCCGGCGCCAGATCCGGGCAACATCGTGGGTTATGAATACGAAGTCGAGGCAAATCCGCTAGTTCTCCAGGACGATTGGGATTTTCAACACCAAGTTCCTACGCACGAAGCCCATTATTCTCTTCAACTGCCACCGGCGTGGGAGTACAAAGTCTCATTTCTAAATTATCCCGAGGTGCGAGCGACTCAATCGGGCGGCAATCAGTGGCAGTGGATGGTAACCGACGTCAAGGCCATTCGCGAGGAGGAGCAAATGCCGCCATGGGCAGGCCTGGCGGGAAAGATGATCGTGTACCTGTTCCCACCAGGCGGTCCCGGAAATAGGGGCTTCAGTGACTGGCGCCAGATGGGTAACTGGTATTGGAACCTCGAAGTCGGTCGAGTGGTCGCTTCGGACGAGATACACAAGAAGGTGAGCGATCTCACATCGTCGGCGGCGACTCCGGTTGAGAAAATGCGTCTCCTGGCGGCCTTCGTCCAGCACGAAGTACGGTACGTGGCGATCGAGCTAGGAATGGGAGGGTGGCAGCCTCATGCCGCGTCGGTAACTTTCTCCAACCGATATGGTGACTGCAAAGACAAAACCAATCTCTTCCGCTCGATGCTGCACGAGATCGGCATCGAATCGAATGTTGTCGTCATTAATACGGTGCGCGGATCGGTCACGCCTCAAACGCCTGCCTATCATGGATTCAATCACCAAGTCACGGCAATCAAACTGCCCGAGAATCTTGATGATCCGACCTTGACTGCGACGATCCAGCATCCCAAATTCGGGAAAATACTGTTCTTCGACCCTACCGATGAAATAACCCCCTTTGGACAAATCAGCGGTAGCCTCCAGGCCAACTATGGCCTGCTGGTGACTCCGGCTGGCGGCGAATTGGTTGAACTTCCGAAACTACCCGCTGCCATGAACAGCATCCGCCGCACAGTGAAGTTGACCCTGGACGCAAACGGCAATATTCGAGGAGACGTTGAAGAAGTCCGACTGGGAGATCGCGCGTGGAACGAGCGTTGGGCACTTCGGACGGTAACCAGCGACAAGGACCGAATCAAGTCCATCGAGACTATCCTGGCCGGCTCGCTTTCGAACTTCGGGATTCTGAAGGCGAGTGTGGTAAATCTCTCGCAGTCCGATAGACCCTTTGGGTTCACGTACACGTTTGAAGCTGCCAACTACGCGAAAGCCGCAGGCGGAATGCTGCTGCTGAGACCGCGAATTCTAGGAGAGAAGGCCCTAGCGATTCTGGAAACCAAAGAGCCTCGGCAATATCCGATTGAATTCGAAGGTCCGCTGCTGGACACCGACAATTTTGAAATTACTCTGCCACCGGGTTACGAGGTTGACGACTTGCCCCCGCCGGTGGACGCGGACTTTGGTTTCGCCAGCTATCATTCGAAAACTGAAGTGAAGGGCAATGTGTTGGGTTACACGCGCACTTTTGAAGTTAAAGAGTTGAGCGTTCCCGTCAGCCGGGCTCAGGACTTGAAGAAGTTCTACCGGATCATCGCGAGTGACGAGCGCAACACAGCGATTCTCAAGCCGTCCAAGCAGTAGGACCAATGGTGTGGGGACATCCGAGAAAGTCTCTATCCTCTGCCGCTTTCCCCTTCCAGGGCGACGACGAGTTGGACCGCGCTGACATCGATGCCACAACACAGGAAAACTTCTGCTGACGACTTGTGCATGGCTGGCTCCTGGAGTTAATCTGCGATCCCGGCTTCCGCCTCGGGCAAACTCTTGCCGCCAACCTTGAACATGCAGGCTCACAAGGCCTTGGATTCTCCACGGCGTCAAAAGAGAGGGGCGGGGGCCGCTCTTCGGACAGGCTCAATAGCGGCCTAAGGGTGGGACGACCTCTCCGCCGAAACGCGACTTAATCGTAGTCGCGTCTGGAAATGGAAGATACAAGGGTGGGGCAGCCTCCATTATGGTTCGAATGAAAACCGAAAAAGGTGGGCCAGGCCCCCGGCTCCTCAGGAGACTCATATCCTTTCACAAACGCGCAACCTGCTTGCCGATCGGAGATAAGTAAGGGATAATTGCTGTGTAAGGATATTTATTATGGTAAGGAATAGGCCATGCTGCATTCTAAAGTAACAAGTAAAGGGCAGACGACCATTCCGGAGAAGATTCGGAGGGCCTTGCGCATAAAGGCGGGCGACAAGTTGGAGTACGAAGTTCAGGGAGATCGCGCCACCATTCGTGTGCATCCCGGCCTTCGGTCACTCAAGGGCGTGCTGGCCAGCAAAAAGGGAAAGGGAATGTCCTTTGCCGAAATCCGCCAAGCCGCGGCGGAGGCGGCGCGCGCTCGTGAAGAGTCGCATGAGTAAGCGGAGGCTTGTCGATACAAATCTCATCGTCCGCTATTTGGTACAGGACCATGAGAAACATGCCAAAGTAGCTGGCAGGTTGCTCGACGCGTGCGACCGCGGCGAGTTAGTTATTGTCGTGCTGCCGACCGTTCTGGCGGAGTGCGTGTTCGTACTTGAATCATTCTATGAGCATCCGCGGGCAAATATTGCCTCGGCGCTCAGCCATCTAATTTCTAGCGCCGGCGTCGAGATCAGTGAAGTGGCGATCCACCTCGATGCCATGGATCGCTACAGAAGGGCAAAGGTGCATTTTGTGGATTGTCTGATCGCTGCCACTGCTGTGGCTGAAAGGACACCCGTAGCCAGCTTTGATCAGGACTTCCGTAGGTTCAGAGACGTTCGTGTAGAGATTGAATAGCGGCTGGCCCAGGCTTGCTCCCTCATGCACTCACACAAAATCGGCTGCCCCACGCTTCGTGGTTTTCGAAGTGTGGGCATTACTGTTGCTTCGGGAGACTTTGAAGTTAAAGAACTAAGCGTTCCGGTCAGCCGCGCTCAGGACCTGAAGAAGTTCTATCGAATCATCGCGAGTGACGAACGCAACACGGAGATTCTCAAGCCGTCCAAGCAGTAAAGGCTGCGCCCTATTTCACCACTAGCGTTACCGCGGTGCTGCGAGTCGCGCTGCCCGACGTAGCGTTCATCGTAATCGTGTACGTGCCTGCCGGAGTACCCGTGGTGGTGCCGGGATTCCCGCTCTTGGAGCCGCATCCTGCCTGCAGCACCATGAAACCCAGAGTGCACACAATGAACAAACCAGCCAGCCAGCGCCGTCTGCGCGTCGCGCCAGCGCCGACCAAGGCCAAGCCCGTCACCGGGAACCAGAAAGCGTAGAGGATTCGGCTACTGCGGAAGAGACTGGCGGGCGTCGTGACTCGCGGAGTCGTGGTGATGTCCAGCGTCCTGTTCTGGGCGCCGTTGTTCAGATTCGGTATCGGATTACCGGAGAAGACGCAGGTCGCGCCAGCCGGAAGGTTGGAACACGATCCCAGAGACACCGCCTCAGGAATGACTCCTGTAGGAGTGACCGTGACAGTGTAGGTCGCCTGGTTGCCTGCCGTTACCGTCTGGGAATTGGGAGCAGCCTGCACGACAAAATCATTAACCAGCGCCGTTTGCGAGGTCGTGCTCTGAAAACTTGTCCCCGCTATAGTCAGCACCCCACTGTTGCCGATACTCGACGTGGACGCCAGCGGAGGCGTCGGCTGACTCGCCGTCACAGTGATATCAACCTTAGTCAAACTGGAAAGCGTGTTTGTGGAGCCGCTCGTGGTTAAGTTCGATGTATTAACTGTCCCGAGGTTGCACACGGCAGTTGTTGTTGTATTGGTGCAACTTCCCGAGCTAGGGTTACCCGCATTTGAACCCAGAGAAGAGTTTGTCCCTTGCACCGTGGACGTAAACACCGCGCCGGTAACCGGATCGCTGGTGTTGTACACCGGATAAGTGAACTTCACCTGGTTGCCCACACCCACTGGCGAGGGCGTAACGCTGGCTCCGCCAGGACTGCATGCAGTGACGGTAACGCCGTTTATGGTCGCACCAACCGGACATGTGAGCGTCAGCCCTGTAGTGCTCGAACCAAGCTTGCTGATAAACGCATCGCCACTGCCGGTGAGTCCAGACTGGATGGGCGTGATAATCGGCTGTCCAGTTGAAGCGGATGTCGAAAAATCGCCAGACTTGGTTTCTCCGGCTACAAGGCTGTTCAGTGTCACATCAGTCGCAAGGCTGGTGCCGATGTCCGCACCCGAGCCGCCGAGAATGCTGGTCGAAGAAGAGATGCCGGCAGTTGTCGCAATTCGCGCAAAGAACGCGTCGGTACCACCGCCGGTAACGTTGGGAAGCGGGTTGGCATTTAAGGCGCTACCCTGAGTAAGTCCAGTGACACGCGCGTTTTGGGTGCTATCGGCGGTAATCGCCAGACCAACGTCGGTTCCGCTGCCGCCGAGATACGTGAAGTAATTCAGGGGCACTGAACCCTGGACGGTTCCGGTCGTGGTCGGGACGGCGAACTTGGCGACAAAGGCGTCGGTGCCACCGCCATTAGTGCCCTGGAAAGCAGTTGTGCCAGTTGGAATCGGGATGTCCGTCGATGTAGTTGAACCCGTCACGAAGGTACTGGTTCCGTCAGTGGCAACCCCGTAGGCGACATCATCGCCAGTCCCTCCAAGATACGTTTGATAAGTCAGAGAGTACTGCTGGGTGTTCGTGGCCGGCGCTTTCAGTCGTGCAACCCATGCATCGAAACCGCCTTGCAATGTCCCCTGAAACGCATTCACCACCGGCATATCCGTGAAGCTCGTACCGCCTGCCAGATACACGTTGAGATTGGAATCGACGGCGATCGCGCCGCCTGTAACCGTGCCGGTATTCGGACTGGAGCCGCCAAAGAATGTTGAGTAGAGCAAGCTATTCGCGCCGCTTTGCGCGGGATCAAGCTTCGTGAAGAAGAACTGTTTCAGCGCTCCCGTTTTGTATTGGCCCTGCAGAGCACCCGGAGTGGTCGGAAAATCCGCGGAAGTGGTGGTACCGAAAACATAGACGTGGGCCTGGTTGTCCACTGTCATATCGTTCGCTGTGTCGGTGCCTGTGCCCGCCGAGCCCGTGAGATAAGTCGAATACAGATTCGCCGAGCCGGTGGGATCCAGTTTGGTAACGAAAGCGTGATTCCCGGTGGCCGAATTCTGCAACCCGTTGATCGTCGGGAAATCGGAAGATGTGGTGTTCCCTGCCACATAAACGTTGAACCCGCTGTCCACTCCGACGCCCGTCGGATCGTCCATTCCGGTTCCGCCGATAAAGGTTAGATAGTCGAGCGAAAGCGCCGAACCCGTGTTGCTGATGCGGGCAACAAAAACATCGGAAGCGCCGCCAAGAGGAGGAATGCTCGCTGCGGCTGCGGGAGTAGGCCATCCGGCGGTAGACTTGGTCGCTCCCGCCACATATACGCGTGAAGCCGAGTCAATCGTAACCGCTGGGCAGTGCGGAACGAATGAAGACCCGGTGATGGCTGAGCAGCTCTCGTCTCCGGAACCGCCAAGATATGTCGAAAATGAGAGCACTGGGTCGATCACCAGCGTTCGGCTGCGATCGTAGTCGCCAATTTGAAAAGCCGCTCGGCCGTCGGCGGTGACTATAAAATTGCCCGCAACTTCATCTTCGCGATCACCAGACTTCTGATACACATGCGGGGCCTGAAAACGTAGCTCACGTCCAGCCACAGCGAGTACCAAATCACCGTTTGGTCCGATTTGCAGGCGGTCAGCACCCTGGAACTGCAATTCGATCTGCCGGGGATCTGCGCCTGGCGCAACTTCAAAATCGTATTCGAGATGCCCTTCGCGTCCGTAAAAATCGAGATCAATGCCGGAATAGAGACTGCTATAACGCACTCGCGAGAAATGCGAAACGTTGCGCAACCAGCGGGAGGAGTCGTTGCCGATGAAGTAGTTGCTGTG
>Ga0137367_10000867_pt1 | contig 22812 bp, 16 predicted proteins | sample SagtaG_14_FD_104939 | JGI IMG/M metagenome (GOLD analysis project Ga0137367, IMG submission 104939) | Vadose zone soil microbial communities from Sagehorn Ranch, Mendocino, California, USA - Sage1_L_80_16 metaG | ecosystem: Environmental > Terrestrial > Soil > Vadose zone | place: USA... | reverse complement strand
TGGCGGCGACCCTGACGACCAGGGTGGAGGCCGCCACCGCCACCAGCGCGATGACCGCCCAACGGGCCGCCTGCAGCCGGCCGCCGGTCCGGCGTGGCAAGCCACCACCCGCGGACCCGGGCGGTGAGTCGTGTCGGCCCATGATGTCCCCCTGGCCGGTCCCCACCGGCCGGACAGGAGTATGCCACCGGGCTTCAGCCTAAATGGGGCCAAATGAGGAATATTGGCTACCCGTAGTTGATCAGCTACCGGGTGTGCCGGGACAAACCGCTCACCGGGCGAACTCGTACCGCACGCCGGTCAACTTCTCCGACAGCTCCCACAGCCGCCGCGCCGTGTCGAGGTTCTTCGACGCGGCGCTCGAGCCGACCACCTTCGGGTGCCCGCGCTGCTCGAACAGCCCGTCCGGTCCGATGTAGGAGCCGCCCGGCACGTCGGCCACGGTCGCGGCGTACAGCGCCGGCAGCGCACCCATAAGGTCGCTCTGCGCCATGATCCGGTTGCCCAGCCTCATGATCCGGTCCTGGAACGACTCGGTGTGCGACTGCAGGTTCGTGGCCGCGTACCCAGGGTGTGCCGCGACCGCGACCACCGCCGACCCGGCCGCCGCGAGCCGCCGCTGCAGTTCGTAGCTGAACAGCAGGTTGGCCAACTTGGACTGCCCGTACGCCCGCCACGGGTGGTAGCGGCCGCGCTCCCAGTTGAGGTCGTCCAGCCGGATGCGGCCGATGTTGTGCGCGCCGCTGGCCACCGTGACCACACGGCCGGTGATCCGGTCCAGCAGCAGCCCGGTGAGCGCGAAGTGGCCCAGGTGGTTCGTACCGATCTGCATCTCGAAGCCGTCCACGGTGGCGCGCTTCGGCACCGCCATCACGCCGGCGTTGTTCACCAGCACCGCGACCTCGCCGTCGATGCTGTCGGCGAAACCCCGTACCGAGGACAGATCGGCCAGGTCCAGCCGCCGCACCTCGGTGTCTCCGGGCATCGACGCCGCGGCGACCTGCCCCTTGGCGGTGTCCCGGCAGGCCAGGATGACCCGGGCACCGGCACGGGCCAGTTCGCGCGCGGTGACCGCCCCGATGCCGCTGTTCGCCCCGGTCACCACCACGCTCCGGCCACGCTGATCCGGGATCTGCGCCGCCGTCCACTTCGCCATACGCCCACCCTAGGGCCAGCCGCCGCGGCGGCAACAACTTCTACAGGGCGGTTCCCAAGGACGACGGTCCTGTAGCACGATGGGCCGCGGGACCGCGCATGCGGGAGCCCTCCTCCTCCTGGGGGTAGCGCCTCCGGGTCGGCCGCCAGAGGATGGGCCGGAGTCAGCGAGCAGCTTCAGACAGGAGGGTCCATGAAGACCAGGGCCGCAATTCTGCGTGGAGTCGGCAAGGACTTCGAGATCACCGAGCTCGACCTGGACCCGCCCAAGGCGGGCGAGGTGCTGATCCGGTACGTGGCCGCGGGGCTTTGCCACTCCGACGAACACCTGCGGCACGGCGACATCGTGCCCCGCTTCCCGCTGGTCGGCGGCCACGAGGGCGCCGGCATCATCGAGGAGGTCGGCGAGGGCGTCACCCGGCTCAAGCCCGGTGACCACGTGATCTGCTCGTTCCTGCCGGTGTGCGGGCACTGCCGCTGGTGCTCGACCGGCAGGTCCAACCTGTGCGACATGGGCGCCACCATCCTGGACGGCGTGCTACCGGACGGCACCTACCGGTTCCACAAGGACGGCGAGGACCTCGGCGGCATGTGCATGCTCGGTACATTCTCCGAGCGCTCGACCATCTCCGAGAACTCCTGCGTCAAGATCGACGACGACCTGCCGCTGGACAAGGTGGTGCTGATCGGCTGCGGGGTGCCGACCGGCTTCGGCTCCGCGGTGCACGCCGCCGCCACCGAGCCCGGCGACACCATCGCGATCTACGGCATCGGCGGCATCGGGATCAACTCCGTGCAGGGTGCCGCGCTGGCCGGGGCGCTCAACGTGGTGGCCATCGACCCGCTGGCCAACAAGCGCGAGATGGCCCAGAAGCTCGGCGCCACGCACGCCTGCGCCACCGCGGAGGAGGCGCAGGAGCTGATCATCGAGCTGACCCGCGGCGTCGGCGCCGATAAGGCGATCGTGACCGTGGACGTGGTGACGTCCCAGGTGGTGAGCAGCGCGTTCAACGCCATCCGCAAGGGCGGCACCGTGGTGGTCACCGGCCTCGCCGACCCGACCAAGAACACGATCGAGCTGTCCGGGGCGATCCTGACCCTGTTCGAGAAGCGCATCCAGGGCAGCCTGTTCGGCTCCGGTGACCCGTTCCACGACATCCCGCGAATGGTCGACCTGTACCGGTCCGGCGACCTCAAGCTGGACGAGCTGATCACCCAGACGTACACCCTGGACCAGGTCAACCAGGGGTACCAGGACCTGCTCGACGGCAAGAACATCCGCGGCGTCATCCTGCACTCCAGCTCCTGACCCGATCTTCGGGTGGTCGTGCCGGGCAGCGCCGCCCGGCACGGCCACCCGGGTACGGAGGCCGCCCGTGACACGAGCCGAGCCGCCGGTGATCGGACTGCGCCGGGAGCGCGAGGTGCTCACCGTCGCGCTGGAGACCGGCCGGCACGTGGTCATCGAAGGGCCGCCGGGCACCGGCAAGTCCACCCTGCTGCGCGCCATCGCCCGGGACGTGGACCAGGACGTGATCTTCGTCGAGGGCAACGCCGAGCTGACCCCGGCCCGGCTGATCGGGCAGTACGACCCGTCGCAGGTGCTGTCGTCCGGGTACGCGCCCGCGGCGTTCGTCGATGGGCCGCTGCTGGTGGCGATGCGCAGCGGCGGGCTGCTGTACGTGGAGGAGCTCAACCGGGTCCCCGAGGAGACCCTGAACGTACTGATCACCGTGCTGACCGAGGGCGAGATCGCGGTGCCCAGGCTGGGCACGGTGTCGGCGCGGGCCGACTTCCGGCTGATCGCCGCGATGAACCCGTTCGACGCGATCGGTACCGCCCGGGTCAGCCAGGCGATCGCCGATCGAATGTGCCGGGTGGTGCTCGGCTACCAGGATTCGGCCGCGGAGCGGGCCATCACCACCGCGGCCACCGGGGAGAACGGGCAGGTGGTGGAGATTGCGGTGGCGCTCACCCGGGCGACGCGGGAGCACCGCGACGTGCGGATGGGTTCCTCGGTGCGCGGCGCGATCGATCTCGTGCTGCTGCTGACCGGCCTGCTGCGGCTGCGCGGCGAGTCCGGGCTGGTGCGGGCCACCGCAAGGGACGCCGCGCAGGCGGCGCTGTCCGGGCGGATCCGGATCGCGGACGGGTGCGACCGCAGCCCGGAGTCGGTGATCGACGAGCTGCTGGACGCGCTGCTGCCCGCGGCGGCCGGCGCCGGAGACGGCACGGACGGTACGGACGGCACGGGCGGCCCGGGAAAAGCTGATCGCCTGCCGTTGGATGCGGCAGGCGACCCGCCCGCGCAGTCCCGATCGGCGCTGCGCCGTGACCGGACCCGGGGCGGCTCCCGGCGCAGCGTGAGCCGGCGCGAGCTGGCCGCCCGGCACGCCGCGTTCGAGCAGGTGTCCCCGCAGGTGGGTCGGCTGTCGGAGGACGCGCTGGCCGGGCTGCTGGCCGCCGATCCGGACGCCGCCGCCGCGCTGCTGGCCGACCTGGCGCTGGCCACCGACGAGCACCTGCGGGCGGCGGCCCGGCGGGTGGCCGGCCGGGTGTTCATCCAGCTCGGCCGGATCGGGCGACGGCCGGCCCGCGGCACCCGGCGGCTCGGCACGTCGCGGCGGACCGACGGGGACCTCGACCTGGATCGCACCCTGGACCGCTGGTCCGGCGTGTCGCCGCTGGCCCCGGGCGACCTGGTGACCCGGTTCTGGACGGCGCACCGCCGCGCCGTCTGCCTGCTGGTCGACTCCAGCGGCTCCATGAGCGGGCTCGCGGTGGCGGTGGCCGCGGTTGCCGCCGCCGGGGTGGTGCTGGCCGCGGACGACCGGCTCGACCCGAGCGTGCTGTCCTTCGGCGCCGACGTCAGGGTGCTGCAGGCGCAGGGGGTGCGGCGGCCGCCCGGATCGCTCGTCGGGGATCTGGTGGCGCTGCGCGGACACGGTACGACGAACCTGGCCGCCGCGCTGCACGGCGCCGCGGCGCAGCTTGCCGGTGCGGACACCGCGGACGAGCGGGTGGTGATCCTGCTGTCCGACTGCCTGCACACCGCGGGCGACGACCCGGCCACCGCCCTCGGCGGCATCGACCGGCTGCACGTACTCTGCCCGCTGCCCACCTCGGAGTCGGAGTGGGCGGCGGCCGTGCTGGCCGGTCGGCGTGGCGGGATCAGCCAGCCGGTGCGCCGCCTGGCCGAGGTTGGCCCGGCGCTGAGCCGCGTACTCACCTGACCACCGCCGGCCGACGTCGCCCGCCGCTGAGCCCGTACCCACCCGACCACCGCCGGCCGACGCCGCCCGCCGCTGACCCCGTACCCACCCGACACGGCCGGCCGACGCCGCTGCCCCCGTGGCTGGTGCCGGCGCCCGGCGCCGCAGACGGTCCGGAACTCGCTTGGCGCGGTGCGTCATCCTCGAGGGGTGGATGTGCGCGTGACCGCCGGGGTGTTCATCCCGGCCGGCGAGCTGCGGGAGCGGTTCTCGCGGTCGTCCGGCCCCGGCGGCCAATCGGTGAACACCGCCGACAGCCGGGTGGAGCTGTCGTTCGACCTGGCCCGGTCGCCGTCGATCCCGGAGCCGCTGCGGGAACGGGCGCTGGCCCGGTTGGCCAGCCGCCTGGTGGACGGCGTACTGACCATCGCGGCCTCCGAACACCGTGCGCAGTTGGCCAACCGGGAGGCGGCCCGGGAGCGGTTGGCCGCACTGCTGCGCGCCGCGTTCGCCCCGCCCCCGCCGAGGCGTCGGCCGACCCGCCCCAGCCGGGCGTCCCAGGAGCGCCGGCTGGCCGAGAAGCGGCGCCGCGGGTCGACCAAGCGCGACCGCGGTGCCCCCGAGCACGACTGAAGGCTTTGATGGCCCCTTTAGCCGGTGGCGAGACGTCCACGGGCATCACCGGCGGGGGTGAGTGCACCTGGAAGAACGGCGCGGACCCGCTAAAGTACCGGTCGCTGACCGTCAGCGTCGACATCCGCAACTCCGCGGCCGGCGACCGCCTCACCGACTTCCTCCGACCTCGGGAACCCCGAACCGGTGACCGGCCTCGGCGAGGGGGCGCGCTACCAGCGGCTGACCGGCACCGTGGAGTTTCCCGGCGGCTCCGCTTCTGCAGTGTCCAGCTGGTGGACCTGAACGACCCGCAGCGCCATATCCGACAAAGTGGCGCAAGAATGTCAGTGGCGGCGGGATTGAATGCCCTGATCGTCTGACTTGCTCTAGCCAGCCGGGCGTCTACGGCGTGAGCCCCGCAGACTGTGTGCACGACTGGGCCAGTAGGGTGGCGGATCGACCCGAGGGTCGATCATGCTGTGCCGCTTTCCTGGCTTAATCGGCTGGATCTCGACGAGGCGCTGTCCGTCCGCTTCCTCCAGTTCGCGCATAATTTGTCGAATCGCTCCCATTACAGCAGCCATCGCAAGCGCCAGGCCATCGAGGCCACGCTTGGTGTCTTGATGATACCGGATATGATGCATCGCCGAGTCTCGAATGGCGCGCGATTCTTCCACACTGGCAAGTTGAGCGCTATCATTTGTCAGGAGAGCGTTGTAGCCGCGACTTCGCGCATCCGGCAAGAGGTATCGATCTTTCTTCCCCTTCCAGCCGAGGCTCTCGGTATGATCAACCTCGTGCCCGAGCAACAGACGACGGAGTGGTTCGAGTAGCTGCAGGGGAACATCTTCATCCAGCAACAGCCGCATGGTGGATCAGCCGGCAACCTTGACACGATAACCGTCAACGTATTGCGCGAAATCGCGTGCTCCACGAGCTGCATCGGGCTCAACCGAAGGATAGAAGGCGGATATCTCCTCGGGAGCTAGTCCATCCTCGATTAGTGCCGCGACCAGATCATACGGCACCCTAGTTCCCTCTATTACCGGATAGCCTCCTCGTACCTCCGGGTCTACGGCCACACCAGGCTTCGGACGTAGCAGGGACACGACCTCGTGACGTTGAGTGGGGAACGCTGCCAGAATATCAACCATCTGCGCGATCACATGCTGTCCGGGTTCGCCCGTCAGATCAATCGCCGACTGGTCGGAGATTCTCCATACTACGTCCCTGCCGACGGCAACCAATGAGTACGACGAAAGATGCGCCGTCTCACCCATGTCACGCAAACGTCGGATTGCCTTGCGGACTCTTTGTAGCGGAACATTGTGAGCGCGAAGGTATACAAATGTCCTGAGCGCTACCACGTCTTCGAAAGAGTACGCAACACGCGCGCCTGGCACGTGAAACTGCGGAGCTAGCACCGGGGATTCTGTTGACCCGGATGAGCGCCAATAAGACAGCTGTCGAAGTGACGCACCGCTCAGCGCAGCGGCTACAACCGGCGCGTACGACATCAGTCCCTCCCTGGTCGGAACCCTAGCTAGCGTACCTACGCACCGACATAGGTGGGCATCGCCATGCCGGTCCGGTTGGCATCAACCGGTTAACCGGACGTGATGGCTACGGCTGAGCGGTCTCCGTGGCCGGCTCGTCGGCGGGCTTCGCGAACAGGCCGACGGGGCAGGAGACGCCGGTGCCGCCGATGCCGCAGTAGCCGTTGGGGTTCCTGGCGAGGTACTGCTGGTGGTAGTCCTCGGCGTAGTAGAAGGGCCCGGCGGGGGCGACCTCGGTGGTGATCGCGTTGTGGCCGGCCTGGGCGAGCTGGCCGGCGTAGGCGTCCCGGGAGCGGAGGGCGGCGTCGCGCTGGGCGTCGTCGGCGTAGTAGATCGCCGAGCGGTACTGGGTGCCGACGTCGTTGCCCTGGCGCATCCCCTGCGTGGGGTCGTGCGACTCCCAGAACGCGGCGAGCAGCGCGTCGTAGGAGATCACCGCGGGGTCGTACACCACCAGGACCACCTCGGCGTGCCCGGTCCGCCCCGAGCAGACCTCCTCGTACGTCGGGTTCGGCGTATATCCACCCGCGTAGCCGACGGCGGTCGAGTAGACGCCGGGGAGCTGCCAGAAGCCGCGCTCGGCGCCCCAGAAACACCCCAGCCCGAACACCGCCGTGGCCAGCCCGTCCGGGAACGGCGGCGCGATCCGGTGCCCATTCACATAGTGCGTCTCGGGCACCCGCAGCGGCTCCGGCCGGCCGGGCAGGGCGGTGTCCGGCGAGGGCATGTCCAGTTTCGTACGCAGGAAGAACGCCATGGTTCCCACCATATGTCGGGCGACCAGGTGTGGCCGCCCGGTGCGGCAGGACACCTTAAAGGTGTAAGGAAACCGTCGTAGCCGCCTTGTAGGGTCGTCCGCATGGCGCAGGGTGAGGGTTCAGTCGGGTATCTCCGCCTTCCGACCGTGTACGGCGACTCGCTCGTCTTCGTCTGCGAGGACGACCTGTGGACCGTACCGGCCGGCGGCGGGCCGGCGTCGCGGCTCACCGCCGGGGTGGCCGAGGCGAGCACGCCGCGGTTCTCCGCGGACGGGTCGAGGATCGCGTTCGTGGGCGCCGAGGAGGGCCCGGCGGAGGTGTACGTCATGCCCGCGGCGGGCGGCGAGGCGAAACGGCTGACATTCCAGGCGGCCGGCGTCTGCACCGTGGCCACGTGGGACAGCGCCGGCGCCATCGTGTACTCCAGCGATGCCGGCCTCGGCCAGGCGCGGCGGGGCTGGCTGCACCGGATCAGCCCCGAGGGCGGCCTGCCGGAGCGGCTGGAGCTCGGCCCGGCCAAGTCGATCTCGTACGGGCCCGGCGGCGGCGCCGTGCTCAGCCGGCGGATCAGCCGCGAGCCGGCGCTGTGGAAGCGGTACCGGGGCGGCACCTCCGGCGACCTGTGGATCGACTCGACCGGCGGCGGCGAGTTCCACCCGCTGATCGACCTCCCCGGCAACCTGGCCAACCCGTGCTGGGTCGGCGACCGGATCTTCTTCCTGTCCGACCACCAGGGCACCGGCAACGTCTACTCGTGCACCCCGGACGGCGCCGACCTGCGCCGGCACACCGACCACGAGGAGTACTACGCGCGCAACCTGTCAACCGACGGCGCAACGCTGGTGTACCACGCGGCCGGCGACCTCTACCTGCTGCGCCCGGACGCCGACGACCCGCAGCGCCTGGACATCCGGCTCGGCAGCTCCCGCACCCAGCGCAACCGGCGGTTCGTGGACGCCGCGGAGTTCATGCACAGCGCGCGGCTCTCCCCGGACGGCAGCGGCCTGACGGTCACCACCCGCGGCAAGGCCTTCACGTTCGGCAACTGGGAGGGCCCGGTCACCCAGCTCGGCGAGCCGGACGGCGTCCGGTACCGGCTGCTCACCTGGCTGCAGGACAAGCGTCGGCTGGTCGCGGCGGTGAGCGACGAGTCCGAGCACGAGCGGCTCGCGGTGCTCACCGCGGACGGCACCACCCCCGAGCAGCGGCTCGACGACATCGACGTCGGGCGGATCCTGCAGCTCGAGCCGTCGCCGGTCGCCGACCAGGTGGCGGTGACCACCCATCGGCACGAGTTGCTGCTCGTCGACCTGTCCGGCGCGACGCCGCGGACCAGCCAGCTCGACCGCAGCGAGTTCATCGAGATCAGCGACCTGTCCTGGTCACCGGACGGGCGGTGGCTGGCGTACACGTTCGGCGACACCCGGCACACCACCTCGATCAAGCTGGCCCGGGTGGAGACCGGCGAGACGGCATTCGCGACGAGGCCGCTGATGCACGACAGCAAGCCCGCGTTCGACCCGGAGGGGAAGTACCTGTACTTCATCGGGCTCCGCGAACTCGACCCGGTCTTCGACGCCTGGCAGTGGGACCTCGGCTTCCCGAAGGGCCAGCGACCGTTCCTGGTCACCCTCCGCGACGACGTGCCGTCCCCGTTCGTACCCCGGCCGCGGCCGCTGGAGAGCGAGGACGCGGTGCACGCCCGCAAGGGGAAGGAGGAGCTGGACGTCGACGACGACACCGTTGCCCCGGTGAAGATCGACCTGGACGGGATAACCCGCCGGGTGGTCGCGTTCCCGGTGCCCGACGGGCGGTACGGGCGGGTCGTGGGCGTCAAGGGCAAGGCGATCTTCTCCAGCTTCCCGATCGAGGGCACCCGACGCCGCGACCTCCGCTCGCCCGAACGAGGCGGCAACGGCACCCTCGAGGCGTACGACTTCGAGTCCCAGGAGCAGCAGAAGAACGCTGACAAGATCAGCGACTTCTGGCTGGGCGCGGACGGCAAGACGCTGCTCTACCGGTCCGGCGAACGGCTGCGGGTGATCGGGGCCGGCGAGAAGCGGGACGACGACGACAAGGGCGACGACCCGGGCCGGTCCACCGGCTGGGTCGACCTGGAACGGATCAAGGTGTCCGTGCGGCCGGCCGCGGAGTGGCGGCAGATGTTCCGCGAAGCCTGGCGGCTGCAGCGCGACCACTACTGGACCGAGGACATGGCCGGCATCGACTGGGACGGGATCTACCGGCGGTACCTGCCGCTGGTGGACCGGCTCGGCTCCCGCGCCGAGTTCTCCGACCTGATGTGGGAGCTGCAGGGCGAGCTCGGCACCTCGCACGCGTACGAGTGGGGCGGGGAGTACCGGCGCGGCCCGCAGTACCAGCAGGGCTTCCTCGGGGTGGACTGGGAGTACGACCCGGCCAGCGGCGGCTACCGGATCGGACGGATCGTGGAGGGCGACACCTGGGATGCCGACGCCACCTCTCCGCTGAACCGGCCGGCCACCGGCATCGAGCCCGGCGACCAGATCATCGCGGTGAACGGGCAGCCCGTCGGCGTCCGGCAGCAGAACGGCGCCTTGCCCGCGACGCCCAACGAGCGGCTGGTCAACCTGGCCGGCCAGGAGGTGCAGCTCACCGTGCGGCGCGGCGCGGCCGAGCCGCGGACGGTGACCGTGCGGGCCATTGCGGACGAGCACCCCGCGCGGTACCGGGACTGGGTGGAGGCCAACCGCAGGGCAGTGCACGAGGCCACCGGCGGCCGGGTGGGGTACATCCACGTGCCGGACATGATGTGGGACGGGTTCGCCGAGTTCCACCGGTCGTTCCTGGTGGAGTACGACCGGGAGGGCCTGATCGTGGACGTCCGCTACAACGGCGGCGGTGCGGTGTCCGGCCTGCTGCTGCAGAAGCTGGCCCGGCGCCGGGTGGGGTACGACTTCTCCCGGTGGCGGGCGCCGGAGGAGTACCCCGCGCAGTCGCCGCGCGGGCCGATGGTCGCCGTCACCAACGAGTGGGCCGGCTCGGACGGCGACATCTTCAGCCACACGTTCAAGCTGATGAAGCTCGGGCCGCTGATCGGCAAGCGCACCTGGGGCGGCGTGATCGGCATCAACCCCCGGCACGCGCTGGCGGACAACACGATCACGACGCAGCCGGAGTTCTCGTTCTTCTTCGACGACGTGCACTGGGGCGTGGAGAACTACGGCACCGACCCGGACATCGAGGTGGACATCGCGCCGCAGGACTTCGCCCGCGGCACCGACCCGCAGCTCGACCGGGCCATCGAGGTGGTGCTGGACCGGATGGCGGAGGAGCCGGGGCACGCCCCGAGGGTGGCCGCCCGTCCGATGCTCGCCGCCCCGAAGCTGCCACCCCGCGCCCGCTGACCCGCGCACGCCGTACTCGGGCCCGCGGCGGGCGGTTCCCGCTGCCGTCCTGGCCAACGGCCAACGGCCACGGGCCAACGGCCACGGGCCACGGGCCACCGGCCCCGCGGCATGCGCGGCCGGTGGCCCGGCAAGGCGCGTCACAGCGGCATCGGCCAGGAGTACGGCCCGTCCGGGTCGTCCAGCCAGACGAACTGCCGGGCGGTGTCGTCGAGCGCCGTGATTCCGTACCGGGAGCGGTCCGGGTGGCCCAGGCTCTCCCACAGGCGCGCGGCGTACTCGACGGTGTCCCAGAGCCGGCGCGGGCCGCGTTGCAGCACCGTCCAGGTCGCCTCGCCCGCCGGTGCCAGGGCCGCCTCGGCGATGCTGCCGGCGTCGGAGACGGTGACCGACCGGCCGAGACGCGGGTTGTCGGCGGTTCCGACGACCAGGCCGGCGACGTGCAGGCGCAGGAACAGGGCGAAGTCGTCGTCAGGCTCGACGAGGACGGCGGGATCGAGGCTCGTGGTGCCGTAGTGCGGCATCGCCAGCGCGGCCGTGCCCAGCGTCCGGTCCGTGCTCAGCGGATTGCCCAGCTGGGGGCGCAGCGGCATGAACGCCACCCGTATCGCGTCGAACCGGCCGATCACCTCGTCGTCCGCGGTCTTGGTCAGGACCATGAGCGCGGCGTCGTCCCCGCCCAGCAGGGGGGCCACGATCCTGCCGCCCAGGCGTAGTTGCCGGATCCAGGCCGGAGGCACGTCCCGGACCGCGCAGGTCGCGACGATCGCGTCGTACGGAGCCCCGGACGGCACGCCCCGGTAGCCGTCCCCCGCGACCAGGTGCGGGTGCTGGCCGAGCCGCGCCAGCACGTCCCGCGCCGAATCCACCAGGCCCGGGTCGATCTCGATCGAGTACACGTTGCGGTCGCCGAGGCGGTGGCACAGGAGCGCGGCGTTGTAGCCGGTGCCGGTGCCGATCTCCAGCACGCGCTGCCCGTCCCGGACGGCCAGCCGATCGAGCATGACCGCGACCGCCGCCGGGGCGCTCGCCGAGGAGGACGGCAGGTCCACCGAGCCACCGCCCAGGACCCGGGCGGGACGCGTCTGGGTGACGATGACGTGCTGCGAATAGGCCACGTCCAGCGGATGGCCGGGCACGAAGGCGTGCCGGGGGACCGCCGCGAACGCCTCCCGCCAGGCCGGGTCGGTCAGGTCGCCGCTGGCGACGAGTTGGTCCGCCAACGCAGCCGCCAGTGCCCGCCACTCACCGGTCACCGGCCGCCCCGATCAGCTCATCGGCAATTGCCTCGGCGATGGGCAGCCGGCACTCCTCGGCCAGCCAGCCCCATTGCCCGGCGCCATTGCACTCCAGGAAGATCCATTCCCCGTCCGGGTCAACGACGAAGTCGAAGGCGGCGTAACGCAGCCCGCTGGCCGCGAGATACCGCCGCACCGCGGAAGCGATCTCTTCCGGACAATCCACCACCTCATACGTCAATGCGTCGTAGTCGGACCGCCAGTCGACCTTCGCCGCGTCCGAGCCGGCCCTGATGGCCACCGGAAACAGGCGGTCACCGACGGCGGTCAGCCGCACTTCATACTGTTTGTCGATCCATTCCTGGAACAGGTGCGCGGTGACCTCGACGCCGGCCAGGTGATCGAGGTCGGGCCGGGACAGCAGCCGGGTCCACACAGGCGTGTACGTACCGGCCTCGTGCACGATCGGCTGAGCCAGCGGCTTGACCACGACCGCGCCCACCTGGCCGGCGAATGCGCGCACGGCCGCCGGATCGTTCGTCACGAGGGTGCGCGGAGTGCCGAGCCCGGCGGCGGCCGCCAGCGCGAGTTGCCGGGGCTTGTACTCCGCGTCGGCCAGCGACGACGGATGGTTGACCCAGCGTGCCGGCAGCGCGGCGAGCACCCCGCCGAGCCCCACCCGCGCCTGGGCACGCGCGAACCGCAGTTCCGGCCCGGACATGCCGGCCGGCATGTCGAAGTCGCCCGGGCGCCGGTAGAACACCGACGCGACACCGGCCAGGTCGATCCGGCCCTCTGCGGTCGTCAGCTCAACGGCCCACGACCGGTCGAAGCCGGCCACCAGGCCGAGCCGGCGCGGAAAGTCGGCCGGATCGAGCCACCCGTAGCTCACCCCTCGCGCCGCCAGGTGGCCGGCCACCTGATCGGCCGACCAGTCATTCCGCGCGCTGACGATGAGAACGGCGACCAACGGGTCAGTCGTCGGGCGTGTAGTGAACGTCCGGCACGGTCCGCGGACCGTCCTTGCCGTCGGACGTGGTCTGACTCCGGTGCGGTGTCTGGGTTTTCGGTGTCCGGTGCTTCGCCTCCGGCACACCATGGCCGGCCTGGACACCACCGAGCCGTGCGCCGCGCAATATGAACGGTCGCATTTCACTGGGCGGTTCGTCGCTGCCGGGTGCCGGCCACAGGTCACGTGGAAAACGACGAAACGAAGGCATGAACGGGTCCGACATTCGGCCTCCTCAACTCAGGCCGGGCCAGCCAAAACAATTCTCGGACCGAACGGCGCGATGCGCATTACCCCATCCGTGTCCATTTCCGGCGGATCTTCCTGCGCAGCGGCCGAGCAGGTCAGGCTGAGAGGCGGCGACACGGGCGCGTAGGTCGTCAGCGGTGCCGTCCCGGACGCGATCGGCGGCCACCCGGGCAGCGGCCTCGGATCCGTGTTCACGACACCACACGGTAGCCGCATCAGCACCCACAACCCATCGCTCAGGCATATATGGCCGTCGGGCAGCTACAAGCAGGTACAAGTACGCGCGCCCGGGGTGTGCCGAACGGCATCGGGGAATCGCGCGGCGGCGAGCTGTTCGAGGGCTTCGGCCGCGATCTCGTGGCGGCCGGCGCGGTCGGCAGCGACGCACTGGCAACATCCGCTACCAACTCTCCGGCCACCGGATCCGCCAGGCGGACATCGGTCTGCCCGGTCTGTTCGCCAGCCGGCCGTTCCTGGAGGGTCACCTGCGGGCCCGGGTGGCCGCCCTGCCGAACGTACGCATCAGCGAGAACGCCGACGTGCTCAGGCTGACGGCGGACGCCGGCCGGGTCACCGGGGTGCGGGTCTTCCGCCGGGCAGCGGGCGAGTTCGGCGACACCCTGGACGCCGACCTGGTGGTGGACGCCATGGGTCGCGGCTCCCGCACCCCGCTGTGGCTGAACCAACTCGCCGGGTTCGAGGCGTACGCCGCGCGGCTGGCATTCCCTGACATCGCCCGGGCGCTGCGCGACGCCGAGCCGCTGGACGACCCGGTGGCCTTCCGGTTCCCGGCCAGCGTGCGCCAGCGGTACGAGCGGATGCGCCAGTTCCCTGCCGGGCTGCTGGTGATCGGCGACGCGGTGTGCTCGTTCAACCCGGTGTACGGGCAGGGCATGGCGGTCGCGGCGAGCGAGGCCGCGCTGCTGCGCGACCTGCTGGCAGGCGGCGGTGCGCCGTCGGCGCGGACGTGGTTCCGGCGGATCGCCGCACCACCACGGCCACCCGCCCCGCGGCGGTTGCCGTGGAGCCCGAGCAGGCACCGATGAGCGCCGCGTGAGGCACCGGACCATCCCGACGCCGCGCTCTGCCCGACACGGCGCCGTCCGTCGACCGAGGTCGCGGGCACGGTTGAACCCCCCACGAGAACACCCGGGGCGGCACATCCCACCGCCGAGGGCCGTCCGAGGTTTCGACGCGGGTGCGGCGCGCCCCGGTCCGGTCAGTCGCCGTTGGCGAGGATGAGCTCGTCGGCCACCTGGATGGCGGCGCTGCGCACCTCGGCGGCGTCGTACTCGGGGCTGCCGGCCAGGAACAGGATGCCGGCGTGCATGGTGATGATCGCGCCCAGCGCCCGAATCCGGCTCACCACGTCGTTGCGATCCGGGGTGAGCAACTGGTTGAACTCGGCCATCCACTCGCGGAACCGTTCGCCCATCTCGGACTGCCGCACCCCGCTCTGGTCCTGCTGGACGAAGCGCATCGCGGTCAGCCGGTGGTCGATGATCTCCGCATACCGCCGCACCAGTTCGCGCCGCGTCTGCAGTGTCGAGGGCTGTTCGCGGCCCCAGGCGATCAGCTCGCGCACCTCGGCCAGGTAGTCCTCGAGGGTGCTGGCGAGGATCTCCTCCTTGGTCTTGAAGTGGTAGTACAGCGCGGCCTTGGTCACGCCCAGCCGGTCGGCGATCTCCCGCAGCGACGTCTTGTCGTAACCCTGCTCGGCGAACAGGTCGAGGGCGACCTGCTGGATCCGCTCCCGCGTGCTGCCCTTGGACGGCTCGCCCATCGTCGTTGCTCCTCGAGGTGCTTGCTGAGCGCCGGCTGAGTACCTACTTGACGGCCGGCTAGGAGCCAGCTTACCGTACGGCAGGTAGGTGCTAGCCGGTCGGCAAGTAAGCAGCGCCGACATGAGACCCGGAGACTCCAGTGACGACGACTGCACCCGACACCACAACCCACAACCCAACCGACACCGCAGCCCACACCGCGCGCCGCGGAGTGTTGACCGTCCTGCCCGGCCTGATCATTGCGATGCTGCTCGCCCAGCTCGACAACATGATCGTCGGCACCGCCATGCCGCGGATCGTGGGCGAGCTGGGCGGCGTCGAGCACCTGTCCTGGGTGGTGACCGCGTACATCCTCGCCACCACCCTCTCGACCCCGCTCTACGGAAAGCTCGGCGACCTGTACGGGCGGAAGAACCTGTTCGTGTTCGCCATCGCCGTGTTCCTCGTCGGCTCGGCACTGTCCGGGCTGTCGCAGAGCATGGCAGAGCTGATCGCGTTCCGGGCGGTCCAGGGGCTCGGCGCCGGCGGGCTGATCGTCAGCGTGATGGCGATCATCGGCGACCTGGTCCCGCCGCGGGAGCGCGGCAAGCTACAGGGGTACTTCGTCGCGGTCATGGCGGTGGCGATGATCGGCGGGCCGCTGCTCGGCGGCGTGCTGACCGACCACCTGTCCTGGCGGTGGGCGTTCTACATCAACCTGCCGCTGGGGATCGTGGCGCTGGTCGTCGTGGTGACCACGCTGCACCTGCCGAAGCGGACCACCGAGCACCGGATCGACTACCTCGGCGCGGCCCTGCTGTCGGCCGGCATCGCCGCGATCGTGCTGGTCACGACCTGGGGCGGTACGCAGTACGCCTGGGGCTCGGCAACGATCGTCGGGCTGGCGCTCGGCGGGGTCGCCGCGCTGGTCGCGTTCTGCCTGGTGGAGGCTCGGGCCGCGGAGCCGGTGCTGCCGCTGTGGCTGTTCCGGGACCGCAACTTCTCCGCCACCTCGGCGATCGCCTTCCTGTCGGGGTTCGCGCTGTTCGGCGCGATCACCTTCCTGCCGATCTTCATGCAGGTGGCGCAGGGCGCGTCGGCGACCAACAGCGGCGCGCTGCTGATCCCGTTGATGATCGGCGCGATGGGCGCCTCGCTGGTCGCCGGGCAGCTCGTGAGCCGGACCGGGCGGTACCGCACGCTGCCCATCCTGGGCGGCGCCGCCATGTCGATCGGTATGTTCGGCTTCTCGCTGCTGGACGAGGGCACCAGCCGGGTGACCAGCAGCGGGTACATGATCGTCCTCGGCATCGGCCTCGGCCTGCTCATGCAGGTCACCATCCTGATCGCGCAGAACAGCGTGGAGCCGAAGGACATGGGCGTGGCCAGCAGCACCTCGATGTTCTTCCGTACCATCGGCGGCTCGTTCGGGGTGGCGCTGTTCGGTGCGATCTTCAACAGGCGGCTGCAGGACTCGCTGGGCGGCGCCGCGGCCGGCCGGCACCTCGACCCGGCGACCATCGGGCAGCTCCCGGCGTCGGCGCGCGCTACCGTGGCGCACGCCGTCAGCCACGCAACGCAGGGCGTCTTCCTCTACGCGGCGGCGGTTGCGGTGTTGGCGTTCGTGCTCGCCTGGGCCATCCGGGCGGTGCCGCTGCGCGGTGGCCCGGCCCAGCCACCCGAGCCGGACACGGCCGAGCTGGCCGGCGTCGCCTGACCTGGGCGCCGCTGCTCAGCACGCCGGGAGGTGGCACATCCGGTGGCCAGGAAGCCACGGGATGTGCCACCTCGGCGTCGTGGGTGAGGGTGGCCAGCCAGGCCGGCCGACGTCAGGCGGTGTCGGTCAGGTCGTAGATGGTCACGCTGCCGACGGTGATGGCCTGGTAGTTGCGCTCCACCCAGCTCGCGATCTGCGCACCGGTGCCGGTCTGGCCGGCACCGGCGAAGCCGCCGAAGCCGCCGTTGCCGATGTAGTAGTGGATCTTGCCCTGTGCCACGAGCTGCTGGAACCCGGCCAGCGTCGGGGTCGGGTCGGTCCCGTTGAACCCGCCGATGGACAGCACCGGCGCTTCGATCGCGAGTTGGATGCCGGCCGCGCTGTTCGAACCGATGACCGCGGCCACCCAGCGGTACTTCCCGGCGTCGGCGGACAGCCGCTGCGCAAGCTCGGCGCTGGGCGTACCGGCGTCGAGCAGGCCGCCGAGCGCGTTGCCGCCGCCGAAGCCGCCGCCGCGCTGGGCGGTACCTCCCTGCGGCAGGCCGCCCTGAGTACCGCCTGGCAGCGTGCCTCCGGGCAGCGTGCCTCCGGGCGCGCCCGGGAACGCCTGCCCGCCGGGGCCGCCGAAGCCGCCGGTCCGTCCGCCGCCGGGTCCACCACGGGGTCCACCGAAGCCGCCGGAGACGGCCGGCCCCGCGGACGGGATGGCACCGCCGTGGGTGGTTGCCGCGGTCTGCACCGCGTACGCGGCCGGTCCGCCCAGCCCGACCACCAGCACCGCCGCCGCGAGCACCGCGCCGACCGCCCGGGGCAGCGCAGGGCCGGCCAGGATCGCCGCGACGGCAACCACTCCCAGCACGAGGATGAGGGTGCGCAGCCCCGGGTGCCAGTCCGCGCTGCGACCGAGCAGCGTGTACGACCACCACGCGGTCACGGCCACCGCGGCGGCAAGCACCGCGCGTACCCACGGCACGGCGCGCAGCCGCCACAGCGTCACCCCGCCGAGGCCGACCAGTGCGCCGACCGCGGGCGCCAGTGCCACCGAGTAGTACGGGTGGAAGATGCCCTGCATGAGGCTGAACACCGCGGCGGTCACCACTAGCCAGCCGCCCCAGACGATCAGCGCGCCGCGGGCCGGGTCGGTGCGGGGCAGGCGGCGGGTCAGCCACAGCATGCCGCCGAGCAGGATCAGCGCGGCCGGGATCAGCCAGGAGATCTGGCCGCCGTTCTCGGCGTTGAACAGCCGGGAAAGGCCGGTCGCGCCCCACCGGCTGACGGTGCCTGTCCCGCCGTCCGGGCCGGCGCCGCCGACGCTGCCCGTCTCGTTCCCGGTGATCCGGCCAAGGCCGTTGTAGCCGAAGATCAGCTCCAGGACGCTGTTGTGCTGCGAGCCGCCGATGTACGGCCGCGAACTCGCCGGCCACAGCGACACGACGGCCACCCACCAGCCGGCGGAGACCACCACCGCGGCGCCGGCCGCGAGCAACTGCAGCAGCCGGCGGCGCAGCGGCGTCGGCCCGGCCACCAGGTACGCCAGCCCGAGCGCCGGCAGCACCAGCATCGCCTGCAGCATCTTGGTCAGGAACCCGAACCCGACCAGGGTGGCGGCCAGCAGCAGCCACCGGGTGCCGCCGTTCTCGATCGCCCGGGTGGTGGCGTACGCGGCGCCGACGAGCAGCAGGGTGAGCAGCGCGTCCGGGTTGTTGAACCGGAACATCAGCACCGCCACCGGGGTCAGCGCCAGCACCGCGCCGGCAAGCAGCCCGGCCGCCGGGGTGAACCGCCGGCGCACCGTCATGTACAGCAATCCGACCGCGGCGACACCCTCCAGCGCCTGCGGGACCAGGATGCTCCACGCGTTCACGCCGAAGACGCGGGCGGACAGGTCCATGATCCACAACGATGCCGGCGGCTTGTCCACCGTGATGAAGTTCGAGGAGTCGAACGAGCCGAAGAAGAACGCCTTCCAACTCGTGCTGCCCGCCTGCACCGCCGCCGAGTAGAAGCCGTTGGCCCAGCCGGACGCGCCGAGCCCCCACAGGTACAGCACCCCGGTGGCGGCCAGCAGTGCCAGCAGCGCCGGCCGAGCCCAGCGCGGGTCCTCGGGCCGGCCACGCAGCAGCCGCCGGGAACGTGACGGTCGGGCGGGCGCGCCGGGCGCCTCGACCGAGGGCAGCGCGGTGGCGGTCATCGGGCACCGCCCGCGATTGCGCCCATTCCGGCGTTGCCCAATCCGACGTTGCCCACCCCGGTGGCGCCCACCCCGGCGCCCATTCCGGCGTTGCCCACCCCGGTGTCTGGCGTTGCGGGCGACAGAACCGCCGCACCGCCTGACAACCGCTGGCGGGGACGGAAGACCCACGTGCGGAGCAGCCCGAAGCGCAGCGCGGTGGCGGCGAGGTTGGCCACGACGAGCACCGCCACCTCGGCCAGCCGGCTCGGATGGGCAACCACCGCGTGCAGGGCGGCCAGCGCGGCCGCGGTCAGGGTGAGCGCCGCGGCGAACACCACCAGGCCCTGCACCTGGTGCCGCACCGCACCCACCGGCCCGCGTACCGAGAAGGTGTACCGGCGGTTGGCCGCGGTGTTGCCGACCGCGGTGACAAGCAGGGCCAGCGCGTTGGCCGGCTGCGCCGACATCCCGGTGCGCAGCAGCAGGTACAGCACCAGGTACGCCAGCGTCGAGAGCATCCCGATCGCGGCGAACCGCAGCGCCTGCGCGGCCAGCCCGATCGGCGCCTCGCCGGCCCCGCGCCCGGCGGCGGCCCGCAGCGAGGCCACCGGGATCCGGCCGGACGACAGCCCGCGCGCGACCCGCACGATGCCCTTCAGGTCGGCCACCGCCGTAGGTATCAGATCGACCCGGGAGTCCGGGTCGTCGGTCCAGTCCACCGGCACCTCGTGGATGCGCAGCCCGGCCCGCTCGGCCAGCACCAGCAGTTCGGTGTCGAAGAACCAGCCGGTGTCCGCGACGTACGGCAGCAGCAGCCGGGCGCGGTCGGCGCGGATCGCCTTGAACCCGCACTGGGCATCGGAGAACCGGGTGGCCAGCGTGGCGTGCAGCAGCAGGTTGTAGCCGCGGGAGATCAGCTCGCGCTTCGGCCCTCGCATCACCCGCGCCGTGCGGGCCAGCCGGGTGCCGATGGCCACGTCGGAGTGCCCGGACAGCAGCGGAGCCACCAGCGGCGACAGCGCGGCGAGGTCGGTCGACAGGTCGACGTCCATGTACGCCAGGACCGTCGCATCGCTGCCGCTCCACACCGCGTGCAGTGCCCGCCCGCGGCCCTTCTCGGCCAGCCGCAGCGCCCGCACCCCGGGCAGCTCTGTAGCCAGCCGGCAGGCCGCCGCCCAGGTGCCGTCGGTCGAGGCGTTGTCCGCGATGGTCACCCGCGCGGTGAACGGGAACTCGGTGAGCAGGTAGGCGTACAGCCGCCGCACGCTCGCGTCGAGGTCCCGATCCTCGTTGTGGACCGGCACCACCACCTCGACCGCGGGCGGGTCGCTGGCGCTGCCGGGGATCGGCTCGCTTCGGTCCTGGGTCCGGTCGGCGATGGCAGTCATGTCAAGGGCTCCACCCGCTCGGGAACATCGGTTGTCCCGAGCCTCGGTGCCCGCGATGAGCGCTGCCTGGGCCGCGGCTGTGAGATCCCTGTGGGTACGCACCCCGCGCTACCGTTCGGTGCCCGCGCTGGCGTGGCCGCTGTGCCGACTGGTCGGTTCACGCGCTTCGGCCCCCGGAAGGATCAGACGGAATGTGGCGCCCCCGCCCGGCCGGCTGTCCAGCTCAACGGTACCGCCGTGTGCCGCGATCAGGGCCGAGACGATGGAAAGTCCGAGCCCGGTGCCGCCGCTGGCGCGGGTACGCGACGGGTCGGCCCGGTAGAACCGCTCGAACACCCGCTCCGCCTGGGCCGCGGTCAGCCCCGGGCCGCGGTCCCGCACCGCCAGCACCACCATGCCGTCCCGGCCGGCGACCGTGACCGTCACCGGGGTACCCGCCGGGGTGTGGGTCAGCGCGTTGCTCATCAGGTTGGCCACGACCTGGCGCAGCCGGGACTCGTCGCCGATCACCACCGGCGGCATCCCGGCGTCGTCCAGCACCAGGTCGATGCTGCGGTCCGGCGCCACCGCCCGCGCGTCGTGCACCGCGTCGGCCGCCACCGCGAGCAGGTCCACCGGGCGGCGCTCCAGCGGGCGCTGCTGGTCGAGCCGGGCGAGCAGCAGCAGGTCGTCCACCAGCAGCCCCATCCGGGCCGACTCGTCCTCGATCCGGCGCATCAGCCGGGCCAGGTCCCCGGGGTGGGCCGCCGCGCCCTGCCGGTACAGCTCGGCGAAGCCGCGGATCGAGGTCAGCGGGGTACGCAACTCGTGGCTGGCGTCCGCCACGAACCGCCGCATCCGGTCCTCCGACCGGCGCGCCGACGCCTCGGACGCCTCCCGGACCCGGAACGCCGACTCGACCTGGCCGAGCATCCCGTTCAGCGCCGCGGCCAGCCGGCCGACCTCGGTGCGCGGCGGCCGCTCCGGCACCCGCCGGGACAGGTCACCGCCGGCGATGGCGGCCGCGGTGCGCTCCACCTCGACCAGGGGGCGCAGGCTGCGGCGCACCACGACGTACCCGAGCACGCCGAGCACCAGCACAACCACGCCGCCGATGGACAGCTCCAGCGCGACCAGCCGGCCCACGGTGTGGTCCACCTCGGCCAGGCTGACCGCGACCAGCACGCTGCCGGGCCCGTGCGAGTCGGGCAGCGCCACCACCCGCCAGCTCTGCGAACCGGTCAGCGACCCGACCGTGAACGGGGTGCCCCGCCGGGCGACGACCGCGGCCAGCGCCTGGGACGGTATTGCAGGGGTGCCGTCGCCGGACTCGGCAAGCGACTGGATCACCATGCCGGCCGCGTCAACGCGCACGGCGTAGTACCCGAACAGCCACGGGCCCGGGCCACCGGGCGGCCCGTGGCCCTCGGGCCCGCCGGCCAGCCCCATGGCCGCGTCCGTGAGCTGGTCGTCCAGCCGGCCGAGCAGGTACCCGCGCAGCGCCGTGGCGGCGGCCGCACCCGCCACGGCCAGCGCGACGACCACCAGCGCCAGCAGGGCGGCGACCAGCTTGACCCGCAGCGGCAACGCGTCCGCCCACCGCCGCGGGGCCGTACTCACCGGCGGGGTTGGCGCAGCGCGTAGCCGACGCCGCGCAGCGTGTGGATCAGCCGCGGCTCGGTGGTGTCGATCTTGCGGCGCAGGTACGAGACGTACGACTCGACCACGTTCGCCTCGCCGTTGAAGTCGTAGTTCCACACGTGGTCGAGGATCTGCGCCTTGGACAGCACCCGGCCGGCGTTCTGGATGAGGTACCGCAGCAGCTTGAACTCGGTAGGCGACAGCGACACCAGCTCGCCGGCCTTCCACACCTCGTGTGAGTCGTCGTCCAGCTCGATGTCGCCGTACATCATCCGCGCGGCCTGTTGCTGCCCGACGGCCCCACCGGTGCGGCGCAGCACGGCCCGGATCCGCGCCACCAGCTCCTCCAGGCTGAACGGCTTGGTCACGTAGTCGTCGCCGCCCAGGGTCAGGCCGGTGACGGTGTCGTCGGTGCCGTCCCGCGCGGTGAGGAACAGCACCGGCAGCCGCTCGCCGTCGCCGCGCAGCCGGCGGAGCACCCCGAACCCGTCGATGCCCGGCATCATCACGTCCAGCACCAGCAGGTCCGGGCGGTACCGCCGGGTCACCTCCAGCGCCTGCTCGCCGCTGGCCGCGGTCCGCACCTCGAACCCGGCGTACCGCAGGCTGGCCGACAGCAGCTCGACGATGTTCGGCTCGTCGTCGACCACGAGCAGCCGGGCGTGCGTCCGCTGCACCGGTGCGGGGAGTGACGTCATGCGCGCCAGCGTGGGGGCCCGTGCTGAGCGGCTGCTGAGGAGAGGCTATGAGTCCGCTGTGGATCCGGCGGCTGTCAGGTCCGGGCGGGACCGGTCCCGGTGGTACGGCCACTACGGCCTGCCCCGTCGTACCGAGTCGGCGGAGTGGGCCAGACGGTAGAGCTGCTTGCCGGTGGCGGCCTCGTAGGTGCGTGTCTCGTGAAGGCCGCCGGCAGTGAGGAACCGGCCATCGCCGCTCCACGTCAGCTGGCGCAGCTCGTAGAGTCCCTGGGCCA
>Ga0137367_10000865_pt1 | contig 22834 bp, 16 predicted proteins | sample SagtaG_14_FD_104939 | JGI IMG/M metagenome (GOLD analysis project Ga0137367, IMG submission 104939) | Vadose zone soil microbial communities from Sagehorn Ranch, Mendocino, California, USA - Sage1_L_80_16 metaG | ecosystem: Environmental > Terrestrial > Soil > Vadose zone | place: USA... | reverse complement strand
TCACGGACGAAAATTCCGAGTTAACCCTCGCGCTGGGCCAGTTCAAGACGTTTGGCGAACATCTTGTCGATATAACCGCGCCAGATAGCTCGCTCTCGCATTCACTTACCAACATCGAAAAGATCAGCACCAGCCTTTCGGAAAACAACAACATTGAAATCACGCTGCAAAATCTTCGGACGTCATCAGAAAAAATAAAAATCACCGCTACCAACCTCGGCCCAGTCGGCCAAAATCTCAAGGAATTCAGCGAGACAATAAAAACTCAGCCCTGGCGTCTGATTTGGCCGAGCACGAAGAAATATCCGCAGGAACAGCAGCAAGTGGCCACGACCGGCCAGCAACGACCGATTACAGTCCGTAAGAGCGCAAGAGCGAGGCCGAGCGCGAGCGCGACTCCCGCCTCGCGCAGCAGCAGGCGATAGCTGCGCGCTACCCTACGGACCGTAGCTCTTGGTGAATTTCTTTTTCGATTCGCTCTCGGATTCAGTCGAAGTGACAGGCGGAGCTGTCTCTGAACTCGCCTCTGGCGGCGGCGATGGCTTCTGTTCGGGCGCGGGTTGTTCCGTTGGCTCGGGTTTCGCAGTCGCTGACTGCGCAGTGCCTTTTGGCGTTTCCCGCGCAACTTCGACATAGACCATCTGCAAATTGGATAGGGCGTTGCGCAGGACGGTGGACTCTTCGTTTGTCAGATTGCCGCGCGTTTTTTCCTGAATCATCGCCAGCTGATCGATGAACATCCTGGCCAAATCCAGGTTCACTTCGCCTTCGCCAGTTTTTGGATTTGGGATTTGCCCAAGAAACAAAGCAGCGTTTTGCGCGTGCATCATGACGAACTCAATAAAGCGCTGTGAAAGCTCGCCGCTCAGTGTGGTTTTTTGGACTTCAGCCATGGCTTATTTCTGTTTCGCGGCTGCGGAGCCTTCTGGCGGTCGCACCGTCGCTAAAACATACGGTTGATCGCGAAAATATTTCGCAGCGACGCGCTTGATATCGTCGAGCGTCACCGCATCAACATCGTGCTCAAGCCGCTTGTAATAATCGAAGCCGAGCCCGTAGATCTCCTCGAGGGCGCACTGATAACCGAAAGCATCGTTACTTTGGTTCGCGATCTCTTGCTGCCCGATCAACTTCTTTTTCGCCCGTGCCAGCTCCTCGCTGGTAAGACCGTCATTGGCGACCTTGTGGATTTCATCGAGCAACGCCGTTTTCACTGGCTCGATTTTTTGCGGGTCGGTGCCCAAATAAAAGGCGAAAAGTCCGGGCACGAGCCCCTGCATTTGGCTCGCGCCTACGTAATAGGCCAGTCCCATCTGCTCGCGAATGCGAACGAAAAAGCGCGAGCCCAGATCGCTGCTCGCCTCGTCTATTAATTCCAGCGCGTGGCGGTCTGGACTCGAAATGTTCGCGCCGCGAAACCCGACCATAATCACGCCTTGCGCTTTCTGCTTCCGGCTTTCAACAGTTTCTATCCCGCTGAGGGGCTCCGCCGGATGCACATCGGTCAAGGCGAGCACGCCCGGTTTCATGCTACCGAGCGCTTTCTCGAAAAGCTCCTTCACCTCCGCCGCCTTTACATAACCAAAGACGAAAATGACGCCGTTCTTTGCGACCATGTAACGATCGCGAAATTCGAGCAGATCTTTTTGCGTGAGCCGCTGAACCGATTCGACGGAACCGTTGGTGCGCAAGGCGTAAGGATGTTGCGGGAAGAGCGCCTGCCGCATGATATTGCGCGCCACGGACGTCAACTGCTCTTCTTCTTGCTGAATGGCGGCAATCTGGATTTCTTTTTCGCGCGCAATTGCTTTTTCCGGCATGGTTGCGTTGAGCAGAACATCCGAAAGCAATTCGACACCCAGCTTCACATCGGGCTTGGTGACATCGAGCGAAACATTGAAGCTATTGTTGCCAGCATCGCTCGACATGGAGCCGCCGACCGCCTCGATCTGGTTTGCAATTTGCTCCGCGGTGCGCGTTTTAGTTCCTTTCAACAGCACTTTCGCCATTAAGCGCGTGATGCCATTTGTTTGCGGAGTCTCCGCGAGAAGGCCGCCGCGGAACACCGCGCCCATCGCGACCAGCGGCAGACGCCGATCTTCACGCACCAAAAGTCGTAATCCATTCGAGAGCTCGAATTTTTGAATCTCACCTGCCGCGGTGACCTTCGGGCCCTCGGCTTTGGCGGCCAGCGAACCCTTGGGGTTCAACGAAACGACCGTCAGATTGCTGTCCGTCAGGTAATTTGCGGCGACGCGCTTAATGTCGTCGAGCGTCACCTTCTGGACAGCAGTGAGATAATCCCGGCTGAAATTCAGATTGCGCGTCAGCAACCAATTCGACCCGATGTCCGAGGCCTGGCCGCGCATGGTAGTGAGCGCGCCCAGATGATGACTCAGCGATATTTTTTTTGCCTTCGTCAATTCATCCGCTGTGACGCCGCTTTGCTTCACCTCGTCAAGAATCTGCAAGACTAATTGCTCTGCGGCTTCGCGTTTCTTTGGATCGACCATGGCATCAATGCCAAATAAACCCGGATCGCCCGGGGTGTACGAGAATGCCGATATGCCGAACGCCAGACCGGCATCCTCGCGCACGCGCCGATACAAGCGAGAGCTGCGCCCGTCGCCGAGGATGGTCGAGAGAAGATCCAGCGCGGGAACATCAGGATTCGTGACCTCCGGAATATGCCACGCCAGCGAGAGATGTGTCAGCTCCGTGGGAAATTCCCGATGCACTTCACGCCGGCCAAGTTGTGGCGGTTCCGCAGGAATGAATACCGGCTTGAGCGATTTCTCGGAATAAGGCGTGAACAGTTCAGTCAGTTGTTGCCGGACTTTTTCCGCGTCGACATCACCCACCACGATGAACGTAAGATTGTTCGGGACGTAGCGCGTTTTGTAATACTGCATCACCTGCTCTTGTGTGAGTTGATTGTAGATTTCGATCTCGCCGATCACCGGGAACCGGTAGGGATGCCGCTGATAAGCGGTGCCAAAAAGAAGCAGCCCCGCCATGCGATCGGGATCATCCATGCCCATTGCGAATTCGCGCCGGATCACTTCCTGTTCTTTCCGGTACTCCTCGGGCGGCAGAGTCGAATTCATCATCGCATCGGCCAACACGCCGAGTGCCGTGGCGACGCCGTCTTTCGGCACGTCGATCCAGAAAACAGTGTGATCAAAAGAGGTGTAAGCGTTAATGTAGCCGCCTACGTCCTGGATTTTTTGCGCGATCTCATTTTTCCCGCGGATTTTCGTTCCCTTAAACAGCATGTGTTCGAGAATGTGGGACAAGCCCGCCCCGAGATGTTGATCCTCGTCAATACTTCCTGTGGCGCACCATGCCTGCACACTTGCCACCGGCGCGCTGTGATCTTCCTGCACGATGATTGTCAGTCCATTCGGCAAAATCCATTTTTGCGCCGAACTAGGCGGAAACGTGATGACGGGCGAATTGTCGACAGAGGCCGCTTTTAAATTGGCAGAACTAAACATGATTGCGATGACCAGTGCAAAGAATGACGAAGGCCGAAGCACGAATGCCGAAGGAATAACAAAGGGGGAATGGCGAGACGAAATCTCCGATCGCTCTCTTATCATTTTGAGCATTCGGGCTTCCTTCGTGCTTCGTCATTCGTCATTTGTGCTTCTTCATTTTTGGATTATGGGCTGGCTCTCCGGCGCCGGCTTGACTGCGATTGGCCTTTCAGGCGCGAACGGCGTCACAAAAGCCTCTTTAAAATCATAGACGTTCTTGAAATCTTCGATCGAATCTTCCTCGGTTTTCCCAAATATTCCGGCGCCGATCAGGTTAAAGACCATGTGTCCAATATCCTCGCAGGAATGAATGCCCCAGTTATCGAAAACAGTCATGACCAGCGGCCCGAACTCCTTCAGCGCGTACTGCCGCACCCCTCCGAGCAATTCCGGTCCACTCACATGACGCACAGTCGCTCCCTTGATTTTCTTCTGCTGTTTCGTGGTGAAATCGAGCGCGTCGCGCAGAAAAACATACGCGTCTCGCTGGTAACGCGGGTCGCTGGCTACGATCGAATCAAGAGCTTCGGCAAATCCAATTTTTTGCATAAATAGAAAACGCGCTGTCCGAGCACTACGATAGACAGCAAGCTTCGTGCGAGCAACTGCGATGAAAAAGAGGGCAAATGTTCAACTTGCTGTTGATTCGAAGATCCCGCGACTTATAGCGAATGGATCAAAGCTGCTCGCTGCGGCGACGCCACTAGAGCGGTTTAAAGAAACCTGTAGCCATTCGAAGCGCCGGAGGCGCGATAGATATTAGCGCCTGGCGTGCGCCCGGGGATTGGCGTGGACAGGCGATTGAGCCCCGGAAGGGGCGGCAAAATGCACCGAATAGCGCCGTCACTCCGTACGCCCCTCCGGGGGCTGGAATCAGACTAATCGCGAAAACCCCGGGCTGCCGCCCTAGCGCTATTCTCTTCCGCGGCTACGGCGCTTTCGTGCGGCTACACTATTATTGAACTTGCTTCAAAGCACGATGGCTGATTTGTCCAAGAGGTAAATTGCTTGTTCGCAAGCGGCGGGAGTAAAACTGTTGAAGCGCTGCTTTAACGATTATTCAGCGCCATTTGCGGCGCCAATTTATTGACTTCAACCTGCGCGCTCACCTTCTGGATTTGCGCGGCCTGCTCTTTGATAGTTGCAGCGAAATCTTCCATCCCTTTCTTCAACTGGCCGATCGTGGCTTCCTGCTTAGCGGCATCAGATTTGAGTTGCGTGATGCTTGCTTGCTGTTCCTCGACTTTGCGACGCTCCTTGAGAAACTCGTTGAGCAGCATTGCGTTCACCGCGTCATAGCGCACGGTGTAGATCTGGCCGTTTTCATCGCGCACCACCAGGTCGGGGTTCACCTCAGCTACTTCCTCGGCGATCAAACCAAATTGCGGCGTCCCGGCGCTGTCGCTCTTGTAGTGAAACGTGACCGGTTTGAGTGCCAGAATCGCCTCGCTGGCTTTGTCCATCGCTTTGATCTCTTTCTTGAACCGGCGCGAGGAACTGATCGTGCCAAGCTGGCCAGCCGAGTCGATTACGATATTGACCGCGTTATTGTTTCCCGTTGTCACTCCGCGAATGCCGGCGATAAAGGTTCTTGTCTGGCCATTAGGTCCGCTTGTACCCATGCGGATGGTATTTGCCTCGCCAGCAACACCAAGGTTGCCGATATCGATATTGAAGTCGCCCGTGGTGAGCTCAATGCCGGCACTCAAGCCCAGTGCGATATTGTTGCTGCCTTCGGTGTTGTTTCCGAGCGCAGCACGACCATTGGCCGTGTTGCTGTCGCCCGTCGTGTTGCTAAAGAGCGCATTAACACCGATGGCCGTGTTGTCGTCGCCGGTGGTATTGAGCCAGAGCGCTCGATAGCCGCTGGCCGTATTCTCGCTGCCGGTGTCGTTGCTAAAGAGTGCACTGTCACCGCTGGCCGTGTTGAAGTTGCCCTCCGTGTTGCTTAAGAGCGCTACGAATCCATTGGCCGTGTTGCCGACGCCACTCGTGTTGCTAAAGAGCGCTGCGGTCCCCATGGCCGTGTTTTCGGCGCCGATGGTGTTAGTAAAGAGCGCCTCGTCACCGTTAGCCGTGTTGGCATTGCCGAGGGTATTGCTAAAGAGCGCAGAGCCACCGGTGGCCGTATTGCTGCTGCCCGCTGTGTTGAGAAAGAGCGCGCTGCGACCAATGGCCGTGTTGTCGCTACCCATCGTGTTGCTCTGGAGCGCACCAGTACCGTTTGCAGTGTTGCCGTCACTGGTATTGCTCATAAGCGCCTGAAAACCAGTGGCTGTGTTATCGACGCCGGTGGTGTTGCTAAAGAGGGTCTGATACCCGTTGGCCACGTTGCCGCTTCCGGTGGTGTTGTGATACAGCGCAGCAAAACCAGTGGCCGTGTTAGCGTCGCCGGTGTTGCGATAGAGCGCTCCATAACCGTTGGCGGTGTTGTAGTTGCCGCTAATGTTGTTCGCGAGCGCAAAAGCGCCAATAGCATTGTTGAAAAATCCGGTGGTGTTGGCGTAGAGCGCATAAACGCCATTGGCCGTGTCGTAGCTGCCACTGACGTCGCTAAACAGGGCCCGAAGACCGGTTGCCGTATTGTTCTTGCCGGCAGTGTCGTGATTGAGCGCTTCAAAACCAAAGCCGCTGTTCCAGACTCCGCTGGTCAGACTGACCAGCACTCCGCTGCCATCGGCCGTATTGCCATTGGGTAAAACGCTGTCCAGGTCTGTAGCTTGCGCTCTCGATAAAAGCGCAAAGGAGACGAGCGCCAGCGGAATGAGGAGTCTTGCGACCGAACGGCAGTCGCGGGACGGATGTTTCATTGAATTGCTGATAGGTGGAGTTCTTGTTTTCATATTTGCGAAGCTTTCATTCTCATTCCCGGGGGAGTTACCTTTGTGACTGCTGCTCTGAAAGAGGGAGAGAGGCTTCCCCGGGGTGAATTCTCCTCCGCAAATTCAGGTTTTGTTAGCCAAGATTGTGCGAAAACTTTCACCGGCTTGCAAGATAAAAGCAACACTTTCTGGCTTGCTCACAGCTCTGGGGAGCGCAGGCTGCTAGCCTGCTGTCGTCGGCAGCTTGCCGACGACGCCCCGAGCGTGGCGACAGCGTGTGGGATGGAACGGTCGAAGAGCTTTTCGGCAAGCTGCCGAAAAGAACAGGCTGGTAGCCTCTGCTCCCCAGCGCCGCCGGGTTCAGTCGTTTCTAAATCGCGCATCAGCGCCAGCGCGAAAGCGCGCGGAATCAAACAGATTGAAAGGAATGCGATGAGATTACTCCAAGTTATGGTTGCGAAACCATTTTCAGGACCGGTTTACTTACTTCGAGCTGTGCGCTCATCTTCTGGATTTGCGACGCCTGCTCTTCGAGACGCGCAGTGATAGCTTCCATTCTCTTCTGCTGAAGTGCGATGCTCGTTTCCTGCTTTGCAGCTGCAGACTTTACCTGGCTAATAGTAGCTTCCTGTTCCTCGATCTTACGGTTTTGTTCCTGCACTTTGCGGTGCTCTTTAAGGAACTCATTAAGTAACATCGCATTCACCGCGTCGTAGCGTACAGTGTGAACCTCGCCTTTAGCGTCGCGAGCCACGAGATCGGGATTCACTTTTTCCACTTCCTCAGCCACAAGGCCAAACTGTGGAATGCCATTGGGATCAAGCTCCTTTTTGTAGCAGAAGGTGACCGGTTTGAGGGCCAGGATGGTTTCGCTTGCCTTATCCATGGGCTTGATCTCGTCCTTGAAACGCGCTGAGGAAACGTTCGTGCCGAGATGACCGTTGCCGTCTATGATAACTCCTACACCTCCTGGAACGGTTACCCCACTGATGCCGGCGATAAAGGCCTGGAAATGGTGTATGTTGTTGCCGATGCGGATCGTGCCAGACTCGCCGGCCACACCTGAGTCGCCGATATTGATATTGTGATCGCCCGTGGTGAGATTGAAACCGGCATTAGCGCCCAACGCGATGTTGTCGCTGCCGGTGGTGTTGTCATGGAGCGTTTGACGGCCAATGGCCGTGTTGAGGTGGCCGCCGTCGTTACTTACGAGCGCTTGAGCGCCGTTCGCCGTGTTCTCCGTGCCAGTGGTGTTGCTATTAAGCGCTCCAGCGCCGGTGGCCGTGTTGTTATCGCCGGTGTTGTTTTGAAGCGCAACAAAACCGACGGCCGTGTTGGTTGCGCCGGTGGTGTTGCTAGAGAGCGCCAGAACACCGGCGGCCGTGTTGGCTCCGCCAGTCGTGTTGCTAACGAGCGCGGCACCGCCGATGGCCGTGTTGAAGGTCCCGATGGTGTTGCTAAAAAGCGCATTAACACCGTTGGCTGTGTTATTGCTGGCCATGGTGCTGCTAGAGAGCGCGCCAGAACCGGTGGCCGTGTTGGAGAAGCCGGTAGTGTTGTGATAGAGCGCAGCAAAACCAGTGGCCGTGTTGTCGCCGGCGGTGTTACGATAGAGCGCAGCGTAACCATTGGCTGTATTATGGTTACCGCTAATGTTGTTCGCGAGCGAATAGGCGCCGGTGGCACTATTGAAAAACCCGCTGGTGTTGCTAAAGAGCGAATAAACGCCAGTGGCGGTGTTGAAGCCGCCATTGACATCGCTATTCAAGGCTCGGAGACCCGTCGCCGTATTTTGGTTGCCGGCAGTGAGCTGGCTTAGCGCCTCGAAACCAGTGCCGGTATTCCAGATCCCGGTGGTGCGGCTGACGAGTACCCCAATACCTTCGCCATTGTTGGAGCCCGGTATGGTACCGTCCGTGTCGGGACCCACCGCTTGCGCCATCGGTGCAAGCCCAAAACAGCCAAGCAGCAGTGGAACGAGAATTAGGGGAATTGTCGTCTTGAATGGAATTAATAGTTTCATAGGACTTGTATTCTTTTCTTCCTTTATTTGGAAGAGTTTCTTGGTTCGAGTGTGATCTGGTAAAAGGTTTTGCGAAAAATCGCGCGGCGTTGGCTCACGGATTATTTGCCACCACTTTGGGTTCCGGTTTGTTGGCTTCAACCTGCGCGCTCACCTTCTGAATTTGCGCTGCCTGCCCTTTGACCTGTGCGACGACAGTCTCGATTTCTTTTTTGAGCTCGGCGATGGTCGCTTCCTGTTGTTCGACTTTGCGGTGTTCTTTAAGAAACTCGTTGAGCAGCATCGCGTTGATCTGCTCGTAGCGGACGGATTCGGGCTCGCCCTTTGGATTGTGTCCCACCAGATCGGGCGCCACCTCGGCCACTTCTTCGGCGATCAGGCCAAAGGCAAGCGTCTGCGTGGCGTCATATTCCTTGTTGTAGCGGAAACTCACAGGCTTCAGCGCGAATAGCGCTTCGCTGGCTTTGTCCATTCGCTGGATGTCGTGTTTGTACCGGCGCGACGAGACGTTCGCCCGGCCAAGTCTGCCGCTGCTGTTTATGGTCACGTAATCGGGGTCTGTTCCAACGGATGGCTGCACGTTGGAGTAAATGTTGCCGATAAAGCAACCAAAGGTCACGTTCGCACCGCCTGTGCCGATACAGATAACGTGATCCGCGGTGCTGACACCAAAGCCTGCCTCACGGCCTAATGCGATATTTGAGAAGCCAGTCGTGTTGTTGAGGAGCGCACCAGAACCAATTGCCGTGTTGTTGAAGCCGGCGTTATCATTAAAGAGCGCAAAGTCCCCGATTGCGGTGTTCGCGCTGCCCGTGATGTTGTCGTTAAGAGCTTGATAACCAAAAGCTGTGTTATTACCGCCGGTTTGATTTAAGAACAGGGCATGATAACCGGTAGCGGTATTGTTGTCGCCCATGGTATTTGATCCCAGCGCATACTGTCCGACAGCGGTATTGTTGTCGCCGATCGTGTTGGTAAACAGCGCATTATGGCCGTCTGCAGTGTTATCATTGCCGCTGATGTTGTGAGGGAGTGCGCCAAACCCAGTGGCCGTGTTGTCGTTGCCGATGGTGTTGTCAACGAGCGCCTCCACACCGAGAGCCGTGTTCTGGGTACCACTTGTGTTGCCCAAGAGCGCGTCATATCCATAAGCGGTGTTGTTGTCAGCTGTGTTGTCCAAGAGTGCTTTATATCCATAGGCCGTGTTGTTATTGCCGGCGATGTTGCCGAAGAGCGCCTGGACCCCACTCGCCGTATTGCGGCTGCCAGTGACATTAAGAAGGAGCGCGGCGGTGCCGGTGGCCGTGTTGTTGTCGCCTGCCGTGTTGAACTCGAGTGCAGCAAGACCATTGGCCGTGTTGGTACTGCCGGTAGTGTTGCTAAAGAGTGCAAATTCTCCGCTGGCAGTGTTCCCGCCACCGATGGTGTTGCTAAAGAGCGCCTGAGAACCGGTGGCCGTATTGTTGTTGCCGGTGGTGTTGTGGTAGAGCGCAGCAAAACCAGTGGCTGTGTTGTCGTCGTCGGTGTTACGGTAGAGCGAAGCATAACCATTGGCCGTGTTGTGGGTGCCGCTAACGTTGTTCGCAAGCGAATAGGCGCCAGTGGCGCTATTGAAAAACCCGCTCGTATTACTAAAGAGCGAAAAAACGCCGCTAGCGGTGTTGAAACCGCCATTGGTATCGTTAGTCAGGGCACGAAGACCCGTCGCCGTATTTTGGTTGCCGGCAGTGAGGTGGCTTAGCGCCTCGAAACCAGTGCCGGTGTTCCAGATGCCGGTGGTTCGGTTGACGAGCACCCCGATACCTTCGCCATTGTTGGAGCCTGGTATACTACCGTCCGTGTCGGGACCTACTGCCTGCGCCACCGGTGCAAGCCCAAAGCAGCCAAGCACGAGCGGGATCAGGACAAACCCAAGCCCTGAATGCCTTCGAGGCCGGCCAATAAGACTCCTTCCAGAGAGAACAGTTATTTTCATTTTAATAAACCTTTCTTTTTGTAGATAGTTTGACTGCGTGGTTCAGATCTGAAGAACGAAGAAAAAGCTCCTTTGGAAAGCTCGTCTGCCTGGTTCAGATCAATTTTAGTGGGCGCGAGCTTGGAAACAATTTGTCAATTTGCCAAGACCAAAATTCAAACATTCCCTGGCCCACTCGCGGGGGTAAGGCGGCGACACGTCGCCGCACAAGGTTGCTAATCTTCGAATTGGTCGGCCAATGCATCGAGGTAAACTGACAGCGGATCGCGTCGCCCTGGCGTTGAGACCTGCGATTGATCCACAGCTTTGAGGTAACCAGCGAAAGCACCGCTCCTGCTCTTCATTTGCGTCGCTTCGAACCAATTCATGTAATCATCAATGTCGCTCATGCGAGCGGCGAGCCGTTCACGAGTAATTTGCAAGCGCGTCAGGCGCTTGGTGGCGCCCCTCCGCTTGCCGCGCGCAAGCAGCGCAGCGATTTGCTGGTATTCCCGCGCAATCGGGCGCATGACTGGATTCGCCTGAGCGGCGAACAACAGCAAATTGTAACTCAAATGGTTGAGCGCCACTTTCTCTGCCGCGGAGGCTTTCCGCTGCGCGAGGCCGCTCAAGTCCAATGATTTTCCGGCATCTGGAATTTTCGTGCGCAACAATTCATCAAGGCCCCGCTCGCTTTCGGCAAAGGTGAGCAATTGATGGCTTTGCGCGCCTCCTAGTCGAGCCACGCCTAATTGCCAGTTTTTTTCCTTATCGCGAGCCAGCGACGGAAACTGTGCTTTTAAATCACCCAAGAGGTCGTTAGAAGCATGCGACAGATTGCCGATGTAATGCGCCAGCCGCACATGCCCGTCGGGTTCATCGATAAGCAATTGCACGAGCGCGAGCGAGTAGGCGCGATAAAGCATGCGGCCAGCCGAATCGAGTAGCCGAGGGCGTTGTCGCAGAAATTCTTCCAGCGATATTCTCTTGTCCGACACGGAAAGCGCTTCAATAAGCGGACCGCGGTCGCGTCCGGGCGGAACGGCGAGCACGCCGTCGAGCAACCATTCCGGCGGCTCGACCAAAATCGTGTCAGGTGCGATGTCCGGCTCCTTTCGATAAATCATCTCCAGTAAAATGGCGCGCAGCAGTTCGCGCTCCACTAATGAACCGTCGAGGTTTTGGGTGATGGTCAGATCGAGCTGCAACTTCAGGCCAAAACCAGTCTGGCTGAATCGCAGTTCGGCCGGCGGAATTTCAGGCAGGTTCGCCTGTTGCGGCTGCAAATTGATTACGACCGCCGTTTTCCACCTGTCACGCTGCCGTAACAGCGCGAGCAAATTGGCCTTGGTCCGCTCCGCAAGTTCGGAAAGCGCGCCGCGCAGCCTCGCGTCCGCGCCATAAATGATGAATTGTTGCGAAGGACTCACACTGCGCGCCGGTGGCGCCGCACCCACCGATTGCAACATAACGATCGACAGAATCGTTATGATGATCACGGGACGGAAAATCCTCATCGGTAGCTGGCGGATATTAATATCGAAAACCGGGCGAGCCAGCGAGCACGAATTTGCGGCCGAGATTTTTCAATGGTCGGCGGAAGAAATGTCGAAACTATTTGCCATTGGAGGGGTCTAATTTATAGGAAATGGAAATACTATGAATGCAAAACGTTTACTTTTAATAAGCTGCATCGCCGCGCTGGCGTTACCGGTCTCAGTTGCGAACGGCCAGCGGCGTGCTGGCGGTGGTGGCCGTGCACACGTCGGCTCGATGCCGGCTCGGAGCGCGCCGTCGGGAGCATACCGGGGGACATACGGCGGTAATTGGAGCGGCCGTACTTGGAGCGGCGGTAATCGGAACGGCCGAAACTGGAACGGCCGAAACTGGAGTGGTCGTAATTGGAACAACTGGAACGGCAATTGGCGTCATCATCATCATGATAATAATGACGTCATCTTCATCGGCAGCTTCGGCTTTCCGTCGTGGTGGGGCTGGGGATATCCATACGGATATTACGGCTATGGGTACCCGTACGATTACTACGGGTACGGCGGAGGCTATGGTTACGGTGGCGGCTACGGATACGGTGGCTACGGCGATGGTGGCTACGGATATAATTATGGCCAAGGCCAGGCTGGATACGGGTACGGATCCGGCACCCGATCAAGGGTGGCCGAGTTGCAACGCCGACTTGCCCGGGCCGGCTATTATGGTGGCTCCGTTGATGGAGTCATGGGGCCACAAACGCGCCGAGCAATTCGAGCTTACGAGCGTGACCACGGATACGCAGGCTGATCCAGCTCTTCGCGCTGATTGCGATGAGAGTGGCAGATCAGGTGTTGCTCTTTCGGTTGGTTGACCGGCGGATTTCGCAGGGGCGCATGGGCGAACCGCCGGTCTCTTTATTTTCGGCAAGCTGCAAATGCACTTGCGCTGCCCCGACAGCCTTTGGGGGCGCGCCGCCATATTCCAAGAGTCATCTGGCAGATTCTTTTCCCGGTTTTTTCTCGGATCCCTTGCTCGGAGCAGGCGAAGAACTTTTCGTAGCAGCCTCTTTAGGCGCGCTTGCCTTTTCTCCGCCTGCTTGCGTGGCAGGAGATTCTTTTTTGGCCGCCTCTTTGTACGAATCGCTTCGATAGTCCGTGATGTAAAAGCCGGACCCCTTGAAGATAAGACCGGCCCCGGTGCCAAGCAGGCGTTTCACTTTTCCATGTCCCCACTTCGGCAACCGGCAGAGATCCTTTGGGCACTCGCGAAACGCTTCGTCGCGCATTGACTGGAACGCTTCAAAAGTCTGGCCACACTTCTGACAAGAATACTCGTAGGTTGGCATCAAGTGTGTATCACAATTCGGCGGATAACGGCGGAAACTCTGCACTAAACAAGGCACAATTCAAGCCGCAACGGACGGCATGGCCGGTTGAGCTTTTTACTTGTATTTCTTGAATCGCTGAGTGCCCGCTCTCAGCTTGACTTTTTGCATAGGTTGAGCATTAAAAGTCCGTCCCAAATTTCCTATGCTCCGTCCACCTTATAGCAGTTTACAGGCGTTACTCTACCTTGCGCTCCTACTTTTCGCGGCTGGTTGCAGCGAAGACCCCCGCTTTTCTGCCAAGACACAATACTTGGGCGGCGCCTACGGCAATGCCCCTGCTGGTCCTGCGCATGATACCGTCTCATACTGGGATGGGGACAGCGCTAATGGAAAACCCTCAATTACCATCAGTCTCCGAGAGCAGCGCGCCTATTTTTATAAGAGTGGTGTGCTCGTCGGTGTCTCACAGCTTTCGACCGGTCGTGAAGGGTTAAACACGCCATACGGCCACTTCTCCATCACCCAGAAAGACGTCAATCACGTTTCCAGTTTGTTTGGCGATTACGTTGATTCAGCGGGAAACGTTGTCGTGCCTAATGTCGATGTCACCAAGGACCCGAAACCGCCCGGTGCCCACTTTAGGGGTACGCCGATGCCGTACTTTATGCGCATCGTCTCTGGGACTGGACTGCACGCAGGCTATTTGCCCGGTTACCCCGCATCGCACGGCTGCATCCGAATGCCTGAATTCATGGCCGAAAACTTTTTTAAATCGGTCTCAGTCGGTACGCCAGTCACCATTACGAATTAGATTCCTTGGGGAGCGTCAGCATCTGGGCTTGCAGAAAATCGGCGACGGCGGCATTCTCATCGTTCCGCCGAAGGGAATATGATCATCATCACGCAACCGAACGCGACTGAGGAACAGATCAATCGGATTGTCACCCGCGTGCGCGAGTTCGGGCTCGATGCACAAATCAGCCGCGGTGCATCGCGCGTGATCATTGGTGTGATTGGGCCCGAAGCGCTGCTTCGCGAAAAGCCGGTCGCCTCCATGGCGGGCGTGGAAGCGATCGTGCCGGTGTTGAAACCTTATAAACTTGCCGCGCGCAATTCACGCCGGCCCTCCGCTGTCATAATTGGCGGAGTGCGAGTGGGCGCAGAGGAACATGTGGTCCTCATTTCCGGCCCATGCTCGGTCGAAAGCAAGGAACAGATTTGCTCGATTGCACAGATCGTCAAAAAATCCGGGGCGAAAATTTTGCGCGGCGGTGCGTTTAAACCGCGCACTTCACCGTACAGTTTTCAGGGATTACGTGAGGAAGGACTTCAGTTTCTCGCTGAAGCGCGTGCGGAAACGGGCCTGCCTGTGATCACTGAGATCATGGACCCGCGAGACTTGTCTGTGATCGAAAAATACGCGGACTGTCTCCAGGTCGGCACCCGAAACATGCACAACTTTTCTCTCTTGAAGGAGGTGGGCCGCAGCAGATTGCCGGTCCTGCTCAAGCGCGGATTCAGCGCCACGATCAACGAACTGATTATGAGCGCGGAGTACATCCTGAGCGAGGGCAACATGAACGTCATTCTCTGCGAGCGCGGCATTCGCACGTTCGAGACGGCGGCACGCTACACGCTCGATTTAAGCGCTGTTCCGCTCCTGAAATCCAAGACACATCTGCCGGTCGTTGTCGATCCGACGCATGCGATCGGTCTGCGCGAATTTGTTCCGCAGATGTCTCTCGCCGCCCTTGCTGCCGGCGCGGATGCGCTCATGATTGAAGTGCACGATTCCCCTGAACTGGCGAAAAGCGACGGCGATCAAGCGCTCACCCCGGCAATTTTTGCCGACCTTGTTCCGCGCCTCCGCGCCGTCGCGGCAGCCATCGGCAGGACGCTCTAATCATCGGATCCAAAGCTGCTTCCTGGAGCAGCTTTGAATTTTCGCCTCTTTTCGGCGACACCTAACCGGTGCACAAATCGGGACACACAGAGCTTCTGGAAATGGTTGCGGCGAGCGAGCCAATCGCGCGCAAACTTCGAGCAATCGAGAAAGCGCAATGGCCGGTACAGTTCTCGCACGTCATCGAGCCGGCGCAGGCATTTCTCGTCGCCGCTTTCGCGCGTAAGATCGACAAGACCATTTGGGTTTTCTGTCCCAGTGTTCATTCCCAGGAACTGCTCTACGAAGGCTTGCTCAACTGGTATCCCACCGCTCTCTTCCTGCCGGAAGCCGAATTCGCCGCCGTCGAAAATATTTTGCCTGACCCGGAAATCGCAGCGGAACGGATCGCGGTGCTCACGCAAGTCGAGCGCGAGCCCAGTCCGCATCTGATTGTCGCAACGCGGGCAAGTCTCGACCAGGCCGCGCCGAGGCGCGGCGTGCTCCAATCCGCAATTGTTCAGCTTCGTCGTCGGGCAAACGAGAAGATGGAACATTTTCTCGAACAACTCGCGGGCGCCGGTTATGAACGCGCTGCGCAAGTCACGACCCGCGGACAATTCGCTGTGCGCGGCGGCATTATCGATCTTTATTCGTGGCAAGCGCCGTTACCGGTGCGTGTGGAATTTTTTGGCGACCAAATTGAATCGCTCCGCGAGTTTGACATCGATACTCAAACTTCGCTCCGTGATTTGGCTTCGGTCGATATTCTGCTGGGGCCGATTGAGAATCAAAGCGGGACAGTCCGTGATTATCTGGCCCCCGATCATCTTCGGATCGATATCGAACCGGAAAAAAGTTCCAGCGCGCACATTCAGATCAGCCAGGGCTGGATTGAGTTTGGTCCGGAAGATTTCAGCGGAGCGTTCCAGGATTCCGAAGTCGGCGAGTTCGCGATCGGCGATCTCGTGCTCGCGCAAGCGAAACGCGCACAGTTTATCGCGCACTTGAAGGAATGGCGCGCGAACAAAGCAAAAATCATCATTTATTTTCAGACTGAAGGCGAGATCGAGCGGTTTCGCGAGATTATGCAGGACGCCACTGAAGACATCCATCTCGCCCAAGGAACCCTCGCACGCGGATTTTGTTTCCCGGCGGCCAATCTCGTCGTGCTGTCGGCCGCGGAATTATTCGGACGATTCGCCGCCCATCCGCGGCGACGCATGCGTCGCGCGGAACGTCACCGTGTACAGATTGATTTTAGCGAACTGGCCGAAGGCGATCTGGTTGTCCATGTCGAACACGGCATCGGGAGATTTTTGGGTCTCATCCGTCTTGCAAAATCTCCGCACACTGTAGAGGCAGTCGTGTCGCCTGATTCATCAAAGAGCACAGCCGACGCGGCTGTTACTACAGAAGATGGAGCTCAGGAAGTCCTCGCGCTCGAGTTTGCCAACGAAGCAAAACTCTACGTCCCGCTCGAACAAGCCTATCTGGTTTCGCGTTACGTCGGTGTCGGCAAAAAGTCGCCGCCACTCAGTTCGCTCGCTGACGCGAAATGGACGCGCGCCAAGAAAAACGCAGCTGCTTCCATTTTCGATTACGCGGGCAAAATGCTCGCACTTCAGGCGGAACGGCAGACGCATCCCGGTCACGCGTTTGGCCCTGACACAAGATGGCAGGCGGAATTTGAGGATTCTTTTCCTTTTCGCGAAACGCCGGATCAAATGAAGGCGATCATCGATACAAAAATCGACATGGAGCGCCCCCAACCGATGGACCGCTTGATCTGCGGCGATGTCGGCTTCGGCAAAACGGAAGTCGCAATTCGGGCCGCGTTCAAAGCAGTGATGGATGGCAAACAGGTGGCGGTTCTCGCGCCGACTACCGTTCTCGCTCAACAACACTTCGAGGTCTTCCGGCAGCGCATGCTCGATTACCCGGTGCGAATCGAAATGCTCAGCCGGTTCCGATCGCAAGCGGAACAGAAGAAAGTGTTGCAGCTGCTGCGCGGAGGCGGCGTCGATATTGTCATCGGCACACACCGGCTTATCTCCGGCGATGTCGTTTTCAAAGATTTAGGCCTGGTAGTTATCGACGAGGAACAGCGCTTCGGCGTTCTGCACAAAGAGAAATTCAAAGAGCTGTTTAAGCTTGTCGATCTTCTGACGCTCTCCGCTACGCCAATCCCACGCACGCTTTATCTTTCGCTCGTCGGCGTAAAGGACATGTCCACGATTGAGACCCCGCCACTCAACCGCTTGCCGGTAGAGACGGTCGTGTCCGCCTACGATGAGCGGATCATTCGCGATGCGATCAATCGTGAACTCGAGCGTCAGGGTCAGGTGTTTTTCTTGCACAACCGTGTCCAAACGATCTCTCTCGCGCGCGATCGCGTTGTTCATCTTTGCCCGCAGGCCAGGGTCGAGATCGGCCACGGCCAGATGGATTCGGACGAACTGGAAGCGGTCATGGCGCGATTCATTGCCGGGAAGATCGACGTGCTCGCTTGCACGACAATCATCGAAAGCGGTCTCGATATTCCTAACGCCAATACCATCATCATCGATCGCGCCGACAGATTTGGTCTCGCCGATCTCTATCAATTGCGCGGCCGCGTCGGCCGCGCCGAGCACAAAGCGTACGCCTATCTGCTTCTCCCGCGCGAAATGATGACAATTGGCGCAGCGCGCAAGCGGATCAGCGCTATCAAGCAATACAGCTCACTGGGCGCAGGTTTTCGCATCGCGATGCGCGATCTGGAGATCCGCGGCGCGGGCAGCATTCTGGGCACGGCGCAAAGCGGCCACATCATGGCGGTTGGTTTCGATTTATACTGTCAGTTGCTCAAGCAGGCAGTCGGGCAACTCAAAGGTGAGAAACTGCGGCTCCGGCTTGACGTCGATCTACGCCTCGATTTCGTCGCCACCAATGAAGCCCAGTTCGTGCAAAGTAGAAGCGACGCCTGGCCGCTTTCCCACCAAGACAAGGGACGAGGCGTCGCTTCTACTAATGGCCGCGTGCCCGCCTTTGTGCCCGGCAGTTTTATCAGCGACGCCACCCTGCGCATCCGGGCGTATCGCGATATTGCGCAAATCACTACACGTGAGCGGCTCGATCGCCTGCGGCGCGATTGGCGCGATCGCTTTGGATCATTCCCAATGGCGGTTGACAATTTGTTCCTTCTCACCGAAATCAAGCTCGCTGCGGCAAAATCCGGGGTGAGCCGCGTCGAGGTGCGCGAACGCAAATTGATGTTGACCCGGGGCGGAGATTTTATACTTGTCGCGGGCAAATTCCCCCGTTTAGTTGGAACCAAAATCGAACAGCACCTCAGGGAGATTCTGGATTTGATCAACAAACTATGAGACACATAATGCGTAGGTTTGCCAAAACCTTGCTGGCAGTTTCTGGGCTTGCTCTATTGCCACTTTGCTGCGCGCTCGCCCAGGAGCCTCAGGCACCCCAAGTCGTGGACGGCATCGCTGCGGTTGTGAATGGGGACGTGATCACATACTCGCAAATCCGGGCTTTGTCTGCGCCACGGGAGAAGTTGCTGCGTTCACAATACACTGGCGCGGAGCTGGAAAATAAACTGAAGGAAGTGCGACAGGCGGCTTTGAAAGATTTGGTGGATCGACGGCTTATCATCCAGGCATTCAAAAAAGAAAGCTATCAGATCCCGGATCATGTTGTGGACCAACGAATGCACCAAATCATCCAGGAGTCGTTCGGCGGGGATCGCAACACGTTTATCAAGACGCTCGAGGCGCAGAGTTACACGCTGGGCGAGTTCAAGGAAAAGGAAATGGAGAGAATAATCGTGCAGGCGATGCGCAGTAAGAACGTCAAGACGAGCCTGATCGTTCCACCCACGAAAATAGAAGACTACTACAAGAAGCATCGCGAGGAATTCACCACCAAAGAGCAGATCAAACTGCGCATGATCATGATTCCCGCTCACGCCGATACCGGAAACTCCGCGGCACAGAAAGCGATGGCTGAAGAAGTGCTCGGCAAATTGGCAAGCGGCGCAGAGTTCGAGCGCATGGCGCAGGTCTATTCCGAAGACAGCACCCGCGATCTGGGCGGCGACTGGGGCTGGATCGAGCGCAAAACGCTCGCCCCCCCCCTGGAAAAGTTCGCCTTCAACATGCCGGTTGGCAGAATCAGCAACATCATCGATTACGCTGGCAATTATTACATCCTCAAGGTGGAGGACAAACACGGCGGCACGACCCGTTCGCTCGCCGAAGCCCGATCCGATATCGAGAGGAAACTAATCCAACTGGAAGCGCAAGGTTTGCAGGAACGCTGGATCGCCGGTTTGCGCGCGAAGGCTTACATTCGGACATTCTGAAGTTCGATGTTGGGTTGAGCGTTGAATGTTCGCTTCGCGTTCGTACTCGGTCCAAAGCCTCGATTGCGATCACGAGCAGGAGCACGATTACGAGTCTTCATTGCGGAGAGGCATAACTTCCGTGACAATGCGCGATGCAACCGCGTATCGGGATCACGCTCGGAGATTGCGCCGGCATTGGGCCGGAGATCGTTCAAGCCGCGCTAAATTCAAGAGATCTGCCAACCGCTGCCGAATATGCGGTCATCGGGAAATATCCGGATTGTTGGTTAGGCCAGCCGACGCTTGAGACTGCGCGCGCGGCTGCGGCTGCGCTGGAGGAAGCCGTTACACTCGCGCGGCGCGATGAACTCGATGCCGTCGTTACCGGGCCCGTCCACAAAGCACGGATGTACGAAGCCGGTTTCAAATTCCCCGGGCAAACTGAGTTTTTTGCTGACCGCTGCGGGGTGAAAAACTTCGCGATGTGTTTGACCGGCGGAAAAATCACGGTCGCACTCGTTACCACCCATATTCCATTGCGCGACGTTCCAAGCGTAATCAAGCAATCGGAGATTGTCCGTGTCGGTTTGTTGCTCGCCGATTTTCTCCAATCTCGATCACTGGAACTCGACGACCTTGGAAACTTGACTGCTTTAAGCAGTCAAGTTCCGAAGAGTAATCGTCCGGTGTGGGGCGGGCAGCGCATCGCCGTCGCGGGTCTGAACCCACATGCTGGTGAATCTGGCAAGATCGGGCGCGAAGAAATCGAAATCATCGCGCCAGCTGTCGATGAGCTGAACCATCAATTATCAACCATCAGCGATCAACCTGCCACATTCACCGGCCCCCTCTCTCCCGACACCGTTTTCCATCGTGCGATCGAAGGTGAATTCGATGCTGTTCTCTGCATGTATCACGATCAAGGGTTGATCCCGCTGAAACTGCACGCATTTCACAGCGGCGTGAATGTAACACTGGGCCTGCCGTTCCCCCGCACCAGCCCCGATCACGGCACCGCGTTTGAAATTGCCGGCAAAGAAATCGCGCAGCCCGACAGCATGACTGCAGCGATCAATCTCGCAGTGGAACTCGCGCAGAAAAGCGCTCCGGTCGGAACATAGGCATCTTGCCTGTGCGGCACGCGGGCTTCCCAGCCTGCTTGAATCGCGAGGCGAGCGGCGCAACAATAGGCGCTCAAGGGCCGCAATCGATCGAAGGGCTTGAGTTCCAAACGACCGCAAACGAAAATTGCGTGCGTGAACGCAAAAAGAAGAAGCAGATCCGCATCGAAAAACGCCGGGGCGAAAAGGTGCCAAAACGCGAATGATTTCCCCGGGTAATTCCGTGCCAAAGCAAAGACGAAAGTCCAGTGAATTGGAGTCGCGAAGCCATCTACGAAAGTCGGATTGGCCATTATCTACGATCTCAGTGAAACCTTACCTGCCTTCCTAATTAATTTCCGGCGTGAAGATCGACAAGTACATCTCGGTTTTTAACATCGGGCTGCAGAACACATTCGTATATCGCTGGAATTATTTTCTGCGCGCCCTCTTCGGATTGATCCCACTTGCAGGCACGGTTTTTCTCTGGCGAGCGATTTTCAAGGAACGCGGCGGCGGCCTTCATGGGTACGATTACGGTTCGATGATTTACTATTATTTGTTGACGCTACTGGTAAGCAATCTCGTCACGCCCACCGAAGACGAATGGCAAATCGCCGCCGACATTCGCGAGGGACAGATCAATTCGCTTCTCACGAAACCGATGAGTTATCTCGCTTATCGCTTCAGCATTTTTATGAGCGGCCGCCTGGTTTACACATTCGTCACGCTGCCGCCCATCGCGCTGATCTTTATTTATTTCCGGCACTACATCGCGCTGCCTGATCAAGCGATGACTTATGTTCTTGCGAGCATCTCGATGGTCATGGCGGCGTTGATGCAATTCTTCATCACCTACTCGCTTGCGATGATGGCCTTCTGGATCCTGGAAATTTCCACCATCGTTTTCATCGTTTACTCGTTCGAATATTTCCTGGGCGGCCAAATGTTTCCTATCGACATCATGCCAAACGCGGTGCAGGCGGTGATGAAATGGCTGCCATTCTATTACGAATTGTTTTGCCCCGTCGCGATTTTCCTCGGCAGACTAAAAGGCGCCGCGCTCGCGGAAGCGCTGGCAATTCAAAGCGGCTGGCTCCTGCTCACCTGGGCGGCCGCGCGCGCGATGTGGAAACGCGGTCTCGGCCATTATCAGGCCGTCGGCGGTTAATGCTGTGGCGGCGGTCTGTGGACGCCGCACGAATTCCGTAATTTCACGCATTCGTGCGCAGAGTTCTTACACGCGGACGCTGCAAGACTAAACCGCCTGCGTGATCAACGTCACCTTCTTAATTCTCGTCTTACCAATTCAGATTTTGCGTGCAAAGAATGGATTATGCTCTTTCTCTTCCCCAACCGTGGTCATTGGACCGTGTCCGGGGCAGATGATCGTCTCATCCGGCAACGTTAGGACTTTCTCGAGATTATTTTGAACCGCGTCGTCGTAGGACACGTTTCCGCCACCCATGGAGCCGGCGAAAAGCGAATCGCCCACAATTGCGATCGGGCGAGCGAGGCCGGTCACCACGTAGCTCATTCCACCGGGGGAATGACCCCAGGTGAGTCGCGTGTCGATCTCCAGGTTGCCGACCCGAAAACGCTTTCCTTCTTCGATTGGTTCCGCGCCGGGGACTTTTTCGCGCGCCGGAGCAAAAACCTCCCCACCGGTTTCTTCGCGCAGACGCGGCAGGTCCGCGACATGATCGGCGTGTGCATGGGTAAGGAGAATGAGTTGCACGTCTAGTTTGTGGCGGTTCGCAAAGCGCACCATTTCACTGCAATCGGCGCCGGTATCAAAGGCTGCCGCGGCCTGACTGGCCGGGTCCCAGATCAGATACGCGTTGACCGCCATATCGTGATAATGCGTGTTGAATTGTGCGAAGCCGTCACGCTCATCAATTTTTTTTGGGTGCCACTCACCCTTGGCAAGTTCACATAGTGCTCGCCCCGCGAGACCCAAAACCGGCGCAACCTGCAAGAGCGTCGAGTCATCAAAATGGCCACCCTGCAATTCACGGACTGCTTGCGAGCTGATCTGCGCTTTTTCCGACAGTTCGGCATCGGAAATGCGCAAACCGCGTTGCGCTTTTCCGATAATGTCACCGACGTTGTCTTCGAGCGGAATCATTTTCAATCCTTAAACGTTCATTGGTTGGGCGGCGTGAACGGTCCGCAAATCGATAATCCGATCCAAGGCGAGTTTCTCAAGCGCCCTGGCAATATCGAGAACCGAAAATGCATCGCCAGTTTCCTTCTCCATCGATGTCATCGCAACATTATTAATGCCGCAAGGAATGATGTAAGTGAAAGGCGAAAGATCGCCGCACACGTTCAACGCGAAGCCATGCATCGTG
>Ga0137367_10000855_pt1 | contig 22938 bp, 37 predicted proteins | sample SagtaG_14_FD_104939 | JGI IMG/M metagenome (GOLD analysis project Ga0137367, IMG submission 104939) | Vadose zone soil microbial communities from Sagehorn Ranch, Mendocino, California, USA - Sage1_L_80_16 metaG | ecosystem: Environmental > Terrestrial > Soil > Vadose zone | place: USA... | reverse complement strand
CCCGTCTCAGGTTCCTGACACGAGAATGAAGCTTCCCGACACGAGCCTTCTTCTTGTCCCTGCGATTTGAGTTCCGCTGGGACCGTGAGAGTGCTTTCTGTGCCCTACGGAGGCGAATTTGAGCCCCTCGGAGGTGCTTGTTGTTGGGTTCTTCCCAAAGGACATTCCCGTCCTCATCCGCAATTACAGCGAGGGTCTTCAGACCAAGGTCAATCCCGACTGTCTTCCCTACAGGAACCGTATAAGCCTGCTCCTCCAAGTGTATGACCAGCGAAATGAACCATCGTCCCGAAGAGTCCTTAGAGACTGTTGCGGTCCCGATTTTCTGAGGGTTGGCTTCTATCAGCTTCCGCAGAGACTCGTGAGTCTTGACCTGTCCAATCTTCGGAAGTTGAATGTGGTGATAGCCGATGAGCTTCACCTGCTCTGCAAATTGGAATGAATCTCGGACACCCTTCTTCTTGAAACGAGGGAACTTAGCCCTGCCCTGGAAGAAGTTCTTGTAGGCCCCAGCCGCATTACGACAGGCCATGTCATAGACCTGCTTGGAGTTCTCTGACCACCAAATGGAACCATCGTCCCTGTTCACAGCCCATAAATCTCTATTGTCATACCATGCTCTACGCAGGTTCTGGTGGGAAGGGAACTTGGCCCCTTCCTTGTCTGCCTTGTAAGTATCAATGGCATAGCCCAGAACCTTGTTGAAGCAATAACGAGCAGCACCAGCGTGCGACTCAAACTGCTTCTCCTGTTCCCAGGATGGATTCAATGCTATCTTGAATGCTTTTATCATCCGTTTTCACCTCCTTCGGTTCGTCTTTCTTCTTCTTGGAATAACGCCTCATGCCGTAAATGCGGCACGAGAATGTGTGAACAATGGCGAGCATGTCCTCAACCATTTCTTCCTGCGGACTAAGCGATTCCTGGTTTGCGACCACGATTTCAGTCCCATGGGTCTTCGCCAGATGGACGATAAGGTCGTAACCAAATCGTGCCAGACGGTCCTTATGAGCTATCACCAGATGCGAGACTTCGCCCCGAATGATGGCGTCCACGAGAGCCGTGAACTTCTTTCGTTTGAAGTTCATTCCGCCCCCGACTTCCTCCACGAGGTCGTCCAGGGGCAGCTTGTTTTCCTTACAGAACTTCTTCATCGCCTTGACCTGAGACTTCAGGTCATCCTTCTGCCCAGGACTACTGACCCGGCAGTAGACAACCACCCGGCGAGGCTTCTCCACGGTCCCCAGGATGGTCCGCAAATCCTCGTCGGTGAAGTATCGCTTATCACTCTGGGTACGCCTGTCAGGAAGCGTCCCGTTCTTTGTCCATCGCTGGACGGTACGGGTTGACCGTGCCACCAGCTTTGCGAACTCGCCTGTCTTGTAAGTATTCATACCTTTACTATCGGCTATTCACAGTAGAAACTAAAGTCTCCATCTGGGTCGTATGGAGCCGCTGTTGAAGTGCTTCCATTTGAGTGAACGATTACCTCACAACCAGGGCACCATTCTACATCTTCTTCTATTCCGACCACTTCGTTGACCGCTCGCCTATCTTCAAGCTCGCATTTACACGAATGGCAGTGGTTCATAAACAGCGTGCTAATCATTTCTGCTAGCCTCGCCTTTTGGTCTGTTTTCAAGGTCATTTTTGCCTCCAAATAGCCCTTTTTGTCTATCAATGTCTACGGAATTGACCACTAGTCGCTGCTCTTTGCGCCATGCTCTGCGAGCGAGTCGCAGGGCTGTCCTCTTAGTTTGGGCATAATCCTCTACGCAGAGTCCACGCATGCTCACCACACAGAACCAGACTAAGTCACCTGATCCTTTAGCATAGCCATGCTGAAATACGACTGTTTCGTTGTCTTGATCGTTCTTGATTCTTTTCTCTTCAAAAAGACTCATTACCGTCTTCGATCCTCTCCTCAAAAATTGTCTTTTTATTTAGTCCGCCAGGGAGGATTTGAACCTCCGCATCCCCGCTTTATAAGAACGGTGCCTTCACCAAACTTGGCCACTGGCGGTAGGGCAGCCTCAACCTTTCCATAGCTACCTTGGTCAGCCCACGATAACACTTGCTGACTTCCCTCACCGGTATACCGGCATGGGGAGCTAGATAGTTCATTCTCCGCTCCCCCGTTCGTCACTGCCTTGCCTTACTAGGGTCAAGGTGGACCCGATCCATGAACTCAGTGACATCTTTTTATGATAAAACAAGAATGGTTAGGAGAATCCAGACCCAATTCCAATGCTGTAAGAAAATAGTCCAAAGATCAATATTATTAACGTCCATAATCTTCTTTCTTATCAGGCCAGAAATATTTCAAATTGTCTGGCACGTTGGGGAAAAAGCTGCAGTAATATTCTGGAAGCTTTCTGACTAGGTTGCTCTGATGAGATAGATGGAGGAGAGGATCCCAAATAGGATCGTCGCAATCATCAAAATCGTAAGAGGATACCTCCGGTACAATGGTGCTATTGTAGCCACGTCCAATCCACTCCTCACACATTGCCATGGTATATCTTTGGAGAGCAGCTTCATGCCCTTTCCACATCTTTACTGCTGAATGGTTAGACCAGCTTGCGTGCTGTCCCGTCCCTGCGAAAATCCTGAGAATCATCAATGCTTCTACTCTTTGCTTGCCTAAGCGGCGGTAGTCTAAGATTGCCGCTGATTGTTTGTAACTGGGCACAGGTAGGAAGGTTATCATATTGTTCTGGGGAGAGGCGCATTTTTGAACTTGCGCCTCTCCCCTCGTAGATCCTTACAGAAGTCCGTAACGGGTGTTATTAGTGGCAGGCATGGTAGAAAGAACGGACCAAATTTCATCTCCGTCAAGCTCCACACCACTGTACACCCAGGTTCCCCCCTGGAGGGTAACATCAGCATTACGGCTACGAGCGAGCCTACGGACAGCCCTTTTGCAGACCTCAGTTTCCTCAAGAAATGCTACAGTCATATATTCCCTTTCCTTATTTTGTATTAAGTTGGGGTGGACTCATCCCACTCGAAACCAGTACCCGCTACCTCACAGCAGCGTCTGAAATTCCCCCCTATCCACCGTGGCTGACCCCACTCATCTCGTCAGCTTCTACTTATAGAATTACCTTCTTCTAAGGCTTCCCTTCTTGATTTCCTCTGCTGCTGCCTTCATCGCAGCAGCAATCGCAGCCATGAAGATCATGTATGTTCCACCTAATACAATCGCTGCAGCGTAGAAACCCCAAGCTCCAGAATACAATCCAGCGGCAACTAGGCCAAGGATCAATAAAACAGCAGGCATATCTCTCCCTTACTTTCTTATCAACTTCAATTAGGGCTGGTGGTTAAGGCACCAAACCCTACAGAAGATTTCAATTACTTCTTTGGAGCTTCAGTAAAGTTATACGTAGATGAAGTAATTCGGACTCTCTTATCCACCGGGTAATAGGAGTTGATTCCAATATCGGAAGCAACGTAACCTTCCCAGTAGTGAGCGAATTTCTTGCCATTGTCATCAAGGCAGATGGTCCACGTACCCGTAGAGTTTCCAGTGTAGACGCCAGTGGGTTCTCCTTGATCAACTTCTACAAGGCCATTAGTATGGTCACCAGGAAGATCAACCCACTGCTTGGAAGCAGAGAGCTGATAAGTGCTGGGAACTGGAGCACCAATGCTAGGACACCAACCAATGAGACCAATGCCCTCAAGATAGAAGGCAGAGGTGGTTGTCGCACCGGTAGCTTGAGCACCTTCAACATCAATTAATGTCTGACGCTCCTGTGACCAGTCAAAGCTGGGGACAGGCTGGCTATTTACCTGACGAGAGAACCCATCAGAAACAGCCTTCTGCTCTGCGGCAGCATTATTACCACCAGTCTTATTATTCTTTTGGGGGGTACAAGCAGCACCAGCACCAAACAAAATAGGGATAAGAATGAGTACAGCCAACTTCCTAATCTTCATCGTCTACATTCCTTAGTTTCAAAGTTGACGAGATCAGCATCCTTATAGGCAGGAACAAGTCTCACAATTAGGCTACAAGCCTTATCACGCAGCGCACCACGAGCAGCAGTGTTGTCAGCGGGAACAAGGTAGAAGTCCGTAATTGCGTTACGGGCTTCGTCGCGCCATGCGACCTGAACACCCTTGTTGCGGTTGTCAATCTGTACCTGACGGTTCACATTCTTTTCCTTGAGCCACCAACCAGCCTGCCAACCCCCTACTGATAACACAGTTAGTAGTAAAACTCCGATTACTGCCCACTTCTTTACCTGGCCAACAGCCTCCTTATCAGTTAGGGGGACAAAGTTGCCACGGTCATCGTACTTCATTTTATTCACTACCCTTTCTTTACCTTCTCAGGCTTATAGGTGAATGTCAGTGTAGCCTTGACAGACTCGTTGGAGTTGTACTCGTCCACATCTACATAAATGAGGAACTCACGAAGAGCGTCCCCTAAGTCTTCATACTCCACCCTCAGATCCCGATCACCATATTTAAGAGTCTCAGGATTAAATCCGTAATCACCATTCTTTACCTTTAAAACGAATATTCCTTTAGCCTTATCCATTTTTCCTTCTCTTTAGGTCAGTCCAGAGGAAGAGAAACTTCCCCTAGCTTTTGGGAAACTGCTGCTCACTTTTCTCCCTTTGTGGGGCGGAAGGTGAGAGTGACCTTGGAGTCTGCCCCTTCGTCTTCCTCAGTCCATTCAATGAAATCCTTCACAGCCAAGGCGAAGTTATCATAGTCCTGAACATAGTCGTGTTGTCCATAGACACCGTCTTGGTAACCATAGTCGCCATTCTTAACTTTTACTCTGTAAGTTCCAGACATTTCTTTTCCTCTCTTTTCCTTTACTAAAGGGAGCTATAGTTTCCAATTTCTATTTTCCATTTCTCTTGTAAGTAGCGATGTTTTTTAGTTTTGTTTGTCCTGGTATTGGAAGTTCGAGGAAGAGATGCCCAATCATGAATGCTGTAGCAGCACCGCAGCAGTATCTCCCCCTAGGGCTTTGGAGCCAACGACCAAATTCTTGACTCATTGAATTGTGTCCTTTTCGCCATAGGATCATATCGGCGAAAAGGACATAAATTCCAGCACCAATCCAAAAACGTTCTCCAGGGCTAAGCGCCATTGCTCAAACCCTTTCTAGATTAGAACGGAATGGAGGGAGGTGTGGAGGTAGAAGGCTGCGCTGCTGCTGCTGCAGGTACTCCGAAACCTCCAGGACCAGCTGCAGCAGGACCACCGTTAGCGAGCGCAGCAAATTCCTGAGGTACAGGATTTATGCGGTCTATTTTGTTATTGTTATATTCTGTGTCAACCGTAACCTTGATACCTGCGAGACGACCCTCAAGAGCGCCAGCGATGTGCTTCACTGCGGTCTCGTTGTCAAGCTCGGAAAGAGCGTCAAGGAATTCCTGTGTAATGCCAAGCGTCTTTAGCTGACGGAAGAAGATCGCTACAGCGTTGGGGTTATCAACGGTCAGTGTAAAATAGTTCCAGAGACCCTTGAATCCAGCAGAGGGGCCAACTACAACTTCCCAGCGAGTCTTTATCTGTGGCTTGCCTCCGTTGCTGAGCTTGTACTCAGACTCAATAATTTTAGCTACATAGGGACCAGCGGGGAGCAGATTGAAAGAAGTACCTGCTTCAGCAGCTTTAGCAACTAACGAACCAAATGAACTAGAACTCATGCTTTTGTTCTCTCTTTCTTTGTCCAGCAGCACGCATAGCTGCTATTCTTATTTTTCTTTTTTCTGGATCATCCCACATTGATTGTACTGATTGAGACACCATTTCTCTGGTGTGGTCTGGGATTTGTGTTCCCTTTTTGGCAAGGCTTATTTTTGCTTTAACTGCCTCGTTCATAGGGCCTACCTTTCTCCCTATCCTAGTGTCAGGAATAGAAGGAGTAAGATACGTTGGATCTACCCATGTTTTATTTTTGATTATGTCATGAATAGTGGTTAAACCTACCTGAAAATGATCTGCAATTTCTTGATAGGTCCTTTCAGCGCTTCTCATATCTCTTATGGATGCCACATCGTTCCATGTAAGAACGGAGTGTGCAGATCCTTCCCCTATACTAGGATGCCCTGCCTTTACAAGATCATTCATATTGTCTTGGTGGTCTCCTAGATAAAGGTGTTTTGGGTTGATACACCAGTCGTTATTACATGTGTGAAGTACATGTAACTCCCCGGGGTCACTATAAGCAAGAATCCAAACATATCTGCTGGCATTCATGGATATGTTGTTAATGCTGACTTTCGGACGTTTGTCAAAGCAACAATCTGCTTCTCTTGATGCTGCTATACTACACTGCTCTCTCAGGACAGCAGACTTGAATGAGAGGGGGCGCCCAGTCGGGTTTCCTGTTATTCTACCCATTCATCTCCTTACAGAAGTCCACAAGCATATCACTAGAAGTTGACATATTCAGTTATTCTCCTTGTTGATTTCTTCACAAAATTGTTCCATCATTGTCGTTAAATCAGGGTTGGTAATGATCGGATCAAAAACCCCAGATCTGTCACCAGTGTCATATGCTACATGTGGCTGAGTAAGAAGATAGTTAGTGAAACCTTCTTCTTTTATTTCTGCTTTCAAATAATAAACTCCATCCACATAATAAGGAAGTGTGGTGGCTAGTTGTCCTTGCACGTAAGGGGTCCATTTTCCTTCATTATTTTGTTTAGCCATCGCAACATAGACTATGCAGTCTAGAGGATTGCTAGGATGAACTAGTAAGTCACGATATTGCCTGACAAGAGAACTAACTTGCCTAGCAAGAGTCCCCCAATCTTGAATTCTAAGAGCGTCTACCCCTGCAATAGTATCAGCACATTTAGACTGTACTTCAGACAGGGAGTCAATTATCACAGACCGGAAAGGATGCTTGCCTGCACTCAACCACTGAAATACATGTGATAAAGTTCCATAATCACGAACATGAACTATACATGTCTCCCAAGAACCATCATACTCGGGAGGAGCTTCAAATGGGTTTTTCCATTCTATCTTTTTCCCTTTTAGGAATCGTGTTCCGCCCTCAGCATCAAGAATAAGACGAGGTGCTGGCGCCGTGTTAGAAAGTTGCGTTTTCCCACTTTTTGAAGGTCCGAATATAATGAAACTTAGTCCAGGACAATCCATATTTTTCCTTTCCTCAGCATTGTTTTTCGTCTGACTATTGCTGAGATATTAGTCTGTTTAACGGTCATTTAATTTTCATTTCTGATAATCAAAACTGGAATTTTCCCTGAGCGTCAGACTCTTTTTATGTCCGTATAACGAGCGTATGGGTCTTCCACTTGGAACATGTCGCTGAGCATTTGCTTAGCTGCCTCGGGGTCACTATCCATTAAAGGACAAACTTTACGGTACTGACATTTCCACGAACAGTCAGAAGATGGGCGTGGATAGCATACCTCATAATGATCTTCTCCCGCATCCAGCTTAGCTTCTGTCATCAGAATATCCTTTATGGTGCCAAGAGTTCTGATGTAAAAACGACGAAGCTCTTCCTCAGAGATATATAATTCTTCTCTTTGATAGAACGGAGGTTTAGCCCTAGCAGTACGCTTCACCTTGCGAAGCTTATTCCACAATACTTCTTGAACTTCTGTAGAACCAACGAGCCTTTGAAGGAGCAAATACATACGTGCTTGCTCATTTATGTCAAGCATATTATCAGTGAATGATTGACATGTGTTGTGGGTAATAGTATAACCATCAGTTACATACAGTTGCCGTTCGTCTTCAACCTTTATACAGCGTGCCTGAGAGAACCCGACTGAAGTTATAGATTTTACTCTCTTATTTGGTCTTCGTTGTCTGGTCCTTTCACCTTTTAGAGTCTCAAAGATCCTGACTTTTGATTTCAACAGGAACGGTGTTACAGGCATCCTGACAGCGACTCTCCAAGAAGGAAGACAAGGATGTCTTTCTCCATTTTTAGTGTAATAGGTGTTGTGTTTGTGGCTTGTTGCCCACCCACCTAGAGACTTCACCAAAAACTCTATCCCATCCTTGAGCATCTCTGAAGATGTATCAAAATGACAGTTACCCTTACTTATGTGGACATACCCATCTGTGTCCATTAGACCTCTAAGGAGTGCCAAGCGTTGTACAGCACTAGAATATAAGTATAGCTCAGGAATAAACTTCTCCTCAGATCTATGCCAGAACAACCCAAGCGATTTTAGAGGCTCAGTCCAACTATAAGCATTAGCATATAGACACCTCGACTCATCTTTGGGGATTATGATATCTAGACCAAGTCGGTCAAATATCTCAATATTTTCATTGAAAAATGTAGGAGTGGTTCTCCTAAATGATCCGTCTCCTAGGAAACAACCCAATGAATAGGGATCCATAGGAAGTTTTATAGGTGATTCCTCATAGTCTGGATCAGACCCTACAATTGGCATATTAGGAGGATTTTTGATCCATTTGGACAATTCTACAATATTCCCATCCATCATCTCCCATAAATGGTCTGAGGTGCATTCTACAGTTGTATTATCACTAAAAAGAACTTCAAAGATTTCCTGTTCTCCTAGTTCAAACACTCCTACAACTTTAGTAGGCTGATGTCTATGATTCATAATGATTGAACCAATTTCAAGGTCACCCATTTTCACCCATCCATTAGGTGTGAGGATTTCGGAATGATATGGTTGCCCTTTGTGATCTAATAGTTGAGCGGTACCTGTGAGAGCATTACGCCCAATCAGATCCCTCTTTCCCATGAGCGTAACTGGAACCCCAGCAACATCAATTTGGTACTCAATATCTGCTTCTGCTTCAATAATCTCAAGGTGGGCATCAACACCAGTTTCTTCAACCCAAGCCCAATAACCCTCCAACATGATACGACCAAGCTCTTCGTCTTTACACACGTCTTCGATTTCATATTCATTGGCGTCCGTTTTGAGACTCCAGTAAATAGAATCAAACTTAGCCATGGCAGCCTCTTTAGTGCCACCAGGAGTGTAGAAAACCTGGAGAGCATCGTGTACATTTGTTCCCAAGGCCAGCGCCCCGGACTTATCCTTCTTTGAAAGATTTAGTCTGTGGTGAATGAACCACTTGCGCCGACAGTCCTTGTACTCAGTAATTTCAGATAGGCTGATTCTCTTCATATTCCTCCCTGCTTATCAGGTGAGGCTGCTCATCACACAGCCCACAAGTCCTCCACCACCAGCTTTCCCTCTTCCAACCGTCAATTCCTTCCGTCCACGTCAGAGTTGCTGTGATTACTGGCCAGTCACGACAACATCTAACATATCCAATCTCACATTCTTCGTTTGGCCCACCAGTTTTAAAAGGATTCATCATCCTCATCCTCATCAAACTCATTGGCGAGGGCAAACATTGCTGCATGGAAGCCAATAGCTGAGAGAAACTCGGAAGCTCTATTTACCTGGGCAATCGTTCTAAGTGTGCTTTCAAGATCGGCACATTCTATCATGGCAAACTCAAGAGGATCTTCTTCATCCCAGTGAGAAAGATTATGAATAGCACTAACTGTCCTGCATCCCCAACAGTTTCCATCGTCACACGAAGTGCCCTCAGCATGCTCCGTGGCAGCATTCGCAAAATCAGGATCATCAGCTAACTCATCAAGTAGTGGTTGAATAGTTTCATCGTTCATATTTTTCTCCTTAACAGTCTTCTAGTTCCCATACGTCAAAGCCAATTCCATCATCGTGGGAGGTGGCATGGTCGATGCACATAATGATTGCCCTACCAGTTGCAGGGTTGTGTCGCACTTGGAGTTTAGTTACCAGACATGGGCATACTAGAAAGTCTGGTTCTGGCTTCTCACTAAGACTCTCAACAGCATTAGCTAGAGAAAATACCCATGGATCGTTGTAGTAGCGCTGCCAGAAGTCTCCAGTACATGTCCAGCCGAACGGCTTCAAGGCAGCTGCCATTCGTTCCTCACCATCAATCGGCATCGGTTACCTCACGTAAACTGATATCAAAGTACTCAGAGTCAATCTCATCCTCGTGGTCAAGAATGTCTTCACCATCATATCCAATGATGTTCCAAAGTTCTTCGTAAGCTTCGTCTTCGTTATCAGCTTCAACCTCATATGTCCAGCGGAGGTCGAGGGTAATGTGAGCACTGTAAAGGGGCATCTCTATCAAATCCTCTCTTCTGAGTTTTGAATCACTTCTATTGTTCTAGCAACTTGTATGCTGCGATGACAAATTTCACAATAATAAAAACAATGTGCCCAATTAGTATCATATTCTGTTCCATCAGCAATGTGGAGAAGTTTCATTTCTTGCCCACATGGTACCCCGAACTCTGCTGATGGACGAGGGCAGTAAACCTTATTACCCCCGCCCGCTAGAGCCACCGGATTTTGTTCCTGATACTATATGCTCCCAAACAACATTGCCCACAACAACCATGAACCCATTCATATGATCCTGATTCAAATGGACTATCAGGGTCTGGATGCCCAATTCCATGGTCTGGGCATATCCTTTCCATAATCCTTCTATCAGAACGCCAATGAGTGGGGAAATCCAGCATTGAGTGGTTAGAAGGATTGTGAATTACACAGTTTTCTCCAGCACATTTATCAGAGGCGTGTACATTCCAAAGCTTCTGTCCTGTGCCAGTAGTATACTCAGACTTATTAGCCCTATTCATAATCTTCCTCCTCCTCTCTATTACATTCATTTGTACAATGCCCACAAGGGACTTGATGATCTGTCATTTCTACACAACGACCACAAATATAGAGATATCCTGAAATTACACCTCTTGCTGGTGTGATACCATAACAGGTGATCTTATGATCCAAAAGCCAGCACAGGAAAGGACGCCAATATGAATATTGGATATTGTCAAAAATCCCCATTCTAGTGTCCCATTTCATTTTCTGACGTATGCCTCCCGAACGAGACGGAAAAGCTCCAAAGCATCTGCCTTTAGAGAAGCAAAGGCAGGGGGAAGATCCTCAGAATTCCAAGTGTATCTCCAGTCGTAGTCACCGGTATATGGGGCAACGGCGTTGAAATAATCCTCTAGTGCATCAATAAAATCGTTTAGGAATCTGACTTCAGTTGCTTTGTCTAAAGAAGTAAAGTCTTCGAACGGTGAAGGACAGGAGCAACCTGAATCGGTTGCATAATATATCATTCCAGTTTCTTCGTGCTGCCATACTACTAGATCTCTGAATGAGTAACATGCTTCTGGATCGTTCAGTTCCCCAATTACTCTCAGCCCAAAGGCTTCCGGCTGAGAATAGAGGTCTGGCGATTCCCATCCCATTTTCTTTTTCCTTTCTCACTTGTCCTGGCAACCAGAACTTCGGTAAGACCAGTCTTCCGGTAAGAAGCCTCCGGCGGACAGCCAATCGTCCAATGCTTCAAATTTCAGTTGGAGTGTGTATAGATCAAATTCGTTGAAGAGAAGATGTCTGATTTCAGCTAGAGTGACATCAGGATCCATAAGAATTGATCATCCCTCCTCCAGCAGCAACAATCTCTCTGAGAATTTCTGAAAAATTAAAGTTCGAATGACTCATACTGTAAGTCTGCTTCCTGCCCTTAACATCCAGTCCAACGACGATAACATCAGCGGAAGGACTTTCAGCAAATGAGCAATAACAGTCAGGGTCTGACCCATTACAACAAGCATAGCCTTTTTTGAATTCCATTTCTACTTTAACACTAGTGCGAACAATCTTATTATTTTTCTGGTAGGCCCTGCTCTCAAGCTTTTGTGCACCCCACTCTCGTAAGGCAGCGTCATACTTCATTTTCTCCCCTTTCCTTTTACAATTCTGTCAATGTGTGTCCATGAAATATCATAGATTCGTGCCAACTTAGCCCGAGACAAAGTACTACAAATTATTTCTTGAATTTGGGTTTCATTTAGTTTTGCTCTTCCATGACTGTCGCCCTTTAGTCCCTGGATCCCTCTTCTTGCAGCTGACATTATTTCTCTGTGTTCTTTAGTTCTTTGATATCCTACTGCTTTGTGTCTTCCTCTCTTTACCATGTCGTCCGCATTATTCTTGGCATTGCCTGCATAGAGATGAGCGGGATTGAAGCATGGTGGATTATCACAATGGTGTAGTACAAAAAGTCCTTCTGGTATAGGACCGACAAGCTCTTGATAAACTAATCTATGGACAAGTTGCAGTCTCCCATTCCAATAGACTCTACCGTGCCCACCTTCTCTAACTTTGCTTCCTGTCCACTCTAGCAACCAATAAATGGTCCACGCTGGAAGTGGGCAGGACCTATTGGTCGTCCCCTACTCTTTATCATCCTCACCATTAAGAAGTCTCCTTATCGCTTCTTCGTCTTTGACTATCTCTTCAAGCATTTTGGCTTTATTTTCAAGAACATCCATCTGATATTTCTCAACTGTACCCTCGGTTAAATAATTAACCACAGTTACATTGTTGTGAATCTCAGAACCAATTCTATGAACTCTACCTACTGCTTGAGTATAGTCTACCATACTCCAAGGACGAGATAAGAAAACAGCTTTCGATGATCTGGTCAAGGTTATTCCCACCCCTCCCGCCTGGATCGAGACCAAGATATGATCAACTTTTCCAGTCTGGAAATGATCTATGGAATTTTGTCTGGTGTCTGCACTCTGTTCCCCCTCAATCGTAGAGTAGGAGACTTTGAGTTTGTCAAAACGAGAGGCAAGTAAGCGAAGTAGTTGACGGCTTTGAGAGAATATCACAAGCCCTGTCCCCAAATCGTCTAGATCATCAATAAAAGCATCAAGTTTTGAGGACGGGTCACAGAGGCGAAGACCGTCTACTGTCTCTTCTATGGATGATGATGCGAACTGAGTGAGACGGGTGAGTTGGCTAATTGGATTAGAAGCAATAACCATGTCACCAGATTCAGTGGTGGTCCAAAGTTTCTCTGCCATTTGATCATAGGACTTTTTCTGTTTTACTGCCATAGTCACAAAACGCTCTGTGTAATGAATTGGTGGAAGTTGTGGCAATACAACTTCTTTTGGCATTCTACGAAAACGTGGCAAGAAAATAGAGAAGAACTCTTCTTCTCTGTCAGGCCTAATACCAAACACATCAAGTCCCCCCCATAAATTGAATGCCTTCAAGCAAAATCTTTCAATAAATGCTGTTTTTGAGGGCCATTCTATAGGGTCCATGAAATGTAAAAGGGCCCATAATGTATCTGGAGCGTCTGTCAAAGGAGTGCCTGTCAAAGCCCAACGGTATTCAACCATAGGGTTATTAGCACAAGCCCAGACAGCTCTCGTCTGCTTGCTCTTAGGGTCCTTAAGTCTGTGGCTTTCATCACACACAACCAGCTTAAAAGGAATCTGATTCAAAATTTTAGAGGTTCTCTCTTCTTGTGATAAGGCTATAGACCCATAGGGGCTCAATCTGCTGTGCGTCCTAACAGATTCAAAATTGATTATCACAAAACCTGGATTATCAGCTGCCTCCGCAAGAATCTTGTCTCTCTTGGTCTTAGTGCCTTCAACTACGTAGACAGGAATTCCCTCCCACCATTTCTTGATTTCTCTTCCCCACGTTCTCTTCATCGAGTTAGGACAAATGATAAGAGCTGGTAAAAGAGTTCTAGCCTTAGCAGCAGCAATGACCTGAATAGTTTTTCCAGACCCCATCTCATCTGCTAACATAGCCTGCTTAGCAGTGAATAGGAACTGTGCTCCAGCTACTTGAAATGGATACAACCTACTATCAAATAATCCATGATCATGGGCTTCCAATGCTTCCCTGAGGCTGAGAGAAGGGGCGATGCGCTCCTCTAACTCGTTCTTGGCCCAAGCTATAAGCTTGGGTCCGATTTCTAACTCTAGACCAAAAATGCCTCGTAGTGTCTTGCAACTTCCCCAACTGACAGGAACTGTCCAATGACGCTCGTTCTTGCTCCATCTCGCACCGGGAACTTGAGCACAGTCTTCCTTGCGGCTCAGTGGAGCTTCGATAACGATTCTCAGTCCTGATCTAATAGTTTCAATTTCAGCTCGTATCATCGTGCTCCTCCTTTCCTCCATAAATCGGCTTATCACAACTTCTACATTTCTTCATCTTATTTTATTACTCCAAGACATGGAGTTGATGAGCGCCTTGAGGTCATCAATCTCCTGCTCCTGCTGAATGCAAATGCGATTCAAAGTCATCTTCAGGTCTTCTTAACTGACTTTCCTACAAACAGGTTTACGATTTCTTCCTTGTCAGTGTGGTAAATAGTTCTATAGTTCACGGTAATCCCCTTATCAGTTCTGCGATTTTTGACGAAATGGGTCTAGTGGAGAAGTCCATTCCTTCTAGCTTCTCAATCAAAGCAGTACGAGAATATCTCGCATTTCCTCTAGTAGGCTCGTCCTTAAACTTGCGCTTAGGCTCAACCACAGGTGGAGCACTTGATGTCGTAGTCTTCGTTGGGGACTTCACAGTTTTCACAGATCCAGTCCATGGTTTCCCTATTCTACAGGACTCACATTTGGTGTGTGGCCTCCCCCTCTTTCTTTCAATTTGAAATGTTTCGCTGCAAACTACACAGGTTCTATCCACGATCTACCTTTGAGTGCCCTTCTTCACAGTCATCAAACATCCCATATGGGTGGTAGTCTCTACGAGGGCATTTGCCTGTACAGACACACATTCCCTGGACAACTTTCCAATCGTGGCGGTGGACAGTAAGATCTATTATCCTGTCTTCCATTTGTCCTCCTCAACTTTCTGGATGTCACCAACAATGTTTCCAAACCACAGAGACAGCTTGATCATAATGGTTCCATTTTTTACATAGGGGGCTTGTAACATAGTCTGTGCTGCGATGGCTAGTGGGTCTTGGGGAGGAGACATGCTCTTACGCATGGACTTCGTCTACTGTGTTCCAGTTTCCATGTACGATATATGACACAGCAACTGTCCATTTTGAACCAAAGTAGGAGAAGAACGCTCTTAATCCCTGGGTCATCCTGCCTCCTTTCTGATGATGCCCTTGATTTTTGTCTTATTAGCATCAAATCCAGATTTCACTACTGGAACATCGTAATTTAGCCTTCTGAGTTCCTGGTAAAAAGTGTGATATGAGATGGTCGACTTCTCAATTTTTAGAGTTTCTTCAACGTAATTGTGGAATCGTTTGAGAGCAACTGACGCCATGGCTCCACATTTCCAGCCAGAACACTTTTCATAAGTTGATTCCATAAAGTCAGAGACTAGGTGCTGGACCATTTGCCAATATTCGGGGTCTGTCTTCAAAGTTCTCCTTCCAACAGAAGAGCCCGTCTCCTAATCGAAACGGAGACAGGCTCTAGGTCGGCAATTTATTCTAAGGACTAACTACAGCCTTGGCAGCTTCTACAATCTTGTCTGCCAAGGCATCTGCCCAAGCGTTAAGCTCTTCTTCTGACATCTCGCTTGGCTTCTTATCTCCAACTTCGAACGCACCAATAAATACTCGGTCCATCACTTGCTAACCTTTCGGAGTATAGATAGGGATTGGAATGGCCTTTGTTTGGCTTATCACAACACTTGTCTTTTGTAATGGTGATGCTGAAGGAACGAAGTGCCCAGAACCTTCAGTAGAAATATATCCAGCTTCACCAATCTTTGTCAGATCCTGAACTCCCTCTTGGTGTCGTTCTCTGCCAAGTTTGCTGGCCTTGTCTTGGTTTGAAATGTGTTCTGCTGGTTCTATTTCTATATTTTTGGTCCTACTGTTGTACCATGCTCCAGCCTTGAACTGAGGGTGGTCAAATACTCCTTTTTCTGCTGTATCTAATATCCAACTTCTAATACCTGCTCGTGCTTTATCAACACCCTCTTTGGTGCTAAAATCTCCAACAGGAATCTTTCTGGCTTTTAATACTCCACCTACTGAGAACCCAGTACGCACTGATTGTCCAGTTTTGGGGTCAACAGTTGCTCCACCTTCTGTTTTGATTCCCTTTACTATTTGACCAGCTGACTTGCCAGCAGAGTCAGTGAATCTTCCTCTATCATCATGATTGGGATTAGAAAACTCAAGCAACTCTTGTTGTAATCTCATTATAGGTTCCACGGCACACCCCCCTTCTTTAGGATAGTGGTAGCTGAACTCACGCTGCTATCTGCTTACTTTTTTTTTGACAATGCGTGCAGTCACATTTATGAAAAAATCCAAGACTGAGGGAATCATAACAATTTCTGCATTCATACCCATTACAGCCATTTTCTAGACAAGGAAGAGGGTCTATACCTTTAATACATTTATCACAACATTCGGTCATGACTATTCTGCTTTCTTTTTATTGGGCACTAGTGTTTTTCTCCTATGGCTCGATGAGTTCAATAGGCTGAAGCTTATGCTCCACACGCCACCCATTCATGAGGTCAAGAGCCTTTGCCCTCTTCTCATTTGCTGCGTCCTTACTCACTTGGGGGTCAGGACGTCCTGTTCTCCCCCTAGAAGCATTAACCTTTCTCCTAGCTTCTCTGTCAAGAGCAGCATGAGTAGCAATAATGGTTGACACATTGCCACTTTTGTTGATGATAACGCCGATTTTTATGGGAAGGTCAGCCAAGGTATAATCATAACGAGGAAATTTGCCTGGCCTGAGATCTTCATGAAAGTCACCAGTTTTAGTCTCAATAACTTTCTTGAGAATGTCCTTCTGTAACATCTCACCAAGGCCCAACTGAATCACACGATAAGCGACATGGTCAGTATCAGGGGGAGGAGCCAAGTATTTGTCTCCCATCTTGACAATTGGAAGTTTTTCTCTTCTCAACGCTGACTTCTGTCCTGAACTCAGACTTCCAATCCAAGAATATTTGCTGGGAACGTGTGCAGTACCATTGAACTTTCTCTGGTCTTCGGTTGGTCCTCCCCTGTCCCCATACTGGGAGTGTCCTAGAGCACAAGATCTTCCTTCTGGATAAGGAGCATGCTGGCAGGGGTTGGCAAACTGAAGTAGCGTGTTGACGTGTGTGGCCAGGTCGTCTATAAAAATTTCCCGATTTCCTCCCTGATATCTCATCTTATTTTCTTCCATACTGCTTTTGATATTAATGAAGATGCTGTGGCGCAACCCCAAACCTCTGGGTAACGCTTATAGGAATATCCATAGACATAAGCAGCTAACTCTGGGGTTGGCCTAAACCAAATCACAAGTTCCTCCTATACCCCCGCAAGATATCTCTTGAGTATGTTCTGTGTTGTCCTGACTCTCTACCATCTGTGTATAGTCTACAGGCTTCATTTTACATAAATCATTGTGGTAATGGTTAAAGTCTTCTTCAGTAGTTACAGACTCATTGGGTGCTTGTTTATACATCTTGTCTCCGTTGGACGGAAGAAGAGAAACAGCACTGAAGAACTGGCGATTGAAGAACAAAAAATCAGATACTGAATCCCACTCTTGTTGTTTAACCTGAACAGTGCAAGACACATTATGATATACAGGCTTTTGTAAAGATACAGTTCCAGGAATAACCCAGTTTTCCTGAGTGCTTTTCACAATTCCCAAATGAGTTAAAGCGTCCAAATCTTTCTTTACAAGTGTGTCGTCTGGGACCCTAATTGGAAATGTAACAACGTCATCTGTCCCATTTATAGAGTAAACAGACTCATCACACAAATGTGGGTTTATTGATTTGAAATGTTTGTATACTGGGTCTAACTTGTTAGCCTGTATCCTTCTGAACATATAATGATCGTGGGCAGGGTGGATTCCATTAGCCATTAACCCAAGAGCAAGGGAGCCACTTCCTTCAGGCTTTACACAGGTGACTCTAGCAGCCTGGTTGATCCCTAATATACTCGCCCATTCCTTATTCACAGAAACAGCCTTAGTCGCTGCTCTTCTTTGAACAACAGGGTCCATAATGATACGTTGATTCATCAACATACCAGTTATTGAGACCCCTAAGAGGGCCTCATCTTCAGTAAGTTCTTGTGCTGCATTTGACAGATATGGAAAATCAGTGTAGCTAGCCTGTAGTGTTCCAATAATTGAAGCTGCTTCAGCACATTCCAATAGATCTTGTTCTGTCTGTATGAGTGCCCCATTAATAGAAGTCAAATTACAAAACTGGACCCCACAAACACCATCTTTAGTTACGGGAATAAAACCAATCTCAAAACAGGGATTATAAACAGTGTCCTCGTGATCAGCAAAAACAAAACCGGGCTCTCCCCACTCTTTTGTCCTCTCAATAATAGACTTAAATTCTAGAAGAGATATGTTGTTTCTAAGAAGCAAGACAGAGTTGTTGGATCTCCCACGTTGTGGGTTTTCCCCCCACCATTCTCCGGTTTTTGCGGCTAACATGTCCTCATCATCTTTATCAAAAATAACAGATGTTGCTGATCTTCTGACTCCCCCTGATATCACAGCATCTGCTGTGTGCATAAGAATGTCATAAGCATCAACCGACCTAAGACGTTCTTGTCTGTTTTCTTCTATAAGAGTGTCAAAAAGTGTTTTGATTCTCTGGTGCGCAGCCTTTAGAGGTCCATATCCTGGGGCTCGCCCTCCTCCCGTCTTAAGCAACGCCCCAACGGGCCTGATTTTGGAATAATCGAAGATAACTTTACGGCCAGAGAATGGGTTACCCTTCGTATAACAAAGAAGAAGAACCTCTAAGGAGTCAGCCCAGCCTTCAATGCTGTCATCAATCACATAAGTGAGAACTGTTCCAGTTTTGTCCCTGGCAGCAACAAGATTGGGCAGACGAGAGAGGTACTTACCAGTAAGTCCAATTCCTACTCCGCACCCGCACAAAAGAAGGTAGAAAATCTCAGAGAATGCTCTAATAGAATCCAAATGTCTGACTGAACAGTTGTAGTTTCTAGCGTTAACTACTTCAATTGCTTTACCAGAGAACTGAAAAGTTCTCATAGCTGGGATTATTCTCTTAGTTCTTATAAGAGAAACTGCCCACCGAATCTTGTCTCTTTGTTGTCTGGTTAATTTGCCTCTAAATTTTTTTAGATGCATTGTTTCTATTCTATCAATAGCTTCGTCCCACGTCTCTCTTCGTTGGTTTTCAGGAGAATAACGGGCGTATTTACTTGTAAATACAAACTTTGATATTTCTTCTAACACATCTATGGGCTCAGGCTCCACACTGGTAGGCTCAAGTGGAGCATGGGAGACGATGAGAGGTTTCGCCTCAACCGGCACCGTAGCGCGCTCCACGAGCCTACCAGTGGGAGCTTCTATTGAGGAAGGGAGTTCCTCTAAATTTTCATGAAATCCATTAATTTGCTGCTGTTGCATTCTTACCCTCCGGGGGAATAGTAGCGTGTATGTTTGTTCCCTAGGTGGGCACAAAAAAGACCCTCCAAGTGGGGAGATTTATCTCACCCACTGAAGGGCTGATCCTATAAGTGTATCACATCTTGCACGTATGCTCGGACGAAATGATGTCGTCTACGTGGAAGGTTTTGACCTTCTTCTTGTCTATGGTTTGGACTCTCCATTCATCGGTGATGGTGAGTCTAACACCGCAGAAATAGCATCTAGTATTGTAAGCGGGGCGCATGGCACCCCCTTCCCTGTTACGTCACGAAGCTAGTCTTCGTGGAACAGGTAGTAATCGTTGTAGTAGCTGTCTCTCGCAATTACAATCTCCTCTGGCGTCATTTCGGTGGGGTCGTAGATGGTGTCTTGAAGCTCGTTGTCATCCTCGTCGGAACCAAAGTCCTCGGAGAGAGACCTCACTTGGACATTGTACGCCAGAGTTGCTCTGACCTTAGATAGAGGAAGTTTGAGCTTTTGGGCAATTTCTTCATCAGTTGGTGGTCTGTCTAATTCAAACTCTAAATTAGTTTGAGCCTTTTTAATCTTGAGAAGCAAGTCATGTACGTGGACAGGCAATCTGATCGTTCTGCCCTTGTTAGCAATAGCTCTCGTGACATACTGACGAATCCACCATGTAGCATAAGTTGAGAACTTTAGTTCTCTCTTATACTCGAACTTATCGACTGCGTGAATGAGTCCAAGATTTCCCTCTTGTATGAGGTCAATGAGTGGCAGTCCTGCGCCTTGAAATTTCTTAGCAATTGAAACAACCAATCTTAAATTGGATTCCACAAATCTCTTTTTGGCTGATTCATCACCTATTGAAATAGATAAAGCGAGTTCTCTCTCTTCCTCTTTTGTGAGTAGGGGGAACTTTCCTATTTCATTCAAGTATTGTTGGACCATGTCTGGGTCAGTCATCAAAATCCTTTTCATATCTATCCAGGATTTCTCTGGCCCATCTTACCAAGTCTCTCGGGCGCTGACCGTGGGGTTGTTTTATAACCCACAACTCTAAATTTTCTGGTCTATTGTCGTCACGCACACCATTGAGATTACGGAGTCGTATTGCTTCTTCTTCCATCTTACTTCTCCTATCTACCGGTTAGGGGCGGGAGTGCCGGTAGACACTCCCGCCAGAAGCAGGAGCTTACTCTGCTTCCTCTACAACATTATATCAATCTTTTAATACCGACCAATCTCGTTGAGGTACTGCTGTACCATGTCGCTATCTGTCATATATCGGCTCAAGTCCGTTTTGTTTTCTGATTCTATCAAAGATAGTTTCATGTCTAATCATATGAGTTTCCCAATTAAAATTAATTTCCCTCTTCCAGTTTTCTATAAAATCCAAGGGAGGAATTTTACTTTTAACCGGGAGATCATAATGATCCTGATATCTTTTTATCCACTCTTGATCAGGCAACCAACTCCATCTTCGATCTAATATATCACGTTGGTCTAAGAGCCCGAACCACTCTCGAAAATTAGGAATCCTACTGATCTCGTGGAAGGGCAACCCTCCAATACCTTGGATAGACTGTTCAGCGAGAAAGAGTAAATCCTCTCCTAACAGATTAAACCATTCACTATTTCTACGAATTCGTTGGGTGTAAAATTTTCGATGGAGAATAGTTTCTTCTTTTTGTCCTCCATCTAAGGTGAGAATAATGGACAATTCATCTGGATTACCTGTTTGAAGATCAATAAGTCTTTTTTCAATATTTTTGGCGTAACCAATTTTAAAATACCGTCTGTCTCTGACCTGAGTGAGTATATACACAGACACTTTCAGCTACTCCTTTTCTATTAAATAGACCCTTATTATTCTTCTCCTTCAACAGTCCAATTCATCTCCACTGCCAGCCTCTTGTAGAGAGACTTGGCTAAATTAAGTGCTTGTGATGCAGAACAAATGCTCTCGTACACCTTGTGGTGGTCAGATCCAGACCCAAGCTCAAAATTCTTAGCCTGCATCCATTCTCTGACAGCTGTCTCATCATACTTACTTAAAGTCCCGAAGAATTTTTCAACGGTAGGATCTGAACCCCCACTAGGAGTCTTAAAGTAATTATCCCATGATTTCTGAGTGAATACTGGCTTATCACTATCATCCAAAGCATCGAATGAAACAGACTGTCCAGGGACAAGATCAGATGAAGAAAGGATTGGAAGACCGTCTGCAACTGCTAGATTCCAAGCTTTTAGATATCTGAGGATTTCTGTGTGACTAATACCTGTTATTTTGGAGCATGTCCTAGAGTGAACTTTTGAGACAACTGTAACTGAGTTTACAGTTGTCTCATCCTGTTGACGATACCAAGTAGATCGTGAAATTCCTTCTAATTCCCAAGGCTTTTCTCTACTTAAAGAGCCATAATCGTTTCTAACGTTACGAGCAACTAACAAGCCTAAACGCCATCCCCCACTCTTGACATGTTCCTTAAGCTCCTTAAAGTCCATTTCTGTATTAGGATTTAGATCAGCTATTTCTTCTGCAATCATTGTAGAGTTTTCAATAGCTTCACGCTCTGGCTTATTATCAGCCTCACGTACCTCTTTCATAATTTGCTGAGTACGAATCTCTTCCATATAAATTATCCTCTTCTATGAATAAATTCCGGTGTGGGGAAATTAAAGATCGGAGGGATGGGATGTTCTTTTACCCACGCCAATCCAGCAGGGGTGTCATACCATGCCTCCTTCTCTTCAGGTGATTTGAAAGGGCTCTTTCCTTGACTCTTGTCCTCTCCTTCGGAGATTTTTGGCAATTCACAGTGCTTCACTACAGCAGCTGCAAAATCCTCGGGGACTATATCATTATATCGCATCGCAATCGAACGTAACAATTCAGCAGGAGGACGAGCACCAGAATGATTTGGATACCCAGCAATCACCAATGCATTTGAAATCAATTTAAACACATTTACGTCGGGAACCACTTCGTTTTTTGAAGTATCAATGTTCCCTGACTCGTCTGTCTGAGCTAGAAAAGATCCGATTGGTTTATTGATTGGCTCTAGATAAATTGAATCAAATGATTTTAATCTATGGTTTCTTCCCAGCCTGACCACCATAGAACCAGAAATTTTTTGTGACTCAATTTGACATCTCTCTAAAGATGAAAATTTTACTGTTTTCTTTTTCTTTCCATTTTCGTCAAATAGCATTACACCATATTCAGCCAAATCTTCAACGAGGACACTAGTACTTTTGACAACATTTAAGGTAACACCTTTATGTCTAGCTATATTATATAAATGTGTCGGTTCATAATTCAGAAGCTCTCGCTCCTCATTGATTCTCTCTCGTTTAGTGCTCAATGTAGCCTCCATTGTCGGGCCAAAATCCAGCCTCGTGGGGGAAAGGATCGTTCCAAGGGTGTCGTTCCCACCAGGCAATCTTGCCTGTTTTGGGGTCTGTCCATCTCCAATATCTGAAACCGTGTTCCGCAGTTTCAGAGACTAGAAGAGGAAACTGTGAAAGCCAAGACCGTCTTAGTCTGCGCCAGGCTTGCTTTGTAGCGTAGGAAGAAACGATAGTGCCATCACCATCCTCAATACCAATCTCTGTGTGGTGCCAGCGATATTCCTCCGGAGCGGGGAGAACAGACATAGACCCTCCCCGCTCGTGCGAAAATTCTAGACCAGAGATTTCATGCT
>Ga0137367_10000851_pt1 | contig 22943 bp, 7 predicted proteins | sample SagtaG_14_FD_104939 | JGI IMG/M metagenome (GOLD analysis project Ga0137367, IMG submission 104939) | Vadose zone soil microbial communities from Sagehorn Ranch, Mendocino, California, USA - Sage1_L_80_16 metaG | ecosystem: Environmental > Terrestrial > Soil > Vadose zone | place: USA... | reverse complement strand
GGGCGGGACAAGCGGAATCAGCACCGGGATGGCGGTCTTCGGCATCAATATCACTCCAGGCACCACGGTGCAGAACGTGGCAGCCACCACGGTCACGCTCAGCACCGGGGTCTCGGCCAACGTCCCGAGCGGCTCAGCCATCACGTTCCTGATGATCCCGAGCACGCTGGCGGACCAGATTGCGGCCTGGCTGCCTTCCACCACGTCACCCCCGACGCCACACCCGGCTGTTGCCACATTGAAGCAGGTCACGGCGGAACAATGGACAATTTTCTTTACCGTGACGGGAAGCTCACAATGGCTGCCGCCATTCACACAGCCCGTCGCCCCTGGCGTCTCACCTGGCCAGGTCACACAGAAGGCCAGCTACATTGCCGCGCGCATTCGTGCGTTTATCCGGGCGGTACACCAGTTCTTTACAGTTTCGTCCGCCGCCACTGCTGCCCAGCTGCCAGCCGCTGGCATGCCGCCGACCTTCGATCTGCCCTCATATGACCCGATCGGGCAAGCTGTTTCGGACCTTCCTGGCACTTTTAAATTCGGCAGCACCTTGCCGGGCACGGACCTGACCACCGCGGTACAGACCGTGTTCACCAACGACCTGGCCGCACAAGCCTGGCTCTTCCAGGGGATGACGACTGTCAATGAGCTCTGTGAAATCGCGAGTGTTGTTCCAAATCCAGCACCTACCGGAGGATACAAGCTCCCTAATCCGGTGAGCTTCAGCTTTTCTGTGATGGAAGCGCTGTATGCCCGCGGCTTCCGAAGTGCAAAGGATATTACGAGTCTTTCTGCCACCGACTTCCAGCAGGCCCTGACAGGCACCGTTGCGTACGATTTCGCCAATTCAAGCAGCAACTCGCTCTATCAAAAAGCACAGCAGCTCGCTCCGCAATCCCCACCTGCCGGCCAGGACGGCGGGGCGTTCCGGCCGATCAACCCGGATGGTTCGCTGGTCAACTGCGTCCCGCCGCCGTGTCTGTCGCCGACGGGGCCGATCGCCTACCTGCAGGAGATGCTGACGGTTTCCGAGCTTTCCACCTGCGACACCGTGGCGGCCGCACCGGTTTCCCTGGCCACCGCTGCAGACGCGCTGGCCGGCGACACCGTGCTGGTCTTCACGTCGGCCGGAGAAGTGTCCGCCGGGATGTCCGCCAGCGCAAGCGATATTCCCACCGGCACCACGGTAACGGCCGCGGATGCGGCATCAGTGACCCTGAGCCAGCCGCTGACCGCCGCAGCGCCGGCCGGGACCAGCATCCTGTTCACGGCGCCGACGCTGGGCGTGGTGATGAGCCAGCGGCGGGGGCCTGTGGGCGACCTGGCGGCGAGCTGCGCGAATCTGGAGACCCCGCTGCCGCTGATCGACATCGTCAATGAATGCCTGGAGTACCTGGGCGCGGCTGCGACGTCCGCCACCGGCACGGTCTATGACACGGCCGACGATGTGCTGGCCGGGCACGTGCTGTGCGCCGGGGAACCGTGCCCCGACGAGGACAAGGCGGCGCCGTGCCACAATCCCGTCCGCCTGTTCGCCACGCTGCCGGAGTACTCCACTCCGGCGACGCCGGTGGCCGCCAACACTGCCGTCGAGCCGGCCGCGTTCAGCAAGCTGAAGGCGGATTTCTCGGCGTGCACGCTGCCGTATTCGCAGGCGCTGGATCTCTCACGGACCTATCTGCGCCATCTCGGCAGCCACCGCTCCGAGGAGATGCGGACCTTCCGCAAATGCATCACCGAATTCGTGCTGGACCCCACGCACGAGCCGGCCGGGTTCCAGCCCTGGGTGTGGCGTTACCCGGTGCGCATCGACATCGCCATCGAGTACCTGGGCATCACGCCGGAAGAATACTCACTGCTGTTCCAAGGCGCCGCGGCGCCGCCCTGCGCCACACCGCCACGGCGCAGCGCGGCAGCGCGGGGGCGCCGCCGCAGCGCCCCCGCGCTGCCGGTCCCCGCGGCGCTGCGCGGCACCATCGGGCTGCCTGCGTTCCTCGCCGAGACCTGCCTGAGCTACTGCGAGTTCTACGAGCTGTGGCAATCGGGCTTCGTGGCGTTCCGCAACGGCGCCGACGAACGTGACGGTGCTTTTCCGGAATGCGAGCCGTGCTGCCCGGACGATCTGTGGCTGCTGTTCACCGAGAAGCAGCACGAGCAGGACCTGGCGAAACTGCTGGTGTTCATCCGGCTCTGGCGGAAGCTGCGGGACTCGTGCAGCTCTTGCTATTCGTTCGCGCAGCTGCGTGACATCTGCGATGTCCTGCAACTGTTCCACGGCGCTGCGACCAACCCGAACTTCGTGCGCCAGCTCGCCGCGTTCCAGATGCTGCGCGACCACTTCGGAATGGACCTCATCGATCCCGCAAAGAAGATCACGCCGACAGCGATCGATGCCGATCGGACGCACCTGCTGGCGCTGTGGGCCGGGCCGACCGCCCCGATGTGGCCGTGGGCAGTTCGGCAGCTGATTAAGCGGGTGGAACGACACGCGCAGCGGCGGCATGAATGCGAGCGGCGCCCGGCGGAGTTCATCAAGCTGCTGATGGCGAATCTCGATCCGCTGTCACGGCTGGCGGGGTTCGACCCGTCCTCCGCCACCGGCTCCTGGCACGCACTTCCGACGCATACGTTGCGGTTCGCCGAAGTGCTCGCGAAAGTCTATGCTTCCGATTTCAGCGTCGGTGAGCTGATCTTCCTATTCACCGCTGACCCGCATCTGGACGGAGACGACCCGTTCCCGCTGCAGGAAGACAACGAGGCGCTCGACTCTCCGCTCGGGCTCCCCGACGACGAACGGTCACATGCGCTGTGGCGGCTGCGCCACGAAATGCTGAAGGTGCAAGTGGCTGAGGATGAAGGGGACGATTGGCCGTGGCGGCGCATCGAAGCCGCCCTGCACACGGAGTTCGGGTTCGCCCCCGGCGACATTGTTGCGCTGGGCCAGCATTTCTTCCCCGGCGTGCTGGCGCACTCCGGCTACCAGATCGGCGCGGCGGCGACACGCTTTGTGAGCAATCTCGCCGCCCCGAGCACGTCGGCACCCATGTGGAACAACCCGCCGGACGGGCCGCTGCAATACGACCCCTCCGCGCAGCAACTGTCCGCATGCGTGCCGCTCACCGACCGGGCTGTTATCCGCAAGCTGACGCATGTTCACGACCTGAACGCGGCGGAACAGCAGGCCGTGCAGGATCTGTTCTTCCAGCCGCGTGCCATGCTCGCAAGATTCGCCATGCTGTTCGCCGATTTCGCCACTGCACAGCACCGGCTGATCGAGGAGACGCAGGAGGCGGAGCGCTTCGCGTATTTCCGCCGCCAGTTCCTGCTTTGCCGTCGCCGCTGCCACGTCATAGCGCGGCATCTGTCGCATCACATTGCAGCCGCGACGGGACGGGAGGTGCCGGAGGGCGACGCGACAGCGGCACTGATCTTGCGCGCCTTGGCCGCGGACGAAAACAAGGCCCTCACCAGCTGGGAAGACGATTCCGGTGCGATGCCCGCCCTGACCTGGACGCCGCCGCCGAACGGAAGCGCGCTCGCCGCGCTGCTGGGCCTGACCGGCACTGGCCTCATCGCCGAGTACCGGCCCGCAGGCGGCGCGATCGTGTGGCGCGACGGGTCGGGGCCGCTGTCCGGCTTCGGGCCCGAGCGTAATCGGGAGAACTGCCCCGTGCCCACAGTGCTGCCCAGCTTCGGTGCCACACTGACGCCACAGCAACTGCAGTTCGCCAGCGTGCACAACGGCTTCCTGATGAAGGACGCGACCGGCGCATGGCTCGGCGGCGCGCAGGGTTTCACGGCCGCCTGGTCCGGGGCCCTGCTGGTAGAGCATGAAGGCACCTACGAATTCTGGGCCGGTGCACCGACCCCTGGCGAGGACCGGCCCGATTTCGAGGCGGCCGAGCATCGCCGGTGGCGGGTGGTGCTCCGCCGCGGCCAGCGCAGCTGGGTGATCCTGAGCCACCACTGGGCCGGCGAGGAGGAGCACCGGTCCTTCGCGCTGCCGCTCAAGCGCGGCGCCTACGAGCTGACGGCAGAGCTGGTCCAGCCCGCCCCGGAATTCGGCGACGACGAGCAGGTGCGCTCGCAGCACACCGGGTTCCAGGTGAAATACAGCGGGCCGGACAGCGACGCGCGGCGCACCGAGATCCCGCACTGCCGGTTGTTTGTGCTGCAGAAGGATCAGTCGCTCGCCGACGGCATCACAGGTCTCAGCCCGGGCGCGGCGGCGTACCTGAATGGGGTTTATCTCAGCTCGCTGCGCGACATCCGCCGGACCTATCAGCGTGCCTTCAAGGCGCTGCTGTTCACGCAACGATTCGCCCTGTCGGGAGAGCGCCAGCCGCACGGAACCTCCGAACTCAGCTACATGCTCGAGCAAGCGGCACGATTCGCAGGCGCAGGCTATTACCGCGCGGGCGCCGGGTTCAGGCGCCATGCCGCAGATTTTGATTTCGGCTTCCTGCCGCTGCGAGATGACTACCGTGCCCCCACGCAGGACGCGCGTACGGCCCCCTCACCGCAGCGTATCCAGGCGATGTTCGATTGGTGGGAGCGGACGTTCGACTACATCGGGGCCCGCGCAGAGGTGCACCGGCGCTGCGGGCGCCAATTGTGGCACCTGTTCGAGGAGGCACAGGAAAAACAGCCCGCCGATCCCGCCTCGCTGCTCCGCCACATGGGCGCGGACGCACGCCACTGGCACCTCGATCTGCGGTATTTCCAGGGTCAGGACGTCCGGGTCTATCCAGTAACCAGCGCCGACCTGGAGGACGAGCGCTGGACGCTGCGTGCCTGGCACGCGGATCGCTGGCTGCGGGCACTGCAGCGCAGCTTCGCCGCCAAGGACCTCGCTGCAGCGCGGCCGGACCTGTGGACATCGGACGATCCCAGCGCGGAGCTCCCGGGCGAAAACGAAACCGGTAACGCCAATCTGTCGGCGTTGCTGGGCGACGGCTGCCTGGAGAGCGGCGAGCCGCGCCGCTACGAAGACCTCAAGCGCCTCAATGACGGGCTGCGCGATCGCGGGCGCAACGCACTGATGGCTTTCCTGTGCCACATGGACCGCGTCGCGCTGCCCTGGCAGCCGGGGCAGTTCGCTACGGCACCTGGCGACCTCAGCGAGCTTCTTTTGCTCGACGTCGAAGCCGGCATTTGCGAAAAGGCAAGCCGAATCGAAGAGGCAATCACGGCAGTCCAGTCGTTCGTTCGCCGGAGCCGACTGGGACTGGAGCCGGACTGGAACGTGACTCGCGAATTTGCGCGACTGTGGGATAGCCGATTCGAAACATACCGCACATGGGAGCGGTGCAGGCGCGGGGAACTTTACCGTGAGAACTGGGTCGAGTGGGACGAACTGGGCAAGGCCCGCCGCATTGAGGCCTTCCGATTCCTTGAATCCCAGCTGCGCACCTCGGACCTCACCCTGGCCGCACCTGGGGGTCTGGACTGGTGGGAGGACGACAATGTAGCTCTGGAATATGCGCCCGAACTCCTTCAACGGCGCATTCCGTCCGAACTCCAGCCTCTGTCACCGCCGCCTCATTCGGCGACCCGCGAGGGGCTCGCCACACTCGGCAGCCCCGAGTACCCGGCTCAGCCGACATGGCTGGCCGCGGTCCCGGACGTCAGCGCTCCCACCACGCCCGCGGACCCCACCCCTCCACCTAGTCCCGCAACCCCGCCTGCCCGTGCGCCCGGCACCGCGACTCCAAGCACAGCCCAATCGCTCGCGCAGGCGGCGGCAACCGGCAGCACACAACCGCGGTCTCTGCCACTTTGGATGGAGTCGGCGATGAATCTGGGAACACGTTTTGTGCGTGTCGCGGCGGCGGGAGTCCCACCAGCCGCGCTCGGGTTTGCCCCTCACGGGGAAGAGGCCCGCAGCGCCTGCTGCCATGAGTGTGACTGTGATCACCCAGTCCTGGTGGATGAGTATTATTTTTGGCTCACCAGCACACAGTTCTATACTTATACCGGCGAAACGGATGCCCAAAGCAATGGGGACGCGAGCTTTAGAGGCAGCTACCAGTTTGGTTTCCAGGATTCATATTACGATCAATTCCAGCAGCAGTCGGCCGAGTGGGACGATGAAGATCAGGTGCCGCCGCTACTGGCGAAGTGGCAGCCAAGCCCGGCCGTCCGTCTCGCCTGGTGCCGCGTCCACAACGGTGAATTCGGGCAGCCAAGGAGATCGGAAGAACATGTTGAGATTGACGGGCCTCCCGACCTGGTATTCCTGGGAAGAGCCGCAGACTCGCTGTACTTCCAGGTAACCGGTAGCGCCCCGCTGCCGGCCGGCTATGGTGCAGATCGGTCGCCTCCGGGCTTTCGGTATGATCTGCCATCGGACCATGCGGTAGCACTGCCGCAAGTTCTTAAGCCGCTGGCGCCAGTAACCCCATCTCCCTATCCGGGCGGACTGCTTTCTTATCCGTTCTTTAGGTACCACGAGCCGGGTGCCCGCCTCTTTCCCGGATCGTGGTTTTCTACCTCACTTATCGTTGCTGGCGCGCTCCGGGCGCATTGTAACTTCGAGCTCGCGCTCAGGTGGTACAAGCGCCCGTTCAACCCTCTCCAGCAGGACTGCGCCTGGGTACATTGCCCCGACATCTCTCAGCCGGGGACGTCTGACGAGAATGCAAGGCAGGCGGCGCCGCATCAGCCTCACAGCGCTGTGGCGTCACCGGATCAGGGAACTCCCCGGCAGGGTGGATGCTGCGACAGCACAAACGTCACGGAAGAAGGAGCCCGAAATCGCGCCCTGACGTTGCACTACTGTCAAACGCTCGTCGACTGGGGCGACGCTTTGATGCGCCAGCGGCGTTCGTCGGAAGCATTTCAGCAGGCGCGGCTCATCTACGACATGGCAGCGAAGATCACCGGCCCACATCCGAAAACTGTCCTACTGCAGGAGTCGGCCACCGCTCCGCCCGTCTCTGCGTTCATTCCCGCCTATGCGCCGCTCAATTCCCAGCTTATGGATCTTTATGATCTCGTCGCTGACCGACTGGGACTGATTCACAGGTGTCTCGACGCGCGGCGGCTTCATAATGGCCAGCTCAACAAGGACATGAGCTATTTCGGGGACAGCCCACTGCCTGACGGCTGGCGCACCGTTCCCGACGCTTGTGCTGACGAAGGCGAATGGTGTGGCAGCCCCTGTCCTTACCGTTTCGTTTTTCAGATTGAGAAGGCCACCGAGATTGCCGGGAGGGCGCGCGAGCTTGGTTCGGCGCTATTGTCCGCATATGAAAAGGGCGATGCTGAGCATTTGGGTTCGATTCGTGCGGAGCAGGAGCGCGAGATGCTCGCTCTTGGTGTCGCCATCCGACAGGATCAATGGCGCGATGCGGATTGGCAGATACAAGCGCTGCAGCAAACGAAGGATGTCAATCAGGCCAACTTGCTTTATTATGCCAATTTGTATCAGGGCGGCCTGATTAATGACGAGATCCAGAACCTTAATCTCACCACTAATGCAATGCAGACTCGCACGGGCGCCATCGTCATCGACGTGGTCGGCGAGGTTATGGCTCTCATTCCCGATTTTTTCGTTGGGGCCATGTCGACGTTTAGCCAAGTTCCGATCGGCACGAAGCTATCTGGCCTATTTCAGACGATTGCCAAGGTGATGCAGGAAGTTGCGGAAATCCAGAGCACAACTGCGGCGATTGATATGACGCAGGCGGGCTGGCAGCGCCGTTCAGTCGAGTGGTTCCACCAAATGCAAGCTCTTCCAATAGAAATCCACCAGACCGAGCTTCAGATTCTTGCCGCGCAAAGGCGGCGGGATCAAGCCCTTCGAGAGCTCAACAATCAGCAGCGGCAGATAGAGCATGCCACAGAAGTCCAAGACTTTCTCCGCGACAAGTTTACCGCCACAGGACTCTATCTGTACCTGCAAAAAGAGACCGCCGCCCTGCATTCCCAGATGTATGAGCTAGCGCTTCATTCGGCGCGAGAGGCCGAGCGTGCCTTCAACTTCGAGCGTGGCCACACCATCAGGCGGTTCGTCCCTGAGGAAACCTGGAACAACCTGCACGAAAGGCTTACTGCTGGCGAACGCCTCGAATTCGCCCTCCGTAACATGGAGAAGGCATATCTCGACGAAAACCGGCGTGAACTCGAGCTAACCAAGCACATCTCGCTGCGGCTGGAGTTCCCCGCCGCATATCTGCGGCTGCGAGCCACTGGCTACTGCGAGATCGACATTCCCGAATGGATGTTCGACCTCGACTATCCCGGCCACTACATGCGGCGCATCAAGAATGTGACGCTGACACTGCCCTGCGTGACCGGCCCCTACACCGGCGTGCACTGCCGCCTGACCCTACTGAGCAGCACGACCCGCATCCATCCGGAAATCCGCCCTCCAGCACACCACTGCTGCCCGGACCGCAAGGATCGTAGTCAGTACGAACCCTGCGCCGAAGACCCACGCATCGTCCGTGAGTACGCGGCACGGGAATCGATCGCGACCTCCAGCGGCCAGAACGACTCGGGCATGTTCGAGCTTAACTTCAGGGAGGAGCGGTATCTGCCTTTCGAATACCTCGGGGCCGTTAGCCGGTGGCGTATCGAATTGCCTCCGGAAAATAACTATTTCGACCTGGACACGCTGAGCGACGTGATCCTGCACCTCAACTACACGGCACGCGAGGGCGGCGGCGCCCTGCGCGCGGCAGCGTCGCGCGACGCCCGCGGTCGGCTCCCGGGCGACGGCCTGCGGCTGTTCGATGTGCGCCGTGACTTCCCGGACGCGTGGCCCGCGTTCCGCAGGCCGGACCAGGAATCCCGGCAGGAAGATCACGATGATCGGCACCACCGGCTGAGGCTGGGCTTTACGCCGGCGATGTTCCCGTTTGTTCCCGGTCGGCGTGCCCATAGCATCGACCGGCTGCTGCTCATGTTCGAAGCATCCGACGCCACCCCCGGGCACCGTCGCCTCGTCCGCTTCCGGCGGGACGACGCCGACGGCGACAGGACCACTGAATTCGAATGCGTTGCCGATGGGGCGTGGCCTGGGTTCTTCTGCGGCACAATCGACCTATGCGAGCACCCGCTCGGGCCGCTGCGGGACGAGCGGCCAGCGGTCTGCACGTTCGAGATTCCCAAACAAGCGGAGGAAATCTGCAACGCCTACGTGGTCGCACAATACGAGGCGAAGTGCTGGCCACGCTGCGCCTCGCCAGCACCCGCAGAGTGCTGCGAGGGACCCGAGCACGGCGACGCGGCAATGGACGAATGTCAGACCTTCGATGGCCACCGATCATCCGCACCAATCGAGGGCTGAGCGGTGCTTCCCGTAGATCCCGGGGCGCCACCGGAGCAGCCGGGCTTCCCGCAGGCTCCGGCGCCCCCGTCGGGCGATGCCAGCGGCGGCGCGGCGGCCAGCGCGTGGCAGCCGACCGAAGGCGGCCCTCCGCCCCCTCTGGTGGTGTCGCTGCCGAAGGGCGGCGGCGCTATCCGCAGCGTCGGGGAGAAGCTCGCCGCCAATCCGGTCAACGGCTCGGGCAGGATGTTGGTCCCGCTCGCGCTCAGCCCCGGGCGTGCCGACTTCGGCCCGCAGCTGGAGCTGTCCTACGACTTCGGGTCGGGCAATGGCCCGTTCGGCTTCGGCTGGAGCCTGGCGCTGCCGACGATCGTGCGCAAGACCGACAAGGGGCTTCCGGGTTATCGCGACGGCGAGGAGTCCGACGTCTTCGTCCTGTCGGGCGCCGAGGACCTCGTGCCGGTGCTGGACGCCACCGGCGAGCCGGTTGAGGACACGACCACCGCGCCCGGCCGCCGCTTCCATCGCTACCGCCCGCGGACCGAGGGCCTATTCGCGCGGATCGAGCGCTGGACCAAGCTCGGCGATCCGAGCGACGTCCACAGGCGGTCGTTGTCGCGCGATAACGTCCTCACGGATCACGAGCCTCCGGATCGAAGCTGGCGTGGACGGTCGCCCGGGACGCCGCTGGCTGGTGTAGGCCCATTTGCGTGTGACCAGCCGACGATGCCAGGCGAGCAGCGTCGCTGGAGTCACCATGAACGCCTCACCCCACCGGCGGCGGGGGATCAGCCGCGACAGTGCCGCGGTCCACAGCCGGTCGCCCGGCTGGTAGCGGACCCGGCTAACCTGGCGCCGCAGCAGCGTGTTCTGGCGTCTACTGAGGGACGCAAACCAACGCCACTTGGGACGGGGCTCGGCGCTCACGTAAGTGCCCGTGGACCGTCTGGCCGCTTTGGCCCGTTGTGGGCCGGGTGCCCGCAATTGCGTAGGTCTTCACGCCCTTGATCGGGACGGGAAGGGGAGGGGCGCATGGCCGAAGATAGGGCCGCAGATGGGCATGCGGACGGGCAAAAGTCCTCTGTTCCGGCGATCACTCTGCCCAGAGGTGGCGGTGCCATCCGTGGCATGGGGGAGAAGTTTGCTGCCAACCCGGTCAGCGGTACCGGTTCGATGTCCGTCCCGATCGCGACCAGTCCTGGGCGCAGCGGCTTTGGCCCACGGATGGAGCTCTCGTACGACTCCGGTGCGGGAAACGGCCCGTTCGGCTTCGGCTGGAGCCTGTCCATCCCCGCGATCACTCGCAAGACCGATAAGGGGCTGCCGCTATACCGCGACGGCGAGGAGTCCGACGTCTTCATCCTCTCCGGAGCGGAGGACCTGGTACCGGTGCTCCGGGGGGATGGCCGGCGCTTCGAGGACACCACCACCGCGGCCGGTTATCGGATCCATCGGTACCGTCCCCGAACTGAGGGACTATTCGCACGGATCGAACGGTGGACGAGCGTCGCCGACCCCGCCGATGTGCACTGGCGGTCGCTGTCCAGGGACAACCTGCTGACCATCTACGGCCGGGACGGCACGTCGCGGATCACCGACCCCGACGATTCGAGGCGCATTTTCAGCTGGCGCATCTGCGAGACCCGCGATACCAAGGGCAACGCCGTGGTCTATAGCTACAAGCCGGAGGATGGGACGCATGTCGATCTAACTGCCGCCCACGAGCGCAACCGGGGCAGCCGGGATGACCCGAGGCGAAGCGTCAACGGCTACCTCAAGAGGATCAGATACGGAAACCGCGTACCGCTGTTGACCAATACCGGGCAGCGGCCGCGCTTGCTCACCCAGACCGAGATCGATCACGCGGACTGGTGCTTCGAGCTGGTGCTCGACTACGGCGAGCACGATCTCGACACGCCAACGCCTAATGAGGAACCGAAGCCTGTGGGGGAGTGGCATTGCCGCCGGGACCCATTCTCCACCCACCGAGCGGGCTTCGAGGTGCGCACGTACCGCCTGTGCAGTCGCCTCCTGATGTTCCATCACTTCCGAGGCGAACCTGGGGTGGGACAGGACTGCCTGGTGCGATCCACGGACCTGAGCTATCGGGAGACGCCCGTCGCCTCCTTCCTCACAGCCGCGACGCATACAGGCTACCGCCGCGACCGCAACCGCTACGTCAAGCGATCGCTACCCGCGCTCGAGTTCACCTACAGCGAGCCGGTCATCGACGAGGCGATCCGCGACGTCGATGCCGGTACACTGGAAAACCTGCCCGTTGGGGTGGACGACACCACCTACCGCTGGGTTGACATCGATAGCGAGGGCCTGTCGGGCGTCCTTACCGAGCAGGCCGGAGCCTGGTTCTACAAGCCGAATCGCGGCGACGGCAAGCTAGGCCCGCTCCGGCGGGTCCCCCGCATACCTTCGCTCGCCGCGCTCGGCAGTGGCCGCCAGCAGCTGCTCGATCTCGCCGCCGACGGCCCGCTCGATCTGGCCGAGTTCAGCGGGCCGACACCCGGTTTCTACGAACGCACCGACGATGAGGACTGGGCTCTGTTCCGGCCGTTTCGCTCGCTGCCCAACATAGCCTGGGACGATCCGAATCTGCGGTTTGTGGATCTCGACGGTGATGGGCGCGCTGACGTGCTCCTCACCGAGCACGACGCGTTCACGTGGTACCCGTCGCTCGGCGAGGATGGCTTTGGTGAGGCCCTACGCGTCTACCAGCCGCGGGATGAGGAACGCAGAGCGCAGCTGGTGCTGGCGGACCCGACCCAGCAGATCTACCTCGCCGACATGTGCGGCGACGGACTCAACGACCTCGTGCGCATCCGCAACAGTGAGGTGTGCTACTGGCCGAACGTCGGCTACGGACGCTTCGGCCGGAAGGTCACGATGGACAACGCGCCAATCTTCGACGCCCCCAACCAGTTCAGCCAGCAGCGTCTGAGGGTCGCCGACATCGACGGGTCCGGCACCGTCGATCTCGTCTATCTGGGCCGTGACGGCATCCAGCTCTACTTCAACGAGTCCGGCAACGCCTGGAGCGACGCCCGCCGCCTCAGCGGGTTCCCGCACGTCGACAACCTCGCGGCGGTCACCGTCACCGATCTCCTCGGCAACGGCACCGCCTGCCTGGTCTGGTCGTCGCCGTCGCCCAACGACGCACGCCGGCAACTGCGCTACATCGACCTGATGGGCGGACAGAAGCCGCATCTCCTGGTCCGTACGGCCAACAACCTCGGCGCCGAGACCCACCTCCGCTACGCGCCGTCCACCAAGTTCTACCTGCGCGACAAGGCCGAAGGCAGGCCGTGGATCACCCGCCTGCCGTTCCCCATCCACGTGATCGAGCGCGTCGAGACGTACGACCGGATCAGTCGCAACCGCTTCGTCACCCGCTACGCATACCACCACGGCTACTTCGACGGCGTGGAGCGAGAGCTGCGCGGCTTCGCGATGGTGGAGCAGTGGGACACGGAGCGATTCGCCGTCCTGAGCCGGAGCGAGGACTTCCCCGCCGGCGACAACGTCGACGCCGCCTCTCACGTCCCGCCGGTCTACACCAAGACATGGTTCCACACCGGCGTGCACGTGGGCCGCGGACGGGTGTCGAATTTCTTCGCCGGTCTGCTCGACGGCCGGGACGCCGGGGAGTACTACCGGGAGCCCGCTTGGCGTGATGACGACGACGACGAGGCCCGCAAGCGCCTGCTGGACGACACTGTGCTGCCGGCAGGTCTCACGCTCGAAGAGGAGCGGGAAGCCTGCCGTGCCCTCAAGGGCTCGATGCTCCGGCAGGAAATCTACGCGCAGGACGGCACCGGCAACGCCGACCACCCGTACACCGTTGTCGAGCAGAACTTCACCGTCCGGATGCTGCAGGCCCGGGGCCGAAACCGCCACGCGGCCTTCCTGACGCATGCCCGCGAGGCGATCACATATCACTACGAGCGCCAATCGGACGACCCGCGGACGTCGCACACCCTCACGCTCGAGGTCGACCCGTTCGGCAACGTCCTGAAGGAAGCCGCCGTCGCCTACGGGCGGCGCACACCCGACGGCTCGCTGCCCCTGGCCGCGGATCGCGCGAAGCAGACCGGAGCGCTCGTCACCTACACGGAGAACCGCGTCACCAACGCCGTATCCGGCGATGACCACTACACGCCGCTGCCCGCCGAGACGCGCACCTACGAGTTGACCGGCTACGTGCCGGTGGGCACCCGCTTCCGGCCCGACGACTTCGTGCGGCTGAATCCGAACAATCCGACGCGCCTGGTGCACATCTTCGACGAGGAGATCGACTACCAGGCCCCGGCGACGAACGGCCGGCAGCGCCGACTCATCGAGCACGTCCGAACGCATTACCGCAGCAACGACCTGACAGACCTCTTGCACCTGGCACAGCTCGAGTCGCGGGCTCTGCCCGGCGAGACCTACAAGCTCGCCTTCACCGCCCGGCTGCTGGGGCAGGTGTTCCAGCGCCCGCGCAACGGGCAGCCGCCGGAGAATCTGATTCCCGACCCGACCGCCCTGCTGGGAGGCGAGGGCGGCTATGTCGACCTCGACGGCGACGGCCGCTGGTGGATTCCCGCCGGCAGGGTCTTCCACTCGCCGAGCGACACCGACACGGCGACGCAGGAGCTGGCGCACGCCCGGCGGCATTTCTTCCCCACCTGTCGCTACCGCGACCCGTTCGGGCACACGTCCACCGTGACGTTCGACCGCCACGACCTACTGATGATCGACGTCCGCGGCCCACTTGGCAACCGGGTCACCGTCGGCGAACGCAAGCCCAACGGCGACCGCGACACCGACGTGCCCGGCAATGACTACCGCGTCCTGCAACCGTTGCGTGTTATGGACGCCAACCGGAACCGGACGCAGGTCGCGTTCGACGCCCTCGGTTTGATGGTCGGCACGGCGGTGGCGGGCAAACCGGAAGAGAGCCTCGGCGACGCACTCGTCGGCTTCGAGACCGATCTGTCCGAGGCGGCCGTGCTCGATCACCTGGACAGTCCACTCAACGATCCGCGCGCGATCCTGCAGGGGGCCACCACCCGGCTGGTTTACGACGTGCTGGCCTACCAGCGCACGAAGAACGAGCCCGATCCGCGGTCGGCCGTGGCGTACACGCTCGCACGCGAGACGCACGACGCCGATCCCGATGGTCAGCAGTCCAAGGTGCAGCACACCATGGTCTTCTCGGACGGCTTCGGACGGGAGGTCCAGAAGAAGACGCAGGCCGAGCCGGGTCCGGTGCCGAAGCGCGACGCGAGCGGCGTGATCGTCGTTGACGCGGACGGGCAGCCGCAGATGACGACCGACTACGTGAGTCCCAGGTGGGTTTGCAGCGGCTGGACGATCTACAACAACAAGGGTAAGCCGGTCCGTCAGTACGAGTCGTTCTTCAGCGATACGCACCGCTTCGAGTTCGGTGTGCGCGTCGGTGTCAGCCCGGTCCTCTTCTACGACCCGATCGAGCGCGTCGTCGCCACGCTGCACGCCAACCACACCTACGAGAAGGTCGTGTTGGACCCGTGGCGGCAGGTGGCCTTCGATGTCAACGACACCGTGGCGCCACAGGCCTCCGTCACGGCGACCGGCCCGGAAACCGGCGACCCGCGAACCGATCCCGACATCCGGGGTTACGTCGCGCAGTACTTCGCCGCGCTGCCCGCGGACTGGCAGACCTGGCGCGCGCAGCGTCTGGGTACGGCACTCGGCGTGAACGAGCAGGTCGCCGCCGGCAAGGCCGCCGCCCATGCCAACACACCGACGACCACCTACTTCGACACGCTCGGCCGCCCGTTCCTGACCCTCGACTGGAACCGGCTCCCCCGCGCCGGGGTCACGGTGGACGAAACCCACCACACCCGCGTCGACGTGGACATCGAAGGCAACCACCGGGCCGTGCGTGACGCGATCGAGCAGAACGGCGACGCGCTGGGGCGCGTCGTGATGCGGTATGAGTACGATCTGCTCGGCAACCGGGTCCACGAGGCGGGTATGGACACCGGGAGGCGCTGGACGCTCAACGACGTCGCGGGCAAGGCGATCCGGGGATGGGACAGCCGCGGTCACACGACCCGAACCGAGTACGACTCCGCGCGCCGTCTGGTTCGGACCTTCGTCACCGGCGCCGACCCGGACCATCCCACCCGGGAACTGCTGACCGAACGGCTGGTCTACGGCGAACAGCATCCCGACGCGCTGGTGAGGAACCTGCGCACACGCGTCAGCCTGCACTTTGACCAGGCCGGCGTGGTCAGCAACGACGCTCACGACTTCAAGGGCAACCCGCTGGCCGGCGCACGCCGGATCGCGGACGAGTACCAGGCAGCGATGGACTGGAGCGCGATCGACGCCGCGCTGCCGGCGGACGACACGGTGCCGTTCGACCCGGTCGTGCTGGCGGCGGCCCTGTCCTCGCGGCTGGAGACCGAGACGTTCACGACGAAGACGACGTACGACGCGCTCAACCGCGCGGTCACGCGGACGGCCCCGGATACCAGCGTGGTGCGCACCGGTTACAACGAGGCCAATCTGATCGAACGGATCGACGCGAACCTGCGCGGTGTCACCGACGCGGGCAAGCCGGTGTGGACGCCGTTCGTCACGGACGTCGACTATGACGCCAAGGGGCAGCCGACCCGGATCGTCTACGGCAGTGGCGCGAGCGTCGACCCGGTTGGCGTAACCACCACGTATGCGTACGACCCGCTCACCTTGCGCCTGATACGACTCACCACGGCGCGCGACCCGGCGACGTTCGCCGACGACTGCCCTCAACCAACGATCCCAGGGTGGCCGGGCTGCCGTGTGCAGGACCTGCGGTACACCTACGATCCCGTCGGCAACATCACCCACATCGTGGACGACGCCCAGCAGGCCATTTTCTTCAGGAACGTCCGCGTCGAGCCGAGCTCGGAGTACACCTACGACGCGCTCTACCGACTCGTCCAGGCCACCGGGCGTGAGCACCTCGGTCAGGCCGGTGGCGTGCCGATTCCGCATTCGCACGACGACGCCGCACGGATCGGCATTCTGCATCCCGGCGACGGCGCCGCGCTCGGCCGCTACGCCGAACGCTACGTATACGACGCGGTCGGCAACTTCCTCGAGGTACGGCACCGGGGATCCGACCCCGCGCACGCCGGCTGGACGCGTACCTACGAATACGACGAAGCAAGCCTGGTCGAAGCCGACAAGAAGAGCAACCGGCTGAGCACCACCATGACGGATGCCGATACCCCTGCGGTGGTGCGTTATCGCCACGACGCGCACGGCAACATCACCCGCCTGCCGCATCTGGGCGGGACCGATCCCGACCCGAACATGCGCTGGGACGACCGGAACCGGCTCTGCCGGGCCGACTTGGGCGGCGGTGGTACGGCCTACTACGTCTGCGACGCCGCTGGCGAGCGTGTGCGCAAGGTGTGGGAGAAGGCTCCCGGGATCACCGAGGAAAGCATCAGCCTCGGTGGCTTCGAGGTCTTCCGCATACGCAACGGAGCAGGCGTGGTCCAGTTCGCGCGCGAGACGCTGCACATCACCGACGACAAGCGACGCATCGCCGTCGTGGAAAAGCGGACGATCGACCGCTCGGGAACCCATCCCGGGCCGGATCAGCTGATCCGGTACCACGTCGGCAACCATCTGGGATCGACGAGCGTGGAACTCGACGACCGCGGCGGGATCATCTCCTACGAGGAGTACGCCCCGTACGGCAGCACCGTGTACCAGGCCGTGCGCAGCAGGTCCGAGACGCACAAGCGCCACCGGTTCGCCGGCCGGGAGCGCGACGAGGAGCATGGCCTGTACCACATTGGCGTCCGCTACTACGCCCCGTGGCTGGGACGTTGGACGGCCGCAGACCCTGCCGGACTCGTCGACGGTACGAACGTGTTCACCTACGTCAAGGGCAACCCGATCACGGCGGTCGACGCCTCCGGGACGGACACCAATACGGTCGTGCGCACGGACAACTACCGCGAGCTGCTGCGCGAGGCCCTCCAGGAGAACCTGCGGAGGTCGGTCACGGAGGAGGTGCTGAACCGGGAAGTGCCGCATTACCTCCGGTCGGCCGAGGGCGGCCTCGGTGTGCTGGCCGACGACCGGATCGCCTCGATGTTGAAGTTCAAGGTCGAATTGTTCGGCCGGACGACCACCAAGCTGCAGGACTTCCGACCGCCGGGCTGGGAGGGTGCCGGCAACAACGAGGCCGCGTGTTTCGACCTCGCGTGCAAGGGCGCGAAGACGACGGCGGCCGCGGGCGAGAACCCGACCGGCGGCGGAGGCGTGATCCTCTACGAGAAAACCGCGCAGCGGATCCAGACCGACAAGACCGCCAGTGAACTCGCGGTCAACCAGATCAGGCGGCACATAGACTCGGGCCGGGCGGTCGTTGCCGGTATCAACGAGCCTGGGCAGAACAGCGTGGTCGACGCCAAGAAGCAGCCTGTCACCGATCACTTCGTCGCCATCTACGGTTACCAGACGGACGCGACTGGTACGGTCGTCGGCCTCCTCGCCAAGGACAACGCCGTCGCCGGCACCGCCGAGGTCACGTTCGTCGTCAAACCAGACGGCTCGATCACCAAACCGGCGGAGAAACGACCGGCAGGTCAGGAGTACCTGAGGCAGGAATACCAGCTCTCCGAGATCAGGTTCAGCTCCGCATTTCCCTACACCGGGTCACTGCTGCCGACGAACGACGCCGGCGCCGTCATGTACTGGCCGGTACCCAAGAAGGAGGCGGTCAAGTGAGCTCTGGCGGGGCGTGCAGAGCGACGCCGCCGCACGTGCGGACCGCAGGCTAATAGCAATGCCGGGAACGGCACTGTTGCATTGGTCGATCCTGGAGACTTGTCGGATGTCTTCGCCCTGTACTAGTTCGGTCTTTGCTGGCTTCCGGTTCCCGCGGGAGGTGATCTCGGTGGCGGTCCGCTGGTACCTGCGGTACGGCCTGTCCTACCGGGACGTCGAGGAGCTGCTGGCCGAGCGGGGATCACGGTCGATCACGTCAGTATCTACCGGTGGGTGCAGCGCTTCACCCCCGAGTTCATCGAGGCAGCCCGGCCATGCCGACGCGCTCCCGGTCGCCGCTGGTTTGTGGACGAGACCTTCTGAAGGTCGCCGGGAAGTGGGCCTATCTGTACCGGGCGGTCGATCAGCATGGCCAGGTTATCGATGTCTTGCTGTCGGCAAGGCGTGACCTGGCCGCCGCGCGGCAGTTTTTCACCCAGGCGGTGCGGGCCGGCACGATCCCCGTCGAGGTCACAACCGACCGCGCGCCCGCCTACCCGCGGGTCCTCGATGAGCTGGTGCCTTCGGCGCTGCACGTCGTGGAGTGATACGCAAATAATCCCGTCGAGTCAGACCACGGACGCTTGAAGGCCCGGCTCGGGCGATGCGCGGGCTGAAGCGGCACCGCTCAACGCGGATCCTCGCCGCCGGTCATGCCTTCGTGCAGAACCTGCGCCGTGGTCACCACGAGATCACGGCCGACGCCCCCAGCCGCGACCGACTCCACATCGCCTTTCATAGCCTCGCAGCCACCATCTGACGGCAGAGCATGCGGATCATTCTCCGACGCCGTCCAGGAACGGCACAACGCAACAGTGCCCGTCGGCAGGGTGCTCGCCGCCGTCGATCGCCGCACGCCGTGCGGGAAACGGGACTACGCGATCTTGCTCCTGCTGGCGACCTACGGCCTTCGCAGCCGGGAGGTCGCGGCGCTCACCCTCCACGACATCGACTGGAAGCGCGAGCGCCCGGCCATCCCCGAGCGCAAGGCCGGGCACTCGACCGCCTTCCCGCTGTCGGGCTCGGCCGGCGAGGCGCTCGCTGACTACCTCCAGCACGGCCGGCCCGCGAGCCACGACCGGCACGTCTTCTTCCGGGCGATGGCTCCGCTGCGGCCGATCGGGACCCGACGCCGTCTCCGGCTGCGCCAGGCGCTACCTGCTGAAGGCAGGGATCCAGGTCCCCCGTCCGGGCTCGCACACGTGCGCCACTCCGCCGTCCAGCGACTTGTGGACGCCGGCTTCTCGCTGAAGACGATCGGGGACTTCGCCGGGCACCGCTCGGCGGCCTCGACGGAAATCTACGCCAACTCTCAGGAATTGCATCAGCCGGGCGTGTTTTCGCAGGTCGCCATGTCGGGGCATGCAGAATCGGCCGATCCGGCAGCCGTCGCCGCACCGCTGTGACCAGGAGAGATACGGTGGTGAGCCCGTCTGATGCACGATCTACCCGGCAGCCGGGAAAGATCATGCGGATAGAAGGGCCGCCGCGGGCCAGGTCGCCCCGTCAAGAACGAGCGGGTGCCTGTGGAGCCAGCCTGCGGTTCGGCGACCAGACGGCCTTGAAGAGCATCAACGAGGAGATGGCTCCGGGTCCGCGGGCGCTGATCAGCTGAGGGCATTCAGACAGTTCCAATATCCGACTGTGCCGTTAAAGGTGGCCGTCGAGTCGCTCCGCCAGGTCGCCCTCGGCGACGGCGAGAAGGTGCTCGGGTGAGCGAGAACCTGGAAACTGCCGTTGAGCGCTTCCTCGAGCACAAGCGGGCGCTCGGGCGCAAGTACCACAGCGAGGAGCATGAGCTGCGGCTGCTGGTGCGCTTCGCCGGCGAGCACCGTGCCCGGCGGCTCGGCCAGCTGACCCCCGCCCTGCTTGAGGACTTCCTCGCGTCCCGGCCGAGGTCTAGGCCCCGCAGCTTCAATCATCTCCTGGGTGTGGTCGCTGGCCTGCTCGACTGGGCTGTCACCCACGAGCTGCTCGAGGTCTCACCGCTTCAGGTGCGGCGCCGCCGGGTGACCTCGGTTCGCGTCCCGTTCCTGTTCGACGCCTCCCATGCGCGCAGGCTGCTGGAGGCCGCGGCCGCGCTGCCAGACAACTCCCGGGCCCGGCAGCGAGGCCCAACCTATCGCGCCATCTTCGCCCTGTGCTACGGGCTCGGACTGCGCGCCGGCGAGGCATGCGGGCTGCGCCTTGGCGACATCGACACCGGCCGGCACCTGCTCATCGTTCGTGGCGGCAAGTTCGGCAAGAGCCGCCTCGTCCCGCACGGGCCGCGCATCGCCGGGCTCGTCGAGGAGCAGGCCGGGCGCCGCCGGGCCAGCGGCGTGACCGGGCCCGATGCTCCGCTGTTCAGCTTCGACGGTCACAGCTGAGTCCATCCCGGCACCGCCAGCGCGGTCTTCCACCACCTCGTCGCAGCTCCGGGCTCCCCTCGGGCAGATCGGCAGTGGAGACGAACCGGATGACCTTCACGTAGATGCTGCTCCACATCCACTCAGCGGCGAAGCGGTCTACCCCTTCCTTGGCGGACCGTTTGGCCAGGACGCGCGGCACCTCCACGCAGGTGTGATGGGCCATGAAGCCACAGATGGCTAGTTTGCATAGCGAGGAAAAACGGGGACGGCAAGCTGCCCGTAACCGCCTTGATCACGTCACCCGTGATGATGGACGTGTCTATCACTGCCGTGAAGATGTCCCCGAAGGCAGCCAACGCACTGGACTGGGATAGGCGCGCCCACACCCGCATGCCACACGGGGGGGCGTCACCTCGCCCGATCCAGCAACCGGCCTCGGCGCAGCATCAGCCATGCGCATCACCATACGGTTGTGTGGCTTGCCGAATACACGCCGACAGTAGTACTCCGAGAGGTGTTTGCGCTGGTTACGGCGGTGTGGGGGAGGGTCTGTAAAACCGTCGGCACGCCGAACCACGACATGGTCATTCAGCTGATCAGGAAACTCGCTGCGTTGTCACCGTCAAAGGGCGCCTGATCAGGCACGTCAGGCCCAGTTCGCTGACTGCGACCGGTTTGGCCCGGCCGCGGTCGCCGGGACGCTGCACCTGGGCCGTGCCCGCCTCGATCGCGTGACCCAGGTAGGGGCCGCCACCACCTCCGGGGCCAGCCATTGCGCCAGCACGGCAAGCCAGATTGGCCAGTTCTGAGCGCCTCAACTTATGGACGGCGAGGCTCCCGGAGCCGCGCCTAACGGCGGCGATGCGCGCCTGGCCGGTGACCCGGTTGGTAACGGACAGCAATAGCGCACTGGCCAGATTTGGTCACCTTTCGGGCCAGGGCGCGACAGTCTGGCAGCCGTATTCCTCGGGCGCCACGTCTCGCACCGTCTCGGTGAACTGCCAGCGGTGGCCGGCCAGGTCTTCGACGGTGCATTCCCGCTCGCCGTACTCCCGGTCGGTTGGCGGCTCAAGCACCCGGGCGCCGTGGGCTCGAGCCCGCTCGTACCAGGCCTCGACGTTCTCAACCCGAACCTTCATCACATGGGTCACAACGCCCTCTTGCGGCGGCTGCTGCTCACCCCGGACGTCAGCCACGATCATCGCCCCGTCCTCGCCGATGCTCATCTGCGCGCGGTGACTCTCGCCGATCCGGGTCCGCCCGGCGAAGCCAAACGCCGCGCTCAGCCACGCCACCGCCTGCCGCACGTCCGGGTAGACAAGCACCGGGATAACCGTGGACGGCGGAATGGACCGGTTGGGTTTCACGTGTCACTCCATTCCTCGCCTCGTGGCGCGGGGCTTGCCGATCTCCCCATGGTGACCGAACGGCCGGCCCTGCCCGGGAGCTCCACCGGGTGGGATTCCGGCGCCACTGCCGCGATGGCGTGCATGACGACCGGCACCCGGGTCACCGGCGACGGGAAGCGGCCATTCGGTGGTCCTGCCCAGGATCTCATGGCTTGAGATTGTGGTGGTCCGGTGACTCGCCCTCCGCACGCACCAGAATGCCGTCGACAGCCAGCGCGAGAAACCCGGCCAGTGCGCGCAGTGCGGCGCCCTCGCCTGGGTGGACCACCAGGCATGAGCCCAGCAGACATGGGGTGCCCGGACCAAAAAGAGCCCGGAGATCTTCCCAGATTCAATCTCGGAAGACACGCAGAACAACCACACCCGCACGGCCCCGACGACAACGGCACCGGCTGGACAGCCACGCAGATCGGCGGTTCGTGCGGTTATGCCGCTTACGCTTGGTGACTCGGCCGGGTGCCCTCATCTGTGCCGATGAGCTTCAGGGTGTCCGCCCGGCCGTTTATCAGTCGGCCAGGCGGAGCAACCATGGTAGGCCCGGGGCCTATCGCGCCGCGCCAGCAATGTACGCGGCGACGATATAGGTGGCGTGGCGGTCCAGAGACGCCCGGGCCCGGTCATAGCGCATAGTGGTTCTCGGATCGGCGTGTGAAGCGGCTTCCTGCACGTCCTGCAATGGCACACCGGCGTCGAGAGCCGCAGTGATGAACGCATGCCGCAGCGTGTGCGGCCCGACGGGCTTGGCGATCCCGGCGCGGCGAGCGGCCTGGCGGACGATCCGGGCGGTCCCGTGGCGGTCCAGCCGACGGCCGTCCGGGGCCAGGAAGACCGGTCCCTCACAGCGTTCGCCGATGGCCAGGTCGATCGCCCGTGCGGTGCGGGGTGCGAGCGGGATGGTGATGACCTTGCCGCCCTTGCGGGTGATGACCAGGGTCCGGTGCCCGCGCTCGATGCCCATGGCCTCGATGTCGGCGCCGGTGGCTTCGTAGACGCGCAACCCGTTGAGGGCGAGCAGGGAGATCAGTGCGTGTTCGGCGGGCGTGCCGAGCCTGGCGGCGACCAGAAGCGCGCCGAGCTCGTTGCGGTCCAGCCCGGTGG
>Ga0137367_10000849_pt1 | contig 22969 bp, 15 predicted proteins | sample SagtaG_14_FD_104939 | JGI IMG/M metagenome (GOLD analysis project Ga0137367, IMG submission 104939) | Vadose zone soil microbial communities from Sagehorn Ranch, Mendocino, California, USA - Sage1_L_80_16 metaG | ecosystem: Environmental > Terrestrial > Soil > Vadose zone | place: USA... | reverse complement strand
TCGCCCCCATCATCCTGCGCGATGAAGCCGTAGCCCTTGTCGTTGCTGAACCACTTCACGGTTCCAGTTGCCATATCTACACCTCCTCGACTGCGTCACGAACGTGCAGCGGAAGGCGCATAGCCAAAACCGGTACTCGCTCTAACTCGTGTGGTCACGGGAACAGTACCGCCGAAAACATGTGGGGTGCGCAAATTCGGCCGGGGATCACAGAACCTCTGATTTGCAGGCAAGACCGAGTTTGCCGCGCACGGGAGGGTGCGCACGTCGGGTGCCTTGGGGGCGTCCACCGACTCAGACTCGATTTCCCCGGATCAGTCGAGGAGCTCAAGCTCGACACCCGGGTGATGCGCTCGCCAGGTCTCGAGGTAGAGATCGAGCTCGCGGCGCCCCTGGCGCTCGGCAGGAGCGTCGGGGACGATGACCTCGATCACGTCATCCTCGACCGCGTAGCTGACGCAGCCCCAGCGGTGAAAGAAGTCTCGTAGATCGGTGCGGAGCGCTGGATCGGGGAGTCGAACGCGCACGGCGAAGGGTCTCGCCTTGCATCATGCGCGTTCGGGGTCCCGGCTCGACCCCGTAGGGTTCGCAAACTCGATCTCCCTGCAAATCAGGACGATCGACGCGGCTGACCGAGTTCTTGAACCCCACGGGCTCGGTCGGCGGTCGTGTACCGCGGCCGCCTGCCCCCGCTTCCGAGGATCGCGAGCTGGTGATGCAGCACCACGATCTCAAGGTCCCGCTCGCCACCGCCGCGGACAAGCGCCCGCACAAGCCAGCACAGGAGCCGGTAGAGCAACCACGTCAGCACCACGCGCAGTCTGAACCGGTTCCGCGGCGGTCACCAGCAAGGCTGAACCGGCGGAATCGAGTTTCTTTACCCCACAGGGTGGTGCGTGCTCGAGCGCCGCTAGCGTCCTGTCCCTGGGTTGCCCGCGGGCAGAGCGCAAGGTGTCTCTACTTTCGGCGTCTACAAGCATTGCGGAGCCAGGTCCCGAGGGGGAAAAGAACGACCTGGCTCCGCAGCATATGACCCTCTCGCTCCTACGAAGCCTGGTCAAGGCTCCTTTCCTCGACCTAGCCCGCCGGGTAGTAAGGGCGCGATGCGCAGAAATGAGGGCCGATTTTGCAGGCCTTTTACACCGGTTCTCAGATAACAGAACCTAGCCAGGATCGAGGTGCTCCATCGAGCTTAAGGCGTGCCGACCGGCGCTCGCAGCAGTAAACGGGCGCTGTCGGTCGCGGCCATTTGCTGGAACCGCAGAAAATACGGCCACCGTCTTCAGGTCGCGGCGGCCACGCGACGCTGGTAGCGTGCGCGCGTGCCGCGCGGAGTAATCGTTGTTCGCGCCGCGGTTGTGGCGATGGCGTTGATCGTACTCCCCTCGGCGGCCGGCGGAGCCGCGGGCTGGCAGGATCAGCCACGATTCCCGATCCGGGCAGCGTTCTACTACCCCTGGTATCCGGAAACCTGGACTGTCGGAGGCCAGCCGATCCATTACCGGCCGACGCTGGGCCTCTACCGCTCAGCGGATGTCGCCGTCCGGCGAAAGCACATTCGCGCGCTCGATTACGCGGGTTTCGATGCTGCAATCTCCTCCTGGAGAGCGCCCGGCCATTACAGCGATACCCGCCTGCGTGCGCTCCTCTCGAGTACGGTGGCGCTCAGGTCGCCACTCAAATGGGCCGTCTATTACGAGGAGGAGGCACGGGCGGATCCGAGTCCGGCCAAGCTCGCAGAGGATCTCCGCTATATCCGTGCCAACCTGGCGACTAGCCGCGCTTACCTCCGCGTCGGCGGACGGTTCGTTGTCTTTGTCTACAACGCGAACGACCAGTCATGCTCGGTCGTCGATCGCTGGCACCAGGCGAATGAAGCAGTCAGCACCTCCGCGTTCATCGTTTTGAAGGTCTTCGGCGGCTATCGCGACTGCAGCTCACAGCCAGATGGTTGGCATCAGTATGCGCCGGCGACGGCGTCGGACGAACAGCGCGGCTACTTCTTCAGCGTCTCCCCCGGATTTTGGAAAGCGAACGAGTCGGCGGCGCGGCTGGCGCGCGATCGCACGCGTTGGAAGCGCGATGTGGAGGCGATGGCGGCCTCCGGTGAGCCGTGGCAACTCATCACCACCTTCAACGAGTGGGGCGAGGGCACCGCCGTCGAGGCGGCCACCGACTGGAATTCCCGTTCGGCCTTCGGCTTCTACCTGGACACGCTGCACCGTGTTCTCGGAGGCGCGAGCATCACCAGGAGCGCCCCTGCCGTTCAGGCCTCCAAAGCAGGCGGGCTCAGGTGCACGATCCGCGGAACGGCTACGGCCGACCGTCTGCGGGGAACACCGCACGCAGATGTCATCTGCGGCTTCGGCGGCAATGACACGATTGACGGTGGCGCGGGCAATGACCGGATTGACGGGGGGGCAGGAAGCGATCGCCTCGCGGGTGGCGCGGGATCGGATCGGCTGAGCGGCGGGGGCGGAAACGATGTTCTGAGCGGCGGCGCCGGCCGCGATACGCTCGTCGGCGGCTCCGGCAATGATGCCTTCGAAGCGCGCGACGGAGAGATCGATATGGTTGCCGGCGGCGCCGGCCGCGACCGCGCGCGGACGGACAACCGCGACCGCCTTTCGAGCATCGAGGTAACGGTTCCCTCGAGGCAAACGTGGGTGGTCGTTGCCGCCGGAGACATCGCCTGCGACCCCGCGGACAAGAACTTCAGAGGTGGCGATGGCAGCCGTAACTCATGCCGGCAGAAGCACACCGCGGATCTGATCATGAGGTTGAAACCAGACGCCGTGCTGAACCTCGGCGACGCGCAGTACGAATGCGGAAGCGCCGACGCGTATTCCGCAAGCTACGCCCCCAGCTGGGGCCGCCTGCTCGCGATCACTAAGTGGGCAACCGGAAATCACGAGTACGGCCGTGCGTGTGGACGGAACGACAACTCGGCATCGGTTCGGTACTTCCACCCTCCCAACCCGCTCGGTTGGTACAGCTACGACCTCGGATCCTGGCACCTGATCGCGCTTAACAGCGAGTGCACCTACGGAGAGGGCGCGACCAGCGTCGGCGGCTGTGCGGCGGGCAGCGTCCAGTACCAGTGGCTTCAGCGCGACCTCGCCAAGCACCGAAGCTTCTGCACGCTGGCCTACTGGCACGAGCCCCGCTTCTCGTCCGGCCAGCACGGCGACGCGCAGAGGATGGCCGACATCTGGAATCTGTTGCTCAAGGCGCACGCGGATGTCGTCCTCGCGGGCCACAACCACGACTATGAGCGCTTCGATCCGATCGGAATCACGCCGCAGGACGCGTCGGCCGCGGGAGACAGCACAACGACGGGAAAGCCGAATTTTCAACAGCCGACTCTCGATCCTGCCGGCATCCGCGAGTTCGTTGTCGGCACGGGCGGAAAGAACCACTACGGATTCGGAACTCAACCACCGTTGGCAGGTGAGGTCGTGCGCAACGCCGACAGCTACGGGGTGCTGAAGCTCGCGCTTCATCCTCGTGGTTACACGTGGCAGTTCGTCAACGACCCAGGGTCGGGCAGTTTCACCGACAGCGGGAATGGTCCCTGCCATTAGTCATCAAAGCACGCTCGCTTAAGCAAGAGGCGCCAGCAGCCGATGACGTTTGAGCCCGGCTCCGAATCGCCGGGTGAATATTTCTCGTTTACGAAATGGACCCAAACTGTTCACGGTTTCGCGACCACCGCTGTTCAGCCCGTTGCTAGGCTCACCTTACCGGGCTGCTGACACTCGATGATGATCAAGCTTCGGCCAACGTTCACCCTCGCTCGGCGCTACCTGTTCAATAGGGAGGGCGAGCGGGTGCCAGTTCCGGCGGGCTACCAGCTGCCCACAGTAATGCGAAATCTCGGTTTCCGGCTTCACGAGGCGGAGGACTACGGCACCCTCGTCGGCGACGTGATGCGGCTAAGAGAGCAGCTCGAAGAGGTCGCTCGCCACGATACCGTCATCGGCATCGACGCCATCCTCGCTGCCATCGACGACATTCTCGCGCAGGACGCGCGGAGACACGTAAGCGCGCCCGAACTGGGCAAGTAACGGTTCGCCGCCCGATCCGGGGTCGAAGCAGCGCGTCCGGACGGGTGGGGCGGAGGCGGTGGACGAGCCGCGGAGACCGACACTGCGCGTCGAGTATCGTCGCCCTCTATGCGGCCGCTGCGCGGCCCGAGACGGAACCTGCCCGCTGCAGCGGTCGTCGCTTTCATGCTCGCGCTTGCCGGGTGCGCCGGCCAGCGCGGAAAATCGCAATCTCCTTTCAAGGAGACTGCCGAGAGGGCAGTTGCGGCCCTGAACGCGCGCCTTTACCCAGGCTCGATCAGTCTGACGTCGGAGGAGCCGACGTGATGTGGCACGGGCAACATCAACCCGCGGATGCTGGCGCGGCAGATCGAGGCGTCCGCGGCCGGTGCAGATCGATCTTCGGGGGAGGGCCGACTGGCGGAGCGACCTCGTCCCGCCGTTCGCACGCGGACTCGCGTGTGACGTGACGCAACGCGGCACCATCCGCCTTCATGGCTGACGCGGAACGTTTCACCGCAACAGCGTGTGCCGCCGAGTTAGGACGTGGTGGTGACGACGAGCTGGGGCGCAGCCGCGGCCTCACGGCTTGAGAAGCTCGCCGCCGTTGAGGAGACGCCCGTGATCGCAAGCTCGCTGGTGCCGTTGCCGACAACGAGTGGCGTCACGTCGACCACCACCCAGTCGCCGAGGGCGAACGACGGCGCAATTGCGATCGCCGTCGCCAGCACCGGTGGGGCCGTGCTATAGGTGATTGTCGATTCGCTCCAGCCGCCGGGCGGGTTGAGCGCGTGGATTTCGACGCCGGCACCGGCGGAGGTCGCCTGCAGGCGCAGCAATGCGCGAGTGACGGTGCCGGAGAGGCCGCTGATCGAGAACCGGAGGTAGCTGCGAACCGTGGGCGAGGTGTCGATCCGGAGCTTCGTGTCGCTGCCGAAGTTGGAGCTCGGGAAGTCGGCGTTGACCGTTGCGTCTGCTATGGGCGTGAACATTGTCGTCGCGGTGCCGCCAGCCGACGGCGTCGTTGCTGAGGCGGGCGGGCTCGATTGGGGCGAGGTGTTGCCGGCGGCATCGAACGCGTCGACGGTATAGCTGTGGGTCGAGCTCGGCTGGAGGGCGGTGTCCGTCCAGCTGGTTGCGCTGGTGACCGTCGCCGTCGGCGACACCGCCGCGTCACGGTAGACGTGGTAGCCGGCGACGCCGACATTGTCGCTCGACGCCTGCCAGGAGACCCGGATCGAGCTCGAATCAAGCGCCGCCGCGGTCACCGAAGAGGGAACCGACGGCGCCTGCGTATCGACGGTGCCGCCGCTCGTCGTCACGACCAACTGCGGCGGCGCGGGACCCTCACGCGAGGAGAAGCTCATCGCCGTAGTGCTGCTCGTGTCAACCTCGAGCGTGATCATGCCCGTGCCCACGATCGCGGAGCTGACATCGACGGACGTCGTCGCCCCGGCCGCGAACGACCCGGTACTGCCGACTAGGACGGGCGAAAACGAGGGTGCGTTGGCATACGTGATCCCGGTTTCCGTCCAGCTGTTGTCGGTGACGCCGCCGTGGACGTCGGAGCCGCTGCCGCTGCTGGTCGCGGCCAGTCTGAGCAGCGCCTTCGTGACGGTGCCCGAGAGACCGCTGACGTTGAAGCGGACGTAGGTCCTAATCGTCGGGCTCGCGTCGAGGCGCAATGTCGTGCTCGTGCCGTTGTTCGCGGTCGGGAAATCGCTCCGCACGTAGACATCGGCCTGCGGCCCGAAGGTCACGGTCGAACTGCTGAGCGTCGTCGCCGAGGCCGGGCTCGACTGCGACGACGTGTTGCCTGCCGCATCGAACGCATCGACGGTGTAGCTGTGAGTCGAGCTCGGCTGCAGCCCAGTATCCGTCCAGCTCGTGCCGCTCGTGATCGACGCTGTCGGCGACACCGCCGCGTCACGATAGACGTGGTAGCCGGCGACGCCGACATTGTCGCTCGACGCCTGCCAGGAGATCCGGATCGAGCTCGAATCAAGCGCCGCCGCCGTCACCGACGAGGGAACCGACGGCGCCTGCGCATCCGCGCTGCCGCCGAAGTCGACGCGGACGCTTGTGCTCGAGCTCGGCTGGTCGACCTTCAGTTCCAGCTTATGGGCGAGCGGTTCGAAGTACCAAGTCGAGCCTGCGGCCGAGTCGAACGCGCTTTGCGACGTCGACTGGACGGTCTGGCTGCCGTCGACGAGCACCTGCTGCGGCGTCAGCGTGCCTGTCTGCGCCTCGATCGTCACCAGCGACGAGGCAGGGTCGGTCAGTGTTAACGCCAGTGACTTTGCGGTGCTGTTCCAGCTCTCGGACGTGATGCCCTTGGTCACGGTCTTCGTGTAGGTGCGGCCGTCCGGTGTATCGACACCTGTGACGCGGAAGCTAACGCCGTTCGGAAGGCCCGGCACGTCGATGAAGAAGATCGGCTCGGTCATCCCGATGTAGTCGATCGAGCCAACCGCCGGGGTGTGGAGCTCCGCGCGGACGTAAGTTGACGTGCCGGAGAGCGGCACATTCTTCGTCGCCTCGTAACTCCCTGAGGCGGAATCGTCCCACATCTGGGTGCCGTTGACGAGCCAGCGGACGTTCGACGCGCTCGCCACGGAATCGGTGACGTGCAGATAAACGGCGGCCGACGACGCGGCGTCCGACACATACGTTGGATAGCGGGCGGCATACGGCTCCGGCGAACTCGGATCGAGATTGAAGATGATGCGGCCGTTGAAGGTGTTCCGAGCGAGGTACATCCGACCCTCGAACAGAGAGCGCATCAACGGGTCGAAGCTGAGCGACGGCGCGTACAGATAGGTAGCGACGCCGCGATCACCAACGTCGAGCGTCCTCACCTTGTGCATGTCGCTTGACCAGGTGCCAAGGACGATGTTCCCCCGCTGCAACATCGAGTCCCAGATGTCGACCATCGTCGTCGGCGGGATCCCGCCCGAATCCGGCCGCACCTCCATCACATCGGCGCCGAACGCCTGGTAGTCGTCGGTCTGAATCTCGTCGAGCTTGACTCCGCCCGGCATGTTCGGGTGGTTCAGCTGCGCCGGATAGCCCGTCTGCTGGGTCGGCAGGATCCCGGCTGTTCCGTTCGTGATCTTGCAGTTGTTACTCGAGCTGTCGCACTGGAAGAAGGTGTTGTACTCAGTGGGATCTGTAATCGCGAAGTTGAACCGCTGCGCGTGTCGATTGAAGCCCATCTCGATCGACGGGAAGAGCTTGAACATCGCCGTGTTGAACTGATCAATCTTCGTATTCCGGTACGCGAATTCGGCACCGGACGGGACAGGAGTCGAGGCATCGAGGTTCAGCTTGTCGAAGTACCCCTCGGCGACGCCTCCGTTCTGCGCCGCGGCGGCCATCTTGATCCATATCAGCGGCTCATAATCGACCGGCAGGTCGCTCGCCGCGATCGAATTGATGCCGACGACGTTGACGGCCGCAGCACCGTTGCGGCTCGCGGTGCCTTTCGTGATGTTGATCGTGTAGTCGTTCCAGGTGTTCGTCGTGCATGAAGGCAGGATCGAGACGAGCACCTGCGCGCTCGGATCACTCGTTGATTGGCTTCTCGCCGTGCCGCACTGCCAGACAAGAATCACGCTCTTCCCGGCGCTGATAACGCCGGCCGCGGTCGTGTAGCCCTCGGGCGTGTCGACGCTTGGGTCGCCGCCGAGCGAGACCGAGGCATAGAGCCCGCCGTTGCTCCCGATCGTCTTTGGGTAGACGGAGAATTTAAGGATCAGGTCACCTGAGCGGAGGTTCGGCCCTCGTTTCAGGTCGAGTAACGCCTCGCCAAACGTGTTCGAACTACTCTTCAGGTGCTCGGAGTAGGACCCACTCCTGACCGGGCTGGTAACGAGTTCATTGACGGTGGCGGAGGGGGAGCCATAGACATCCTTGATCCACTTCGAGCCCAAAGAGTCGTCGAACTGGACATGGTTCGCGACGACTGTGCTGATCGCAAAGTTGCTCCCGGCCTCGTGGTCGGTCAGGAACATCGCGTTGTAGCCGTACGCCTTCCCGGCCATGCTGATCCGCCCGATGTCGGCGACGGCGTCGCCACTCACGACGTCGTGGACGTGCGGGTCGCTTTTGAACCATTGCCAGCCTGAACTGCCTGCAACTCCCGCGTGTACCGGCCACAGCGCCATCAGGGGTAGCGCGAGCACGCCTGCGCCGAGCAGTGCAGCGTGGAGCGACCGACGTTTCCACCCCGGACGCGACCCGTTGCGTCGCGGCGTCGTCAGCAGGCTGGCAAATCCATTCCGGCGTCCGCTTCGCCGGTGACCTCCACGGCTGGCGAACACCGCGCTCCTCCCTTCGATAGCCGGACTCTACCGCGCCAAGCGCAGGCAGCCAAGCGGATTCCCGCCGCCGGCGAAAGGCCTTCTCGAGAAGGTAGGTGCGCGAAGCGCCAAGATCGTTCCGGTCCGCGCCCGAGCACGACCACGCGAGCAGCAGGCGCTGCCTCACCCACGCCGGGAGGCCGGCGAAAGGCGGTTTGCGCGCCCGTGGGAACACAGGGTCGGCCGCTGGCAAAGTCCGCGATGCAACGAGTTCCTTTCTGTGAATTCCCCGCGCATGCTCGCGGTGGCCTCACCACCAACGGCGGCCGCCGCGGAGCGACACTGGCGCCGGCCCGCCACGACTACTGGCTGTACGCGGAGAGGTAGGGGTGGTTCGGCGCTTCCACGCGGACGATGTTGTCGGCCTTGATCCCCAGGTTGCCCTGGCGTCGCTCCAAATGGCCCTTCACCTCGAGCCAGGTGTCGTTCCCGTAATCGGCGCCGGAGGCATGGACTGGCACGGTTAACGGCAGCGCGTCGGCGGCGCAACAGGCGATGTAGAAACGAGCGATTTCGAAGGTCCCCGGGGGCGCCCCTCGCGGGCGAATGACGAAGCCAGTGAGGTCGGCCGGGAGTCCCGGCCGGAGGCCGATGCTGGCGGCGTAGGTCGAGCTGACGTTCGCCGAGGCGATGCTGAAGAACGACACTTTCGCCCGAGGGCCTGACGTTCGCGACGCCAGCTTCGGGAAGATGAGGGCGCGATTACTGAGCTTCTTTGAGGCGGCGAGTGCCCCTAGCTCGGGCTTTGGGACGAGCGCGACGGCGCAGATTGGAAGCAACAAGGCGGCCAGTCCCGCAGCCTCGCGTAGCGACAGCGCTTCGACCGGCCGGCGGAGCCAAGTCGTGAAGAAGAGATACGCGCAGCCGGCGACCAGCAGCGTGATGGCGCCAAATGGAACGAGCCACGCGGTTCTTGGGCCGAGATAGCGAGCAGTCTCGCCGGTTACCCAGAGGCCGAGCAGTAGACCGGTCCAGGCGACGACTACTAGGCCGCGGGCGAGGTTGGCGTTGACGATCATTGTAGTAGCGAAGTGACGGTCATTCGACGAGTCCGTTGAAGACGAGAGACGCGATGACGAGCATTGGTACGGCGACGACCGCGAGTGAGAGCGCGAAGCGTCTGCGGAAGGTGCCTCCGTATAGCATCGCGAGCTTCAGGTCCAAGATGGGGCCGAAACCGAGAAAGGCCAACTGTGCGCCGAGCGAAAACGAGCCGAATGAGACGGCAACGAAAGCGTCGGCCTCAGAGCAAATCGAAAGTACGAACGCAAGCGCGATGAGCGCCAGCGTTGATACGACGGGCATTCCGCCGATACCGCCAATGATGCCTTGTGAGATCGTCGTCTGCATGAACGCGGCTGCCGCAGCTCCGAGCGCGATGAACTTGCCCATGAAGAGGAAGTCAGCGACGAGGTGCTCAACGAACCGCGCGGTCCGCGTCACAGCCTCCGGATGGCTGTGGCCGCCGTGGTCGCCGTGAAGCAACGCGACCGGAAGGCGGCCGCGGAGCAGCCAGCCGGCAACAAGCGCGAGCAGCAGGCCGACGGTCGCGCGAGCAAGCACCATCTCGATCGCGAGGCCACGGCCACTGTACGCCACCCAGGTCGAGCCGAGCACGATCGGATTTACGGCCGGAGCAGCAAGCATGAACGACACGGCCGCGGCGGGATGGAGGCCGCGCGCGAGCAGCCGACGCGCCACTGGCACCGATCCACAATCACAGACAGGAAAGGCGAAGCCGCCAAGGGCGGCTCCGGATACTTGCAGCGCCGCCGGCAGCCTCGCGAGCCGGTCGAACGCTCGCTCGGGCACATAGGCGGCGATGAGCGCAGAGACAAGCGCTCCGATAAGGACAAACGGGAGCGCCTCGACCACGATCGAGACAAAGATGAGGACGAAGGTCTGAACACTGGCGAGATCCCCAACACCAGCGGTGCGGCCGGCGACAACGAGACCGACGACGACTGCGAGACCGATACTCGCCCATGCATCGGGAACGAGGCGCTGCCGATCCGGGCGGGCTGCGGCTTCCGGATAAGCCTGAACCTCATCGGTCACAGGCATCACGCTACTCTCCGATCTCGAGCCGCACCCGTCCTGACTGAGCGCCGCGAGCTGCGGCCCCGCCTCGAGAAATCAGGACGTTCGTCATCCCCCGCCGCCGGCAGGGGGCCGGCGGTGCCTCGCGGGGGTGCGAATCGAGATGCGGTTGCTGGGCGCACTGCGGTGTCCAGCCTGGTCGAGCGCAACAACGCGATAGCGGTACCGTGTGGCGGGCCTGAGCCGCTCATCGGCAAACGTCGTGCGTGGTCCCAGGCGCCCGATCAGGCGGCCATTGCGATACAGCGCATAGCCGACGACACCGACATCGTCGGTGCTCTCGCGCCAGCTCAAGATCGCCCTCCGATAGGCGGCACGGCCTTGCAGCCGTGGTTCCGTCGGCGCGGCGCGGTCGCCTTCTCCACCGGAACATGGGATCGCCCCGTGGTCGAAAAGCTTCCCCTTAATCGTGATGTACTCAAAGCCGGCGCCGTTCTGGTTAAGTGTCAGCCTCAGAGCTCCGAACGCTTTCGTCGTATCGGAGCCGCGGACGAGGCGGGGGTCCTGCCGGACGAACGCGCGAATCCCATGCCCGCCCGAGCCGACGACGAACTCGGTTGGCCCGGCTGCCAACGGATTGCCGCTCGCGTCGAGCGGCTGGAACCGCTGGTAGTTGTGGTCGTGGCCGTTGAGCACCAGGTCGACCCCGCGCGCCGCCAGCAGCTGCCAGACGGGAATGATCCGATCGGAGGAGGTGCCTTCGGGGCCGACGGTGAACGCCGGGTGGTGGTAGAAGACGAGCGTGCACGGCGCCGGGTGGGCGTCGAGGTCCTGCTTCAGCCACTCGTACTGCGCCGATCCGGGCTCGAACTGGTTGAACTGGCTGGTCGAGTCGAGTGAAATGATGTGCCAGCCGGCGGCTTCGACGCTGTAGAAATGCGGGGCGTCGCGCCAGTACGAGAAATAGCCGGGTGCGACGCGCTTCGTGTATTCGTGGTTGCCCAGCGTCGGGAGTGTGATCGGCCGGAAACGGCCGAAGTAGCGCTCCGGCGCGTACCAGTTGAGGTACTCGGTTGCCGTCCCCTGCTTGTAGACATCGCCTAGGTAGAGGAAGAGGTTCGGTTGCCAGCTGCTGATCAGGTTGGTGACGTCGGCGGCTTCGTGCTCGCCACCGGCGCCGTCGCCGGCGGCGGCGACGACGAACGGTCGTCCGGCGGCAGGGGCAGTCCCCGCCGTGGTGGCGAAGACCATCGCAGACGGTTGCTGGCCGCCGTTGCCGAACGCGACGACGAGCGAGACAGGCTGGGTTCGAGTTCCGTCGCGCAGGAGCGCCGTCGCGCTCAGCACGTGGTTCCCGTCTGAGAAGAGATACGTGGGAAGTTGGAAGTCGAACGGCTCCTCGTAGTCGGAGAGCAAGTGCTGCCCGTCGAGCTCCACCTCGAGCTCGCGGACGAGCGCCCGCGCGCCGGAGGAGGTGAGCGTGACACTCACCGGCGCGTCACCCGAAAGTTGACCTTCAGCGGCGCGGAGGCAAGTCGTGGTCGTGTCGCTGTCGTGGTCGGTCGTCGCGCAGGCTTCTGCTGCCACCGCTCCTGGCGAGCTGGCGGTCGAGCCGAGGACTGCCGCAGCGGCGGCAGTCGCGACGAGCACAAGTGGGCGCCTCACCGCGGGCTCCCCGTGGACTCGCGCAGCGCCTTGACGCAGCCGCGGTAGGTGCCGGCTCGCATCGCCGGCTCGAATTGCGCCGCGTATGCGCGCGCGGCCCGCTCGGGCGTCGGTGTCAGTCCGTACTGGCGTGCGAGCCGCGGGAGCCCCAGTGCGGCGCAGGTCTCGTAGCCGGTGTCGAACAGCTGCCTGTTCGACTCCTGTACCTGCCGTGCGCGGACGCCGCCGGTCGCCCGAAGCGGCCCTGGCGATGGCTGCGTGCGCGGCGGCCGGAGCAACCCCGTCACGACGCCGCTCGCGAGGAGTAAGAGAGCGACGACTGCTGCGAGGACGATCACCCGCGCGCTCACGTCCTCGAGCCACCGCTGTCGTCGCTGCCACCGTTCGCCCCGCCGCTGTCGGGGTGGCGCCCGCGCCGGAAAACCGCCACCATCGCGCCAGCGACGACGAGCACGAACACGGCGATCAGGGGCAGCCCGTACTCGGTGCCGGTCGCCGGGCGGTCGTCTGACGAGAAGCCCATCACGACGGGCGCGTGTCCGCCGAGCACGCTGGCGAGCAGCGACAGATATCGGTTCCGGTAGCGAGTGCTCGGTTCGATTTGCGAGTTCTCGGAGAACTCGTTCCAGGAGATCACGCCGACGGCATCGGGCGACGACGCCAACGCACCCTCGAACTCGCGGCGGAAGGTGTTCCCGTCGCCGCGGCCGACCACCGTTTGGCCGCCGATCAGACGCGCGTCGAAGCCGGGTGCGGCTGGGGCGATCCAGAGGCCGCCGCCCGTGTGCACAGCTGCGCCGAGCGCCACGAGCTTCTTCGGGTAGTCAGGGTAGGTACGTGGATTGACCGACGACCAGTAGTAGGCGTCGCCGTCGAACAGGTCGGCGACGTGCAGGTAGTCGTCGGCATTCCGCTCGCTCGCCAGCAGGTAGATGCTGTCGCCGATCGCGCGGCGGACGCGCATGATCTGAGCGCGCGTGAACTTCCAACTGCCCGACCAGATTACGAGCGGCTTGCCGCCGAAGGTGTGGAAGACCGGGTTCGTCCGGTAGCGGTAGACGAACTTCCTGAGGTCGTCGGCGATTCGGGAGGCAGGAAGCGGCCGCCGCTCGAAGTCGAGGCCTTGGTAGATGACGGCGAGCTTGAAGCGCGAAGTGGACGCAATTGCCACCAGCCGCGCGAGCCGGCGGTCGAGTGTCGGCGTCGACTTCCACGAGACGATGAAGCCGCTGAGGCCGGCCTGCTTCGCCCACCTGACGTGTCGTCGCATGACGATCCGCTCGTCACTCGAGTAGCGGCCGAGCAGCGGAAAGTCCGTCTTCGCCCGACTCCATGAACTGGCGTCGAACCAGATGTAGTAGTAGGCGAAGACACCAACCGGTGCGGTCGGGGCGGCCGGGGCCGGGGCCGGGCTGCCGAGCAGGAGGAGGGCAGCAGCCACCGGGCCGCAAAGCGCTGACGCGAGCGCTCGCGGCGTCACGGCGCCACCAGCCCCCGCAGCCGGTCGAGGCGGGCCGGGCCGATGCCGCGGACGGCGGCGAGTTCGTCGACGGAGCCGAAGGCACCGTGCACGTGCCTATAGGCCAGGATGTTCTGGGCGGTCGCCCGCCCGACGCCGGGGAGTGCGCCGAGCTGCGCAAGCGTCGCCGTGTTCAGGTGTACAAGGCCGTTCACCGTCGTTGGATCCACAGTCGCGGCGGCGACTTCCCGCATCTGAGCGGGTTCGACGAAGTGTTCGCGGCCACGAACGGTGGCGGAAGTCATCGCGCTTGGCTCGACCCGCTCGCCGATGCCCGAGCCTGCGGCCGGATCCAGCACGCTCCCGCCACGGACGCGGGCTCGCTCAGCTCGACGCTCGGCCAAGACGATGTTGGCGAGACCTCTGACACCGGCCCGCAGCTGTCGGAGGCGGTGCGGCCGCCTGATGAGCGGTAGCCCGACCGCGAAGAACGCGAGCGCCGCTGCCACGACCCCCAGATCGAGATAGCTGACGACGCCGACCTTGACATCCTGATCCCTCGACAAGGCGACGGGGCCGCCGAGCGAGATCCCGCCCCCTTCGACCTCGACGTGGTAGCTACCGCGCGGGAGCGAGGGAATCACGACAGTTCCGTCGCCGCCGAGCCGATAGCGCCGCGTCGATCCTCGCGGGAAGGTCAAGCGGACCCGATCTCCCACCGGGAAGCCGAAGAATGCGTCCCGGCTTCGGAACCTCGCACGGTAGAAGAGCAGCTGCACCGTCACGCCGTGCTGGCGCGCGGGGAAGAACTTCTGCTGGCTCTCGTTGACGACGTTGGAGCCGCCGACGACCACGCGCTCGATCGTGTAGTAGATCGGTTTGCTCTCGAGCCCCCCGTTCAGCGGGACGACGCGTGTTCCGCGGAGCCACAGGATCCTGCTCGCGGGGTGGGATCGCTCCCCGATCGAGCTCCGGATCTGGATCGAGTCGACCGTGTCCGGGTCGACGAGCCGTCCCCGGAGGTCGACGTAGCGCAGCCGCACGCGGTAATAGATGTCGAGCGCTGCCCGAAGGCGGACGCTCCTGCCGTACCAGCGCTGGAAGACTGCACGTCGGCCGGCGCTGAACGTCGTCGGCGGCACCCGCGGCCGGCCGATCAGCTGCGGCGGCAGCAGCGCAACGCCGTGACGGTCCGTGCTGTAGGTGATCCCGCCGTAGACGATCGGCAGATTGGGCGTCGGAGGAATTGTTTCGACGATCGTGTCGGCGCCCTGTCCGGCGGCGTTCGCTTCTCCGACCAACGGTACGAGGAGCACCGCGGTTGCGACCACGACGAGCCGTCGAGTCATGAGGCGACCTCTGCCCCTGCCTCTGCCTCGGCCTCGGCCTCACGGCGCCTGCGCGATGCGAGTGCGGCGCCGGTAATGACCAAGCCGGCGGCGAGCGCGGCGAATGTATAGGCAACGTAGATGATGCTGCGGCGAGGCTCGGGCTTCGCAGGAACGGCACGGATCGGAGGGGTGAACTCCGCTGGCCGTGGCGACGCGGTGAAGTCGAACGCGGTCGCAATGCTGTTTGCCTTCCGGTCGCGTTCGGCGAGCGGCTGCAGGCGCCAGTTCTCCTCGACAAACTTGAGCAGCGAGGTGAAGTCGAGGGTTGTCGAATCGACGTAACCGCGCCGGGCATACGCGCTCACGAGCAGGGCGGGCGCTCGGAAACCGTAACCCATTTGGTCGATGCGCGGCGGCCGGATGTGGTCGTACCAGCCGCCCCAGTCATCATACGTCCAGACGAACGCCGTCGATTTCCAGGCTGGGCTGCGCATCAGTGCGGTGATCAGCGTTCGCACGAACCGCTCGCCCGCCTGGATCGATCCGGGCGGATGCTCGCTCGCCCCCGAGGGCGCGATATAGGAGACGGCCGGCAGTCTGTTGTGTGCGAGATCGTCGTAGAACTGCTCGAGATCGACGATTCTGCCGAACAGCCGCGGATCGTCGAGGAAGCGCGCGTAGTCGAGCAGCGGAACCCAGACGACTTGGGATCCCCGGTCGCCCGAGCCGCGCTGACGGAAGGTCACGGTCGGGTCGTAGTTCTGGACGTAGAATTTCCATGGGATCCGTTTCGCATCAAGCCGGTCGAAGATGGTCGGCAGGCGGCCAAAGCCACCGGGCGGGATTACGTCGTCGCGCCAGTTTCCCGGGGTCCCCGTGACCCAGTACAGGTGGTTCCAGACGGAGCCGCCGGCAGCGGATGTGAAGAAGCGGTCGAAGAGGACGTAGCGATCGGCGATGTTCCAGTAGAACGGGATGTCGCGGTCGTCGTAGTGGCCCATGCTGATGGAGTCACCGTGGCCAAAGGCGCTGACGAACCCGTCCATGCGACCGCCGCGGAACTCGCGCCGGAACGTCTTCTGGCTGTGCGAAAGGTCGCGCACGGCACGGTTGCCGATGTGGAACGGCCTCACGCAACCGAGCTGCGGCTGCCCCGGCCGGCGCGGCATGCAGATCCCGTTCGGGACTCCGCTCGCGCCCGGGTAGGTGCCGAAGTAGTTGTCGAAGGAGTGGTTCTCCTGCATCAGGTAGATCACGTGCTTGATCGGCGTCGTCGTCGCGATCTGGTCGGCATCTCGTCCGTGACCGGCGGCGTGCGCGCTGGAGACGGCTAGCGTGAGCGCGGCAAGCACGAGCAGCGTCACGAAACGGGTCACGGCCGCACCTCGTAGATGACGATTACAGGCGTCGTCCGCCGTCCCGACCGGTCGTGTGCCGGCACCGAGGCGACGTGCACGATACGGCCGTTGTAGCGGTCGGCATAACGTAGGAGCTTGCGCGAGAAGAAGGGTGTCCGGTCGGCCGAGAAGGCATCCCAGACCAGGTACTGGAGGTTGCTGTGCCGGATCTGTAGGTCGGGGTTCTCGACCGGGTCGTAGGAAGGGTTTCTGTGCAGCGGGTTCGGGCTGACGGAAAGGCCGTATGCCTTTCTGTGACCATAGAACTGAACGATGTTCGCCATCGAGGGCCCGATCGTCATCAGCACGGCGCCCACGGGAACGTGCTGCTTGATCCAGCGACCCGCCTCGCGACCGCCTGGCACACCGCCGGTGCCGGCGAGGAACGTTGATCCTGTCGCCGGTGAGATCGCAGTCCAGGTCGGGACGGCGAGTGACACCACGACCACGCCGACAGCCGCAGCCGCGAGAAACCGCGCCCGCCGTTCCTCGAGCCGCACGCGCGCCAGCCACACGGGGAGCAGGGTGAGGGCGCGGCCGGCGAGGATTGCGAGCGGAGGCGAGATCGGGAGCAAGTACTGGTACCCCTTGACCGGCCACAGCTCGAAGAAGCAGGCTGGAAAGAGGATCCACGAAAGCAGGAGTCGCTCCCGCCACGACCATCGGCGGTGCGCAAACCAGAGCCCGAACGCCGCCGCAAGCACAACAGTCACGCCAACGGCCTGGGTCACGGTCACGGGGTAGAAGGCGAGGGTGTGATTGGGCCGCCGAAACAGCTGCCAGACGAGGTAGCTCCGCCCTGTGTGCGCTCCGCCGGCCAGCGAAAGTGACAGCGGATACGGCGCGATCACGAGGATCATCGCCGCCAGTGAGAGCGTGAGCTCGCGTGCCCGGACCCGCACCTCCGGCGACAGCGCGAAGAAGGCGTACAGTGCGCCAAGGAGCAAGATTCCGGGCTCTTTCGCGAGGAGCGTCAGGCCCATGGCCGCACCGGCCGCGTAAAGCCAGCCGGGCCGCCGCGTCAGGCCGAAGCGAACGATGAAGTAGAGCACGAGCGTCGCGAACAACGTCATGGGCCCGTCCAGCAGCACCTGGCGCGTGACCAGAACGTGGTACGGCATTAGCGCCAGAACGAGGGCGCTGTAGATCCCAGCGCGGCTCCCGAAGAGGAGCCTGCCCGTCCGGTACACGAGCAGCACCGTCAACACGCCGACGCCCGCCGCGGCCAAACGTCCGAACAGCTCGCCGATCCCCAGGTGGAAGCCGATCGACAAGAACGACTGGAAGAGAAGCGGGTGGGCGCGGAAGATCGGGAAGAATGGCTTCAGCGCTGGGTCGGCGGCGATCGCGGCTCCCTGACCGGCGTACACCGCCTCATCCGAGTTGTACCCGACGGCATCGATCCGCCAGACCCGAACAAGGGCAGCGATGCCGAGCACGAGTGTCAGGGCGACGGCCGTTTCGCGCCCGCGGATGAACGTCCAGACTGTCTCGCCGATCCGCGCACTCGACCTCCTGCCGAGGCTGCGCCGCCGTGGCGCCACCACCTCCGCGGCGCTGTCAAACTGATTCATCGACCGCTCAGGCGGACGACGCGGGCTTTGGCATCAACTCGACCCCTTCCGCGACGGCACTCGCCGACGCGGCGTCCTCAAGCGCTTCTGCCACGATCGTCGGTAGGGCCTGCATCAGCGCCACGAGCCTTTCCCACCAGTTCATGGTCGTGCTCTCGACCAGTTGTGCGGGAAGCCCCTCCAACGCGGAACGGATGATCTCCTTCTCGGCCCGAACCAGATTCATGCTGGTGCGGTTGAAGAGGAAGCTTTCGATCGTCGAGTACGGCGGGAATCCATAGGCGTCGGCGCAGTTCGATAGGAGTAGGTCGAATGCTTCGTCCGGCTGCAGCGAGAGCACGCGATCGTCGCTGCGCGAGATGACGAGTAGTCCAGCCAGCTTCGCGCCGTGCACGATTCGGGCGCCCCGCACAAGGCGCGTGATTGCGTACTTCGGCGGTGGCACGAGCCACTGCACAACCGCATTGATTGTTGCGACGGGGAGCCGATAGCGGGTGAGCAGGAACGCAAGTCGCCGCCCCGAGCGCGAGTGGATCCGGCTCTGGTAGACGAGCCGCAGCCGCTCGGCTCGGCTCAGGTCGGTATTGGCGAGGGCGCCGACCGTGTGGCTCGAGATCGTGAGCGGTTTCGGATAGGCGAGAACGCGCCCGTCCGGGGCAACGAGTGTCAGATCGTCGGCGAGGAACCCGTGCGAGTCGTGGCTCAGCGTCCGCAGGATCGTCGTCGTCTTGCCCGTGTCGGTTCGGGCGGTGACGAGATATGCCAGGCCGGATTTGTTGGCGATGCATGCACCGTGGACGAGTGCGTAGCCGCGCTCGACGAAGGTCCACCGCAGCAACGGCTCGATCACGTTCGTGTAGAGCACGTGCGGGGAACGCGCGAGCAGCGGCGCGGCCGTCACTCGTGTGCGCTCGCGAACTTCGATCTCTATCGCGAAACCGAATGGCTCGCGGTATTGGAGTCGGTTCGCATCCGCACTCTCGCGCCCAACGGCGCCGATATGGACGCTGATCGTCGGCTCGGAGATGTGCTCGGCACGGAAGAAGGCCAGCTCCGGCAGGGCGACCTCGGATTCAATGGTCACAAGGCCGTGGATGTTGTAGCGGTACAGGGCGCGCCGAAACAGCGGGCGTGCCCAGATCCACCCGTCGGCGACTGCGAACCGAGTCACTGTGAGCGCAAGCAACGAGACGAGGTTCGAGACGAGGTAGTTGATTCCCGCGACGGATACGAGCAGGAACAGCATCGGCCCACGCAGCAGAAGCGCCGCGTTGTTCATCAGAAAGAACAACGCCGCACGGCGCAAGACGCCGCTACGTCCGGCTGTGTCCACGAAGACCCAGCGCTCGGTCAGCAGGAAGTTCCAGGTCGTCGAGGCCTGGGTAGCGATGATCGCAGCCGCCAGGTAATTGATGCCGACCATCCCCGCCAGCGCTACGAGCACCAGCATGTTCACGATCAATCCGCTCGCGCCCACGATGCCGAAGCGGGCGAATCGAAACATTCTTCCGTCGCCGATACGGAGCGCTGTCAGCTGCCGCAGATACGAGAGACCCTCATGCAGCGAAGCCTTGCTCTCGCCTGCGTAGCGCGTGCCGAAGTGGAACGGCACCTCGCCGACGCGCAGGCCCGGATTCCGGAGCAGCAGCTCGATCAGGATCTTGAAGCCACGGGGGCGGGTGCGCTCGAGCTGGATGCAATCGCGCCGGAGCACAAAGAACCCGCTCATCGGATCGCTCACGTTCCGCAGGCGCCGGGGGAAAAGCGCCCGCACGGTGAAGGAAGACATTCGGGACAGGAGACGCCGGAGCGGGCCGAAGTCATCCATGCCGCCGCCATCGCACCGGCGGCTCGCGATCACCACGTCTAGATCCTCCGCGACGGACCGCCGCAACAGTCGAGGGAGCAGCTCCGGCGGATGCTGGAGGTCCGCATCCATCACGCACACGCGACGAGCACGCGCGGCGCGCAGCCCTTCGACGACCGCCCCGGAAAGCCCGTCGTGCCGCTCCTCGGGTGCGCGGTGGATGAGCCGGATCGGAATCGCCGTCGAACGTCGGGCCTCGCGAATAACCTCGGGCGTTTCGTCACTCGAGTCGTCGACGAAGACGACCTCATCATCCGCGGTGAGGACACGCTCGAGTCGGCGGACGAACTCGAAAATGTTAGCGGCCTCGTCCTTGGTCGGGACAACGACCGTCAATTTCGGTACGGCGTCGGCCGCTTCGACGACTGGCCGTAGGTCTGCGAGCTCCACGTACTTCCCCCTCGGTTGGATTCGTGCGAGCCGCAGTTGTAGAAAGGTCGACGGTCGAGATGCCAATATGGCTGCGCCCGCCGGGCGCCGGTTCAGCCGCGTTTTCCGACCCCGCAGCCGATCTCAGGCCTGATGGTGTCGGTGAGCGGCGCGCTGGCAATAGCCGCCCCGTCTATTGGACGCAATCAGATCAGCGTATATGCAGCGTTCGTCGCGGCGTCAATAGACCAAAATCGTGGCGGTCGTTCCGCAGTCCGAGGGGGCTCCGCGCGCCGACCACGCTTCTCGCCGAATTGCCGCTAGACCACCCCCCTCGCCGTCGCTCAGTCAACAGATCAGGTAACCGGGTTAACAGATCATTAACCTAGACAGATAGACGGTGGAACTGAAAGGGTTGTGGGCCGTTACTATCCCTAACCTCTCCGAGAGGCTAGGGACCTAGCCCTATGACTAGGTAGCCTCGCCTGTCCGGCGCCTGGGTCGCTCGGCTACAGGGATCTAGGCGTGAGATTCGAGAGCTCCGGGTGTGCGACATCAATCGGGTCAGCTTGGGCGGCTAGACCAGCGAGCTCGCGGGCGGGAGTATGCGCATGGCCGGGCGGGGGTCGCGACAGCAGTGAAGCGCCGGCCGTCGCCTCGTCGAGTTCTAGCGCCTCCTGGTTCCCGCTCCGACTTGTGACCGCGTGCCAAGAAGACCGTGACGCTCCGCCCATCGAGTCGCCTCGGCTCGGCTGGCGACGTTGAGCTTCCGATAGATATTCGACAGATGGAACTTGACGGTGTGCAGCGTGACCCAGAGCGTCCCGGCGATCTGCTTATTCGTACGCCCTTCAGCGGCGAGCCGTAGGATTTCAACTTCGCGCCGCGTCAAGTACGCCAGCTCCGGGTAAGCCTCCATCTGCGGAGTCGCCGGGTCAGCGAGCAAGGGACGCAGGTGGATCGAGCGCTCGAACGACTGCCGGATGGCCGCGGCAAGGTCGTCCGCCGACGCAATCCGCTGGCAAAAAGCGTGCGCACCGGCGGCGAACGCCGCCTGCGCGCTCCGCGGGTCGTCATCAGAAATCACGACAACCCTTAAATTCGGGTGCATCTGCTGCACCACGCGCAAGAGCTTCTGCACCGCGGCGTCGACCACGTCCACGCCGAGAACGAGAAGGTCGGGCTTGTGGCTTTCCACTAGGCCAGCGACGCGCTCCACCTTCGTCTCGCGGGCGATCAGTTCGATCCCTAATCCCGCGACGACAACCCCGAGCGAATCGAGTGACAGCGGATGAGTATCCGCAACCACCGCCGTCTGAGCCGCAGGCAGTTCCATTGTCGCCGCACCTTTGAGATTGACGCCGCCCGTAAGCCTAAACGCACGCGGGGCAAGGCTGTAGCCTCTTTTTCCGCCCCGGGGCCGGATCTTGCCTCGGGCCTCCAGCGTGGGGAAGCACTGCTCGTCCCGGCTAGGTGTGGAGATCGTCGCATGTCGCCAGGTCGTGCGCTTCGGCCCGAGCCTTTCCTGCGGGTGCCCGTAGACGCTCGGGGACGAAGCTCGGCCGGCCATTCGCGGGCGGATCGCATAGGGTTCGCAAACTCGATCTCCCTGCAAATCGCCCAGATTGGGACACCACACCCGGATGCTTCTATGGCTTGTCAAGTTGTCAGGGTGCCCGCTTCGAGTAGTGGGTAGAGCCGTCTCGCGAGTGGCGCTTGAGGCAGCGCTTGATCTCGCGCGGCGTCTTCGCTTCCGCGGTCGTGCGTGCCTCGTAGCTGTGTGTATCTATGAGCAGTTGCGCGGCGCTGATCACGCCGACGCCGGCTCGGCGAGCAACGTGGGCGCGAGCTCGCCGACGAGCAGCTGCAGCGCCGATTCGAGCCGTGCGCCTCGGCCTCGAGCGCGAACGCTCGTCGCGCGATGGAGCGGGAGCGCGATGATGGTCGCGCGCTGCTGGCGTGATTGCGTCGGGCGTGTACGGAGGCGAGCGCAACCTGCGAGCTGTTCGTCGGTGGTGAGTCTCGCGCAACTGGTGGCGCAGGCCTTCGGGTGCGTCGATGATCAGCGCCTTCAGCTGCCCGATCGCCTTCGTGCACGACGACCGCACCCTCCCGCGTCACCAAGAGGACGCGGATCGCCTCGCACTCGCCCCGGCGGCGCGGCTGGCTGAGCTGCTCCCGAGCCAGCGCCTCGCGGCCGGCGCGGGCGCCGCCACACTCGTCCGATTATCGCTCCCTTGCGCCGCGCGGGCCGTGCCGGCCGGTCGACCTCGACCACCCACTCGTCCGGCTGCAAGAACGTGTGGGGTAAAGAAATTCGATTCGGCCGGGCGGGCGGTGCTGGTGATCGCGGTCGAGCCGGTTCAGACTGCGCGTCGTGCTGATGTCTTTGCTGTACCGGCTCCTGTGCTGGGTTGTCCGCTTGCTCGCCCGTGGCGGCGGTGAGCGGGAGCTTGAGATCGTGGTGCTGCGCCCGTAGGGTGCGCAAATTCGGTCGCCCGTCCCGATCTGCGCGATTTGCGGGGAGATCGGAGTTTGCGAATCCTGCGCGCTCGGTGGCGTGCCACCGCGAACGACTCGGCGACCAGATCCGAACTTAAGTGCGCGTGCGCGCGCGCGGTCCCTATAGTTTTCGCCGTCCTGATGAGCGAAAGTCGTTCGGCGTCGGGCTTCGTCTCACTTTCAGGACATCTGTCCGAGTCGGAAGGAGGATCGAAAGGATGCCAAGACCCAGACAGCAGCAGTCGAGTGAGCGAGAGGGGCTCGATCTGGCTGTTAGCGGCCTCGATCAAGCCGTGGCGGTTCTCGACGCTGAGATCGGCACGCTCGAGACGCAGCTGAAAAACAAGAGGGACGAGCG
>Ga0137367_10000842_pt1 | contig 22988 bp, 17 predicted proteins | sample SagtaG_14_FD_104939 | JGI IMG/M metagenome (GOLD analysis project Ga0137367, IMG submission 104939) | Vadose zone soil microbial communities from Sagehorn Ranch, Mendocino, California, USA - Sage1_L_80_16 metaG | ecosystem: Environmental > Terrestrial > Soil > Vadose zone | place: USA... | reverse complement strand
TCGGTCGACGCTGAGGTTTCGATTCAAGTTGGATTGCCGCCTGCTGGCGTTCCGGTGCTGCCATCGCTGTTGCCAGATATCTCCCAGGACTTGCGCCGCAAGTCGTTTCACAATTGATATGACGGAAAATTGATATGACGGAAAGAGGATAAGGGACTCGATTGGAAAGCAACTCGTCAGCGCAGCACAACCGTAGCTAAGCACATGTGCTGCGATTGGTCATTCAGTCGTGTCGGCTTCCTCCGCCACGAAAACAGGTTCTTCGTGAGCTATTTCGCCGGCGTAAAGGACAACTGCTTCGCGGCGGGTTTCCCCGGAGCATTGCCTACTAGCATCACGCATCGCGAGTTCAAAGCGGCCCAATACGTAGTTTCGGTCCATATGCGTAGTTGCATACTCCCTTGCTTTTCGTCCCAACTGCTTTCGCAACTCAGGACTTTCAGCCAAGCGGATTAGTCCTGATACAAACGCCTCCGGGCTCCCCGGAGGTACGACCAGTCCTCGCTGTGAGAGTAATTCTGCGATCTGAGTTCCTGGTTCAGCGGTAGCGAGAACGGGCTTTCCACTCGCCATCATGCCGGTCAACTTTGATGGCATGACTAAGTCGGCCGCGCAAGCAAGCTGGGGCAACAGATGAATATCCGCGATGTTAAGAAGTTCGTTGAGCCGTGACATTGGCTGCAGTGGCAGCACTATAGCGTTGCCAGAACCTTTGGCTACTTGCGCGAACTGCTCTCGGCTGGGTCCATCGAGACAAAATACAAATTGGACTTCGGCTCGAGCAGCCATGCGCTGGCTTACATCTAAGAGCAACTCCATCCCCTGTTTTTTGCCGAGGCTTCCAGAATAAAGCGCTACGATCGAATCGTCGGCAATCCCAAGCTCATCTCGCAACGAAACTGGATGTTCCAAGGGGTAAATAACCGACGTGTCCACCCAGTTTGGAAAGAGAACGCAGCGAGATTCATCAACTCCCTTCGCAACCAACCGCTGCACCATCTTCTCCGAAATGGCAGAGGCATGATCGAAACTCCGCATCAGCACTCGTTCAAGTCCTTCGATACAGCGTCGCAATGGGCTCGACGAGAACTCCTTCAATTGAAAGGCGGCATCAAGCTCAAAATCTTGGACGTGAAGCCAAGCGACAGCCCGTGATAGTCGCGCTACACAGAGGGCTTGTGGCGAGCAGAACAACGTTGGAGCGACTAACAACACCACATCAGGCTTCCAAAAAACGTTCTTCAGCATTGCGGGCCAACTTGAGAGCGAGAAGCTAAGCAGATGAAGCACTCTGCTCCATGAGCGTGGCACTTGTGGTACCCAGATGGGACAGCGAGTGACTTCCAGTTCGGAAGTAGAGGCTGTTGTCCCGCTACGCCTTTCCTGTGAAAACTGCCATGCGGAGTAACCCTCGTGAACTTTCCATTGCGGGTAGTGAGGCGGCGCGGTTACAACTCGCACTTCGTGACCCTGCTCTAATAGCCACTCAACCATCTCACCGCTATATTTTCCGACTCCGGTTAATTCCGGAGTGAAGTTAATTGAACAGACTAAGATCCGCATAGGGCTCGCAGTTCACGTTGTTTGTTCGAAAGCAATATATGAATTTTGCTGCACTTAATTTGACGATTGTACGCAGCGTCAAATTGCAGTCCAGAGTGTTCCTGCTTTTCAACCGGACAAGGGCTCATTCTCAGTTCGCAGAGAGTTCAGTGGTAGTTCCGAATAACGGTTCCGAAGTTGCGCTCACCACCAGACAGTCTCCGCGCCCTCTGCGGTTGCACAAATAAAGCGCCGGACACAAAACCGACCGGGCCACGAGCATCAGGCCGAATAGAAGAAAAGGGTTTCTAAGTTGCCGGGTGGGCTTCCCCTTGCTCGCAAAGAGACGTGCAATTATCGAAGACGCCACCCATAATGAGGGCGTCACTTCTCGTAGTTCAATCCCAGTGAACCCCGCTTCTCTCAAGACCTTCGCCAATGTGCCACGCGAAAAATGAACAATGTGAAAAGGAGCATGCCAGTTAATCCAGTATCTGCCAAATAAGGACCGAAACCAACTTCGGCTGTTTGGACAACTGATCCAGACTTGTCCGCCAGGTCGCAAAACGCGCCGTACATCACGTAACATTTGTATAGGATCCAGGGAGTGCTCCAGTACATTAGACAAAACGACTACATCGAAAAGCGCAGAAGGATAAAAAGTCTCCAAAAGATCAGTGTGCACCGCAAAACCGGCTTCGCGAGCTACTGCCGCCGCTTCTTCGTTTAGTTCCAGTCCTTCAACTTCATAGCCATTATCTGAATAAATCCTCAAGCCTCGGCCTTCATTGCACCCGAGATCTAAGAGGCGCCCGCTACCCGCCCGAGTGTAAAAGCAGATATCGCCATCTATGGCCGCCCACAACCGGTGTGCGCCTGAACGAAAAAACCATTTCCTAACGCGGCCGTACAGTTTCTTCTCTCGCCCCCCAAAGTTGTAGTAAGACTCGTAAAGATGCTTGAGTTCACTAGCCATCGGCAAAGGATGCACCAATCCCGATCCGCAGTCGGAACAGCGGCGGGCTTCGTAGTCGCCGTCGATTCCAAACCTGGTATCAAAGAGATGGTTTACCCATGGTTCCAACTTTCCTGAACACACAAGGCAGCGAGGCACACCGAGGCGAGAACTCGATGCATGGGGCAGCACATTGGCAGGGATATCATGGTTGCTGAAGTGCTCAGTCGATGTTTGCATAAGTGACTTGCAATGCGTCCCCCCTCGACCACAGCAGATTAAAGGCATCATTCATCTACTTACTCATCCGCTCCAAGGGGGTCGGCTGCCCCAACCTTGTCCACTGAAGGCAGAACCTTTTGCGACTGTCCTGCGAGAATACGTTCCTGAAACAGTTGGAGCAGTTGTTCCGACGCTGCGGCGCCATGAAAGTGCATCCGGGCTGTTTCTCGAGCCCTTAGCTGAAGCGCACACAAGTCTTGCGCAAAGGCCAGCATCGTCTCGACGGCGGATGCGACTTGAAAGTCAATGACGCGACCTGCTTGTTCCTCCTCGACGAATGGCATATCTGCCTCGCGCGAGACTATGATAGGAGTTCCGCATGCAAGCGCTTCGATCGAAGCAAGCATAGTTTCTTCGAAGATCGTCGGAAATCCCAGGAATATGTCTGACAGAAAATAGTAATCAAAACGGCTTTCGTACACGTCATTGACAACTCGGACGCCATCCTGCATTTGCTTTTTTGCGATATAGGTTTCCACTTGACTCTGGAAGCCGTCGTCGCGTCCAACGATCAGCAGCAGCGTTTTCGCCGGGAAGGCGCGAGACAATTCGAGATACGCGTCGATCATTCGGAGAATACCCTTCTCTGGATGCAGTCGTCCAAGAAAGATAAACACTAGTGCGTCTTCAGGAATGTTGTAATGCTTCCTCAGTTGGCCGACGGCTTGTCCATCCTTTCCCTTTTTGGTAAATCTGTGGTCTTGAGATGGCATGCCATCGATGTGCAGCGGCAACAAAACCGTTTTGCCCTTGCTGTCAATTCCGTAGATGTCGATGAGCCGTTCGTAAGTCTCGTACTCGTGTCGGTTCTGAGTCAGACTCAGATCGATCTGTTTTAATAACGCTCTCATGAATAGTGAGTCGAAGATCTTGCGACGGGACCCAGGTTTGTCATGCAGCATCCCAAACGCAGAGTGAACAAGTAGCACTTTGCTAGCGAATGCCAGTTTCAGCAGCAAAGCGTAAAGGGGAACCAACCCCCGAAACTCAGCGAAGTGAACGATTACTGGACTATTGGCCCTTCTGATTAACCAGGCTGCACGAATAAACATTCGTGGCGAGACCAGATAAATGCTCCTCTTTGCGAGCTGTGGCAAATAGATATGATCACGATGAATCTTTAAGGTGTCTTCCTGATGTTCTTCCGTCGGTATCCTCAGGAAGTCATGATGAAGATCACCACTGAAAATGACGACATCGGAGGCAGAACTCATCCAACGCGCATAGTCGAACATCAATCTTACTGGACCACCGTACCCCCAGGAGGGCGCATACATATTTGCAAGCTGAACATATGTGTATCGAATTGGGGACATGGCGGCTATCGGTTCGCCTTTCGGCAAAGATAAGTCTTGTAAAACAGTGCTTCCTTATATCCTGGCTCGACCGTTGCCAAATGGGTATTTACATCGACCGTCTTTAGGCCATACCGGGCAAACAGACGAATTAGTTTTTGCTCATTGAAATGGATCTCCAGCATTTCAGTTCCGTAGGCGGTTTTCGTATAAAATGTAGGACCAGCCAGGTGCAATACCGGTGTACGATGAAACACAACAAACTCTCGGGACACCCTGCTCGCCTCCGAAACGGCTTTGTCATACTCAGGAATATGCAGCAGACAGCAACCCGAGATCACGACATCGAAGGCTTCCGATTCGTAACTAAGGGCAGTGGCATCTTCAACGTCAAATGACTCCGACGTGTAAGTCGAGCGAGCAAGTTGAATGAAGGGGAACGAGTAATCGCATCCGCGATAGGCAGCATTTACGCCCCTGGAGCGTAGCACCTCTGAGTAATATCCGCCCGAACATCCCACGTCTAGTAAAGTCTTGTTATTCAAGTCAGGTATGTTATGCACTAGAATTGCAACCAGAGCGTCGAAAGTTGGATTTGGATTGCCGGCCCGGTACTCTGCGAGGTTCTGGCTTATCGCGTCACGTTGCCGAGATGGGATTGCTTCGTCCTGCCATGCGTGAGTTAGCTTGGCGGACGTTTGGGCGAGGTCGCTTGGTCTGACCTTATGAAAGCGGCTCGATGCAGCTAACCGTGAAAGCGCCAGGTGAATTGATGGTGAACGGCGAGCTAACCTGCGTATGAACTGATTCATGGTTCTAATTAAGAAACTGTCACCGAAACCAACGCCTCACGAATTATCGTTGGTAGCTCATCGATCCATTCAAATCTCGTCAGGTGCGGGCCCATGGGCAAGCTTAGGACCTCCTCCGCCAACTGATCGGCAATGGGAAACGACCCCTTCTTCAACCCGAGCTCGTTGTACCCTTCCTGGCGATACGGTGGAATAGGATAGTGAACCACTGTATCAATATCCCTAGCCTTGAACGCGGCCTCTATGGCCTCTCGCGCTGGAGTACGGACCACATAAAGATGCCAACATGATTCAGAACCATCTGGTTCTGTTGGTACTGAAACCTCCGCGATCGCCGATAAAGACCGGCTTAGCAAAGCCGCTAGCCGCCGCCGACGCTCGTTCCACTTATCTAGGTGACGTAGTTTCACTCTAAGAATCGCTGCCTGGAGTTCATCCAGCCGACTATTCAGGCCTTTGTGTCGCACCACGTACTTGGTACGCGAGCCGTAATTTCGCAGAATCCTGGCTTTATCCGCGAGTGCCTCGTCATTTGTCGTAATCGCCCCGCCATCGCCGAACGCCCCCAGGCACTTGGTTGGATAGAAACTGAAGGCGGCAGCGTCACCGAGCGAGCCTGCGCGTCTTCCTTTGTATTTGGCTCCGTGCGCCTGGGCTGCATCTTCGATGACACGAAGTCCATAAGTTCTTGCAACCTCATTGATCGAATCCATTTCCGCCGGTAGCCCGTACAAATGGACAGGCATTATCGCAGCAGTACGCGAGTTGATCGCATCTCGCAATCGGGCCGGGTCGAGGTTATGAGTCTTCGGGTCTGGTTCCACGAAACGTACTTGCGCTCCCACCAGACTCACCGCGAGCGCAGTCGCGAAGTAGGTGTTCGAGGGGACTATGACCTCAGACCCTTTTCCAATGTCATAAGCTTGCAGACACAACATCAAAGCTTCCAGGCCGTTGGCCACACCGATACAGTGTTTGACGCCGATGTAGGAGGCAAACTCATTCTCGAAAAACTCGACCTGCTTTCCCAGGATGTACCAACCACTGGCGAGGACCTCGCCCACAGCAGCATCGATCTCCGCCTTCAACTCCAGGTAGGACGGGCCCAATTCAAGAAAAGGAACTCTCATCTGATTCCCCGACCGAGAATCTCAAGATAGTCATCCCACTCACGAATATAATCGTCGGAATCATAAAGAGAGCTGGCGAGAACCAGGCAGAGCGCATCCTCTGTGAAACTGAACAGCCTGGCCCAAATCATAGGAGGGACCGTCAGCACTCGGTCCGGGCTCCCCATTTTCAGGGTTTGACTCTCGACACCGTCCGTAAGTTCCAGCGAGAAACTCCCCCGAATCGCGATGAAAGACTGCCAAGTCTCGCGATGCGCGTGAGCACCCCGCTCACAATCTTTGGTAGCTCCGTAGATGTAGAAGATACGTGCGATCGAGAAGGGCAAATCCACGCCCGACTCAACGACCGTCAGGCTGCCCCTGACAGGAGTAGAAAATGTCGCTAAGTCACGCCACGTGATCGCTTTTATGTTAGCAACAACTTGGTTTTGCTGAACGACCTTACTAACTGCCGGTGCTCCCATAACATGACCTCGGTGTGATGGAGATTCGGTAGACGTGCTCGAGTGCTCGTCTTGACAATTAGAACGCCTTTAAATAGCACTTTTTGCTTGCCCGGCTTCGGCCCTATGTAGTAAATCCCAACTTCTGAATCAGAAATCTCTTCAGGTTCGCATTCATTTTGTTAAGTAATACTTAGGAACGGCGAATGCCCTACTGCACCCCTTGGGGCAATTCGCCGGGAGAGGCAGGTTCCTGCCCCAGCGGAAGATACGGATTAGCAAAAGCGCAAATGCAAATGTGATAAAGCTGTCCTCGAAGGAAGCGAGAGTTGACCACAGGACTAATAAGAACAATACCGCCGATATCAATGCGCTGTTTTCCATTCCGAAAGTCAGGCGATTAGAAAGCCTCATAAGACCGACAGTAATGATGGGAAGGAGCAAGACGCTTAAAACACCAAAGTTGGCGTAGAGTTCTCCCAGTTGCGTAGCCCCGAGGCTGGTAATTTCTCCAGGTTCATACAGTTGTGCGAGGACGGTAGGGAAGTTGTCCGGCTTGCTAGGATAAATGCGCCTGGGCAACACGAATGTGACGGCCTTGCTGTAACTGATCCCGTATAAATAATCGAACTTGGAGCCAAAGTCGTTAACCATGTGAAGCAAAATCATCACGCATGACCCTTCAGTGGTATCGATGAGCGTGGTGGTCACGCGATTTCCCACATCTGCTTGCGCATGTGTAGCAATCTCCTCCCCCAAGCCGCCCAGGTTATGCCTTACATAAGCCCACACGCTAAACACTAGAAGCACGACCGGAGATAAAATCAGCAGCTTCAACATCAATTGTTTACGTCCGTACGCCCAGCATGAGGTGAGGAACGCGAGTCCGAATAGCGCGACGAATATTCTGTTTCCCGACATCACCATCTGCGTGATTAGCGCAAATGCGATAAAAACCATAACTCGCCAGTTCCGAGTTTGGCCCCTAAGGTACATCCCCGCGAAAAGGGCGGCGCTTGCGGCAAAGATAATCTGATTTGCCAGCGAAGCCCTGCTGTAGAAGACATACACGTCCCCAAATCGTGCAAACAGTTCGTCCTGGCGAAGATACCAATGCGAGACGAGAAATGCCTCCATTCCTCCGGCCATATGAACTTCAAACACGTAGTCAAGAAGCGACAGCCCTGAGGTGATTAACAATATCCGCTTGAGCGTCTGCTCATTCAACCATGGCCAAGGTCTGCCGTCGGCCGGCACCTGCTCCCGCGGTGGTGCGAACAGCAGGACAGAGAGAAACGACAATAGCAGCGCAAGCCAAATAACAGTCATCGGCAGAAAGTATGTTTTGCTCGCCAGATCGACTGATGCGTACCGGTCATTTGCCCCGATGATCTCTGGAATGGAATAGCCGCCATTTAACACCAGAATGGCTAGCGGCACGAGAATGAAATATCCAAGTCCAACCATCCAACCTAGAATAGGCGACAACGGCACACGTCTATCGCGGAGGTGCCCCAAGGCGGCCCAATAAGCACAAAATAAGGTTGCGAGAAAGAAGATATAGACAATCTTGAGCAAGCTCATGTCTGCTGATCAAGTACACTTTATCTAAGAATTCGCGGCGGAGAGACTTTCCTCAATTGAGAGATCGGTTCCACTCATGATTGACCATAGCCTTTCCGCGTAAGATGGCGTCGTAAGGTGCCGGTACTCTTCGAAGGATGCTCTCTGCATTGTGGAAAGTTGACCCGGGTCAGCAGCTACTCTCTGCAGCAATTGATAAAGTGATTGTTCCGGGCTGTAGCGTTCGTACAACAGGCCATTTACCCGATCTCGAACATAGCTTGGCTCAGGTCCTTCGTGGGAACTTAGATCATTGTGAATGATAACTGGCAAGCTGAGTGACATCATGTGAACTACGCTCAGTCCCGCGCTGCCCGGATAGCAACCGAAAAGACACTCGCGCGAGATTTCGCTTAGTTCAATATCGGAGGCTGCGCCGTGCCACGAGACCCAGATACAACCTGCTGCTTCTCGGCGAAGTTCTTCAGCTTCTTCACCATCTCCCACGACGTGCAGCGTGAAAGGGAAGTTTCCTTCTTTTTTTAAGCGCTCCATAACTCGTAAGAGCAAAGAGAGGCCGCTACCACGGCGCAACCGACCGACAAAAAGGATGCCTCTTTCTTTCCCGTTTTTTTTCACCGGCGGAACGGTGAAGCGATTCAATAGTGAATTGGGAACAACCGACACTTTGTCCACGTCAAAGCCCTGGGCAGCAAGGGATTCGCGCACAATTGGCGCATAGGCTATGTAAGAAGTAACGAATCGAAGGATTAACCGCATCATCAACCGCCGGCCTATCCCAATCTCCCGCCTCTTAAAAAACGCCACCCCGTGCGCATAGAAAGGGATGCGCAGCATTCTAGCCGCGAACAGAGTCGTCCAGAAACTCAAATAGCGGGGATTAGCAAACATTTTGATTGCATCAGGCTTCTCCCGCAGCATGTACTTCACCAGCCCGCATTGAAACATCCCGTTCTTTCCACCGAAAGAACTCAACATCTTCACTTCGATGTATCGAAAGTCGGGAGCCTCAGAGCGAGAAACTGCGCCATATGCCCGGGAAGGAGAGAACACCCAATCGACTTTGCAGCGGCGGGACAATTCCTCAAATACCGGCAAACGATACCGGGTCCAGACGGGATCGATAATGCAGAGACGATACATAAGCTATGTCTTAGCGGCGATCACAGCGGCCAAAAACAGGATATCGCCCACTCCCGAATAGGTGTCGGCTGTTACCTGCTGCACAGACCCATCCGGACGGAATATATTTGCCGAGTAGCGGTGCGCTTCCATGACTCGAATGAGTTCTGCGGAGGATTTACCGTAGCGATTGAACCAAGCATCCTTGGCTTCTGCAAAGATTACGGGTCTCCATTTGTCGATTAGACGTCTTGCCCCAGCAATCACGTGGCACTCATACCCTTCGACATCACATTTGATGAAGGCCACTCGTTTGCCATTGAAATCTTCCCTTGAGATAACTGAGTCAAGCGACAGTGCGGGAATGCCGACCCCGTCGCTCTCCGGCTCAGATCCCTCCACGTGTGTAAATCCGGTCAGTTTTTGACCAGAACCGTCTTGCCAGATCAAGTTTATATAGCCGTCCCGATCGGAAACCGCCCGATTTACTACTGTCACATTCTCAACATGAAGTAGCTTCATGGTTGAAGATAAGACTTTCGAATAATAGGGCAGCGCTTCAAACGCATACACTTCAGTCGCCATCTTGGAAAGCGGATAAGACCAAATCCCAGAGTGCGCTCCCACATCAAAGCAGACGTCGGACGGAGTGACGAACTGCTTGATAAAATCAAGCTCTGCAGGATAGTTCTTCCGAACAAGCAGTCTAAATGCCCAAAGCGCTGAGTGTAGAGTTTCGCGCATTATGATGTTTTCGTAAGTGCTTTTTATCTTACGACCGAGGCTGAATGCAGAGAGTCCAAGCTTCGGCTGGCCGAGAACAGCCCAATCGCCATTGCGCCGGTGTAGACGCCCGCTGAGACGAGCAAACCGCAGACTGCACCTTTCAGTCCGGCATGTCGTACGAGTGGCGTTCCTAATGCCAAGGTCGCTACGCCACTCGCGACGTAGGCGCGAAAGACTAAGTCTGATCTTTCCATTGATTTGAGGGCAACATTCAAACTGTTGCCGATCCCCATCAGTATCGGTAGTAGCGCAAGAATACCGAGTAGCATTGAAATATCATCAAGCTTGCCAGCGTAAATCGAGTGCATGAGACGCCGGCCAGCGATAATGATAGCGAGTGCGTAGATTCCGGTTATTGCAAGATTGAGAAGACCGAAGGTTTTCCAAAGCGATATCAATTCAGACCGTTGTCGGGAAGCGTAGCGAAACGCCATCACTGGAAGGACCAAGAGGTCCAAAGCTACGCAAATCTGGTCAACTGGACTTACCATGAGCTGCATCCCTCGCAGCTCTGCAACTTCTTTGACCGAAACGAGAGCCGCCAGTAGCCAATAGTAACCTTGGTAAGTCAACTGAAACACAAGTGCCGTTGCGAGCACCCAGCGCGCGTATTTCCAGTGTTCTGACCAATGATCAGGTGTCACCTCGGAAAATGTCTCGGCTCGGCTGAATCCCGGCAACCTCTTGACAAGGAATATGCCGGCGACAATCCATGAAATCGCAACGATTGCAAAAATTGTAAATCCATTCACAGCGCTGAATCGAACCGCGAGGCCCAGAAGTACGGCCAGACCCAGGAAGAAAATGGACGAAAACTTAGCGGCAAGATCAGGTCGCCTTTGCAGGTAAAAGGTTCTGCGAACGAATAAAGCAGTTAGAAGAACAGATGCCGTGATTGCGAGCCCAAGAAGAGACCTAGACGCCAATCCTGGAGCTCTCCATCGCAGCACTGCCCAAAGAGACAACAAAATAGCAGTTAGCCCACCCCCCAATGCAGCGTTGCTGCGGGACATCAGCCGCGAATAACCAGACAAATGCTCACGATAACGTCCTGGTCCATGAATGCTGTAGGGCTCCAAGATTAAGGCGTTATGAATTCCGGTCAGGAACGTGTAGGCCGAATAGGAGAGCGCGAACATTCCATATTCCTCTTTTGACTGGGCTCGCACTAGTGCAATGTTCGCCAAAAACATCCCTCCAACCGCAAGGACCTGGTCCGTGAGACTGAATCCGAATTGTCTGATCTTGCACCAGGAAAGAGCTACGAACAGTGATGAAGTTAGCTGCTTCGGCCGATCTTCAGCTATAACCTCCTGTGCGTCAATGAGGACTTTGGTATCGTTCACAGTAAAATTACTCACAAGCTAAGTTACTCATGGCCTGGATTGTAAGTTGAGTCTTTGCGAGGTTGAACTATTCTGACCCAAGCGCGATGTGTAGCGGCTTGCCACCTGGAGCCATTGGGTGGCGACCAAGGCATCGCCTGATTACAAACGTGAAACACGTCTTGCACGAATACCTTTCTCGGATTGTGGGCATCAACGCGTTGCCACTGCGCGCGCGTAATAACCCACAACCCGCCCCCAGCCGATACAACACAAGTACACAAGACGATAATTAGTAGGCGAGGCGGAAACGACTTGCGCTCCGGCAGATTAGGGGCGTCGAGAATTTTGACACTCGGCGTTTCCTTCGCTTCCTGGACCTTGGCCAATTCGTATTGTTGTGTCAGCGTTTCGAACACTGTTTCCTGAATCTTAGTTCGCCGGTAAAGATCCGCATAGGTCACGCCCAGAATTGGAAGCTGGCGGATGGACGGATAGAGTGAATCAGTCGTTCCGTCCGACTCCCGGCTCGAATCATCGGATTTTCCTCCCATATTTTTAAGCTGTTTCCGCAGTTCCGTAATTCGTCCCTGTACTGCACGCACCCGCGCATTGTTGACGGTATATATCGCTTCCAGCCCTTTCATCTCAGACTCGGCCGCGATCAGTTCCCCCTCTACAGCGGCGGCGGCTTCTACCATTGCTCTACCTTGTTCCTTGATATCAATCGCAGCGTTCTTACTGGCGAACTGACTGAACTCGCGAGCAGCCTGATCAAGATCTAGCTTGACGGCCTTGAGCCTTTCTTCCAGGAAAACTCTCTCGCGGTACGCAGCAGACGTCGATAGTTCAGTGACGAGATGGTTCAGTTCGTCAACATAAGCCTTTGCGATAGCCTGTGCCCGCAGGGGATCGCGATCGGTGACGGCAATGGTCAGGATTCCGCTCTTACGGTCTCCCGAAATGCTCGTGTTCTCTGATAATCGCTTGCGAGCATCTTCGTCGAGACTTTCTCGATACACTCTTTTGAGATCGAAGCGCTGCACAAGCCTATCTTCCACCGTGCGGCTATGCAGGATTCCCATAAACAAGTCGCCGGAACTCTTGAGCCCCAAAATATCCCCGGCGACGCCGCCTAAACCCCCACCAGCCCGCGCCGCCATCGCGGCCATGAGTACACCCGAACTCGATTCGTTGTCTGGCGGCATCAATTGGACCGACGATTGGTATTGCCTAGGGATGAGGAATGCAATCAGGCATCCGGCAACTATACCTACGGCAGCCACTCGAACCAGCAAGCGACGTGCGTCCCACAAGGACCGAAGCCGTTCGAGCGGGCCATCCTGAGCCACATTACTGGAGGCACAATCCGACCTCAGAACCTCGTTCATGTCCGGTTCAGAGGTGATAGTGACTTGCGGGTTTGTTGATGTTGGGGTCATGTTGGTGTTTGTGTTGTTTGGAAATGCAGTTTAGCTTGTCGTACCCTCCTACCTCGCGATTCGCGCGTGTGGGTGGAACGTCAACTGGAACCACGCCGCAGTATCCGAGTTGTCATTGGGTTGCAAAACCGGAAACATCCATTTCTCGTATTGCATGCCACCGGAAATACCAACCATCCGCGACAGAGCGATATCGCAGCTTGCACCAGCATCAGTTAGTTGGCCACCTCCTAAGAACACCCTGTCCACGACTTGTCTCCGAAATGAAAGCTGTAAACTACTTCGTCCTGAGAGGTGGTAGGTTCCCCAACCTTCTCCACCTTTGCCCTGCCGTCCGACCCAGCTAGCAAGCAGGTTCCCATCGTTCGTGTAACCGGAAAGGTATCGTCCGTTGAAATAGATGAATCCCTTGACGCTCTGACCTGGAACATCCGTATAGAGACCCTCGGCACGGAGTTCGAGCCGGTGCAGCTTGGGAAGCGTCGGAAGGTAGATACCCACTCGCATCGAAGGCCTCGTAGATCCCAATGGTGAAACCTCATCTTCTACAAGGGAATCAGCATAGATGGTCAAGTAATTTCGCAGGCCAGGAACACGATACGTGAAGTCGAAAGTCGCTCGTCGATCGCCCGGATCGGAACGACTTCCCGGAACTCCATTGGTGCTATATGTTCGCACGAAATTCTTCCATGTAAATGGAAGATCGAGGCCGCCGAATAACACGCTCACGCCCATACCAAACTCTAAATTAGACGTGGGTTTAAAACTCATCTTGTCAAGATGGATAAAAGGCTGGTTGTTGAGGTTCGGGCCAAACAGTTGACCGTTGGCAAAAACCCAATTCTGTCCAGAAAGCCTCCCCAGGGCAAACTCTGTCCGCATCGGCCCGAGAACACGGGAAAGCCCGGGAATATAGGCGGGTGCTACCTGGTCAATGCGTAACATCGGAACAGACTCGGCGTTATCGCTGAAAAGAAACGGGCCGGCCTGCCCAGGTCCTAGCCACAAGCTTTGCTTCCCAAAAGAAAATTGGATATTCCTGAATGTGATGCCGACTGAACTCTCGAGCAGACGGAACCTGTTAATTTCGGCAGTGCCATTGGGCAAGGGTTGTGTTCCATTGTCGGCAGCCGCTATTGCCCGTAGCACCCCCGAAGTATAGGAAGCTACCACGGGTGCGTGCTGGTACTCGCCTCGCACAGAGATTGACAACCGCCCCGCTTCGGCGTGCGCCGTCCCACCTCCTATAGCGTTGAATCCTTCCCCGTACGGCCGCCCGTAATCGTTGATGATGGTCTGGCCGAAGTGGTAGCCGTCGCGCAGCGGCGGACCCGAGATGTTTGTGGTGCGGACATAAACCGAGTCCAGGCTGGCCCCCAGGTTTGCAGCACCATTCAGGCGTGCGGTTTCAGGGGAGAACTCCCGTTCCAGGTCGCCGTAAATGCGCGCAGCTGTCGACGATGAATCATCCTGATCGGCAATCTTCTCTTCTGTTTCTTCCAGCATCCGTGCGCATTCCATTCGCGTCCACGGACGGATACCGAGATAGCCGGTTTTGATGTAGCCCAAGGCAATCAACCGTTCGAGAGCGGGGTAAATCCAGCTATCCAGCGGAACATAGGGTGACCCCATGTTTTCGGGGTTGCGCTCCCTGTCGCCGGAGCTCTCGGGCAGGAGGTCACCCCAGGCGGTGCCGCCCAACTCCGTGTCGTGGTGCGCGCGATAAACTTGGCGACCGAAATACCATCCCAATGCGCTTCCAATAATTACGTCAGACGTGAAGTGCTGCTGTCCGGTGACTCGGGTTGCGCTGACGCCAGTTGCCAGCCCATAAGCCAAAATCTTGGTCAACGTTCCCGGGTATTCGTGTGCCATAACGCTTGCCACCGACCAAGCGATCGCGGCATGTTCTGACGGAAACGAACTGCCTCCCTGAAAGAAGGTTCCGCCTCCATTTGCCTGATAAGGGCGAGGGCGCCGGGTGGCGTTCTTCATGAAATAGGCAATTGCAGTACTGTTGATCGCAGCTTCGCCGCTGAGCAGTCCCGCTTCGGACATGTGGTCGTTTCCCGTAATATGCCCCAGTAGAAAAGCTCCGCCACCCGCAGCGATTAACGAGTACGTACCATAGTTCGAGTAAGTCTTGCTGGTCTGCACCTTTCCGAGCGGAATCTGCTTGGAAATCCAGTTATCGCCGGCCATGAAGCCCGCGGTGATGCCTGCAAAAGGGCCAATCCACTTCAAATCCTTCACGCGAAAGTGAGCGGGAGTCGTCCAGAATGTGCGTTGATCACTTGCCAGATGCTTCACAAAAGGAACAATCAAATGATTATCAGGGTCTTCGCCGAGAGACAATTCGTCGTCGGGAACTTCTGCCCATGGTGTACTCAGCCGTCGGCTTGTTTGGACGTCGCCAATTGCAGAATCATTCGCTGAGTGGATCGCATGGGGAGCGCCATCAACCGGCGAAAGATCCGGCTCCGATCCACCATTTTGTGCCCATAGGGTTACATGCATAAGGACAATTAACGCTATCCCGAATCCCAAATTACGAAATGACAAAGTTGTGTCCAAACTAGAAACTTCTAGCCACTTGGATTGCAATGCCGACCGCATATGCTAACTGCGCGGACTCCAACGTGGTCTTCCATTTCGTTGTTCCGCTAAACGCCTTCTCCGGCACCATAACCAAATCGCCCGCGTGTAGGGCCGTTCGGTCTACGCCGCCGCTAAACAAGCCGCCAGCTCCACCGGCCACTGATCCATCAGCCCGGATTACAAACACCGCCTTCTTGTTCGCCGTGTTTGTCGGGCCACCGGCTTGCTTCAGATACCAACCGGCATCCTTACCGGGTTTGTAAGTAACGGCGGTCGGGTTATAAACCGAGCCGTCCACCATAACGAAGGTCGGCTTTTTGGGGATATACACCAGGTCACCGGCGCGAACTTGAACGTCAGCGGGGGTATTGGCCCAGTGCTTGACGTCCTTGCTGATATGGACCACGAGCCTGCCCGATGGAGGAGAGTCCTGTAATTTCTGCAATGCGGCCTGCCACTGGTTGACAGCGGCTTCTTTCGCCATTTTTTGCTCTGGTTCTTGCTCGGGAATTTGGGTCAGATTCGCACCGTCAATGCGAACCTGCCGAATCAACTGTTCGCGAGTTTCTTCTTCAAGTTGGCGAACCTGCTTGCGTTCGAAGATGACTCCGTAAGGATACGCATCGCTCCGGAAGCCGCCAGCGCGCTGCAGGATCGAGCTCAGGCGCTCGCCTTCCTGAATGCCGTAAGTGCCGGGATGAATCACTTCGCCCTTTACGCCGATAGTTGCGCCAACATCGTTCCACCCTGCGACCTGTTTAATGGTAAGTACATCGCCATCGTGTAGACGGATGTTTGTGTCCGGCTCATTAGCCATCGCTTTTGCGATCTGAACCGCTACAGTTTCACCAGCAAGGCTAGTTCCCTGGACCAGTTCGTAGCGCGTGAGATCTGCCGTCTCGGTGTAAGCCCCGCGTTTGAAGCCGCCAGCGACCCGCACCAGGTCTGTAGCCGACATTTCTTCGCCCAGCTGATATTTGCCAGGGCGTGCCACTTCACCTTGAATAATGACGGTGGCGGGATCCATCTTGCTCAGATTTCGATGAATGAATATCCGGTCTTTTGGTTCGAGCAGCAGGTTGTCGTTGGGATCGTTTGCCAACGCCTTCTGTAGATTGACACTCAGGACCTTGAGCTTGCCATCTTCGGTGCGACGAAAGACCTGCGCATCACCGAGTTCCGCATCCGGAGTCGCACCGCCAGCAAGATATACCGCATCACGCAGTCGCGTGGCCCCGTTGGTGACGTGATCTCCCGGATCCCGAACTTCTCCACTGACTGTGATTGAAGGCGGATCTTCAAAGTCATATCGGCCGAACACGCGAACTGTATCAAAGGGTTTCAGAACCAAGTCTTGATCTTTGCCCTCTAATGCGTCTGCCAGATTGAAGGCGAGCACCTCTGGTGTGAAGTCCGGAGCCTTGAGCCGGATGACTTCGGCATGATTACGATATGGTTCCGGGAGCAGATCGCCGTAAGAGTGAATCAAGTCGGTGAGCTTCATGCCGTCGCGATATGCATACTTGCCCGGATGGAACACGTGGCCATCGAGGTAAACAGTCTTATCCGAATAAGGAAGAATCGGAGAAATCCGAATCCGATCTCCGTCTTGAACTTTGAAATCGTTCAGCGCCTTGTTTACGGCTTGTACGTCGTCGGCCTCGGGCATCTCGAGTTTCATCATCGTGTGGCTTTGGTGCGCAATCACCCGCTCAACCTCGATGTGACGAAATGTTCCGGAACGCAGCACTCCACCCGCGAGCTCCAGCGCCTCGGCAAGACTGTTCTCATTTCGAAGTTCATAGATGCCAGGGTGCGTAACCATTCCTGCCACGGTTACTTCCGCGCCCATGGGTGGAACTTGGATCGTGTCGCCAGACTGTATTCGCGCCAAGTCGCTGTGTACGCCATGCAGTAAGAGATCGTAGGCGTCGACCTCCTGAACCATATCCTTGCCGCGGAATAAACGGAGATGGCGCAACGAACCGCGAGATGTAGGGCCGCCTGCTGCATATAAAGCATTCAGCGGCGTCGACAGCGAGCTGATGTCATAGGGGCCGGGACTCTCAACCTCACCGACAACGTACACGCGAATACTGCGGATGCGTGAAAGTGAGACATCAGCTTCCACTTCGTGAAACTGCGTGCGAAGTGCGGCTTGAACCAGCCGCTGTACATCTCCCAAGGTCTTACCGGCCACCGGAACCGTCCCGGCTTCGGGTAGGGAGAGGCGTCCGGAAGGATCCACGACCCGTTGCAGGCGTTGGGCTACGCCACCCCAAATATCAATGCTCACTCCGTCGCCGGGGCCCAGCACGTAGTCAGGCCCAGCGGGCAGGTCCATCGGAAGCTTGTCAATGTTCCCGGTTCCGTTACGGAAAATGCTTGCACCAAAGCGTTCCAGCATTGCGGAGCGCGGAGACACCTGAGAGTAAAGGTCGTACAGCGAAGGGACGTTGGCGTACGGATTGACTCTTCGGCGTATTTGTGGACGATCGAGATTCAGGTCCGCGGCTGAGGGGCGCTGCTGCCGCGGCATTTCGAGACTGGCCTGCTGATCAAAACCCCCAGAATTGCCCGAGTTGTAGGGAGGGCCAATGTGACCAGAGCTCGAAGCATCCAGTCCCGAAGTGTATGGAGAAGGGTAACTCGGAGCCATTCTTGACCCGCTCCGGTTGCGCTGTTGGGTTCCACCATCGGCCACGGCAAAACTGCTGCTGCCGGTGGAGGTACTCGTCGAGAGCAAGCCCGGTAATTGTTCTGGGGCGATACGGGTCATTCTGCTCGCATCTGGGCTAGTACCAGTGTCCAGGCCCATTCCGTCATAGATGTCCTGGTTCTGCGGGAACGTAGCCATCTCGACTTGGCGGGCAGGATTTTCAACCGGAGGCGTGGTGCGAGGCACTGTCGGCGTCGCGGGTCCCATCTGATTTGGCTGTGATTCCGGCTGCGATTGCTGGTAGCGCGGAGCAGAATCATCGTGCTTCTGCCAATATGCCTCTTCTTTATTGGCAGGCTTCGAATTGGTATCAGCAGGAGCTTGCCCCTGCGCCGCTGACGGTGCCGAATAGCCTGAATTCAGTTCGCGCTCGCGCTCGATCTGCTCACGCGTTGGTTTAGCACGGATATAGGCACGATCCTCAATTTCGCGAGTCACCAGCACGCGGACTTTCTGATCCTCACGCAGCAGCTGAAACAAAGCTTCATCAGTGAGGTCATCCGGGTCCAGAATGCGGCCTTGCTCGTAAGCCTTGCGAACTAGAATCCTCTTTGCTTCGAGAAGGAGTCCCGGTTCCTGACGTAAAAGGTCGATGATCTTGTCTGCCGAAAGAGCCACTCTATCTTCGGCGTCTTGTTCAGCGCGCGATCTAGTATTAGCCGGGCGGTAAGACGGCGAATATGGATCCTTCGTTTGAGCGGAACTCGAAAAGGAAACGACCAACGCGACGCCGAAGAGGGCAACGGCTCGAAATGCCCTCATCTTCGAAGTGCGGATTCTGTTTTTCATGCGAGAACCTCTCATTTCATGCAATGAGCACCCACCATCAAGCGACGCTCGACTGTGATCGCGAGGAATGGATCAGCTCCAGGTCAGTGACGTCGACTTCAACTGCAACTGAGCGCATGAGAACATCCACTGAAATCACGACGCGGTATCTGTCTTTTTTGCGCGAGAGAATACCTTCTGCACCGGCCATCGGGCCGCGGAAGACTCGCACACGCTTGCCGAGTCGAAGGTATGGGCATGGTTCGGCGTAGAGTTGATTGTCGAGCCCATTGCGAAGGGCGTTAATTTCCTGCTCCGGTAATGCAGCCAGCTCACCATTGAAACTTACGATGCTGAGCACTCCTGGTACTTGAAGGATTTGCAACTTGCGGTTTTTCGAAATCCTTACGAATACATAGCTCGGAAACAGCGCTAACTCGACCTCTTTCTTACGGTCTTTCCAGCGGTGCACGCTGCGATAAAGAGGAAGAAATGTCTCGATGTTCCGCTCTTCGAATTGCCGCGCTATCGCCTTTTCATGTCGGGCAACCGTGTAAACGGCGACCCAGCGCGCTTCGGAGAGGCAGCCAGCATTTTCTGGCAACGTCGAAATGGTTATCATTGAACTCGGCATTTGTCGGGTTCTACCTACAGCTTCGCCACCTCACTTACATAGGCCTTTGTGAGATAGCCGATACCTTAAACTCTGTGTCTACAGCTACTTACGACTTCCACAGCACTCAAAAACTCGCCTTACATCACTCGCTGCAACGTCGTATGCATGTTGCCGCGGATTACGTTCAAAATGCCTTCTTCCGAATTCTCGAATGCCGCAGAGCGGATGTCGGACCAAAAAAACAAGCTGTTGTCATGCTCTGGAGCGACGGCGAGGACCCTGACGGCAGGATGATGAGTTAGCAGGTAGTCGCAGATAGCCGGTCGCGCCTCAGGCGTCTCAAGCGCGACAATGACCACGTCCGGCTGTGATTCAGCAACAGCCTGCGCGATTTTGGAATCATCTTCCAGTACGGCCAATACTTCTATGTCGGGCTGATCCGAAACAGTGGCAAGGACCAGATCCCGCATGAGCCGAGGGCGATTCGCCACCAGCACGCGGATTTTTCGCATGGCACGCTCCAAGCACGGACACGAGTGAGAGGATTATCGTCGGGCGGGGGTACGACGCGTAAGAAACAAATGTGTCCCCTTAATACTTACAAGGGTTGTGCAGATCGTTGGTACAGAGGTTGAACCTAGTACCCATTCTTGGTGCAGGCAGTACCAATTTTGTACCAATCCATAGGGAAGAGTGCACCATAGGCAGTGCAAGGGACAACCATATTGGTACATTTTGGGACGCTCGGGACGTCGCGGCGAGATCGTCGCTGCCTGCTCGCAGGTGAGAGACCCTAAACCGGAATGCCTTCCATACGGCAAATATCGACAACAGCAAGGCGATGGCTTGCTCCCAGCTTGCGCAGCATGCGATGAATATGGTTTCGCACCGTGTGCTCGGCTAACTGCAATTCGCTGGCTATTTCCTTGTTGGTGAGACCGCGAGATATTAGACCGACGAGTTGCTGCTCACGATTTGTCAATCCCAGCTTGCTTCGAGCATGGAAGCTCGGCATCTGATTTTGCCGTGCTGCGAAACGAAACAGGAACGCGCATAAATCAGCTGAACAAGCAGCCCCGCCGAGCGTGACGGTACGTATTGCGGCAACTACCTCGAGCGCGGACGCGTCCTTGACGATATATCCCATGGCGCCCCCGCGAATAGCCTGCAGCAAATGTTGACCGTCACTCTCCATGCCGATCAACACCAGTCGGAGATCTGGCAGACTCTGCTGGACTTCGCGAACAAAGTCCAAGTCCGCGTGGTTGCTGCTAAAGGAATCGATTACCAGAACGTCCGGAGAAGCCGTGACGATTTCCTGCAAAGCATCGGCGGACAACGCGCAGGAACCAACGACCTTAATATCATTCTTATTAGAAAGAATTCGGGATAACGCTTCACGCAAAAGTCGGTTCTGCGCCAGCAAAAACACTGACGACCGAGCATCATCAGACATCGAACACACCCCAATGGCACCCGAACGGAAGACTACAGGATGGAAAAATCCCGTGGCCCGCGCTGCCTCCCCCCCAAGCCGCAGCGCCCGCTTGACCCACTGTAGAAAAAAGATCCAGGATGCAAGATGTAGCTGAGGGCTTTACTGTAACTGATCTGGGCAGGGAAATCCAGAGCATAATCATTCGATATACCCACCGGAATCTGCGAGTTAAGGCATCTCAGTGACCATTGCTGGTATTCGCACGAATGCAATTGAAGCTACCTGAGTTCACTTCGTGAGATTCAGCACGTTATGAACTCTAACGCGAACTTCCTTTCGCTTGATTTCTAAACACCCTTGCTCGTCTTTAAGAGATCGTCTCGGCCACAAATGAACGCACCAAGTCGGAGGCTCGTTGGCTCAAAGGCAACTGCGAGTTGCACTAAGGCTCGCGAAGGACTCGGGGAGAGCGAGGGAGGGGCAGCGCCCCTCCCTAGGTTTGGATACTTGGAACTTGAGCACAATTTGGTGTGGCTTCGTCCGCGCGCCTGGCAAGCAACTCCTCAGCCTTCGCAAACTGACATCTCAAGAGGTAAAATCGAGTTTCCCCTTTGCGAGTTGCGCAAATGCACGCTCGGCTCTTTTTCGCCAGCCTTGTATTGTTGTCAGCTTCGCCTGCACGGCTTGCTCTGGCACAACAGTCATTCCAAGCGAGTACTTCCATGTCTGACCGAGAAAAAGCCGGGCTTCGAGGTCCGGTCAAAACATTGCTCGAAGAGCAGGCCTTTTCGGGTGCGGACGGCCAGCAGTCGCGTACAACAACGACAACACACTATGACCCCGATGGTCGGATTCTGGAAAACCGAATGGAAAACCCGGACGGTTCGGGGTGGGTAACGAGCTACACCTATCATTCGGACGGACGCCTGCTGAAAATTGTTTTCGGGGAAGCCAATTCCGCTGCCAGTTCTGAAACGACCTACTTGTACGATGAGGCACAAAAGCTTGTCGGGGTGAAATCGGGGGACAAGGGTGAAATTCGTTGTCAATATGACGACAAAGGGCGAAAGTCCGTCATAGAAAGCTACGAGTCAACGCCTTTACCTCCGAATACAGCCTACTCACCACATTGGGAAGGAACCGAGTTGGGATTCGCCACTTATCTCGGCGGTACTGTCACGACGTTGTACAACGAGCAGGGGGTGGCGACGGGCGCGGAGTTCCATGATGCGCACGGAAAGTTGCTTGGCCACATTGTGCGCAAGTTCGATACGGAAGGTCGCATTCTTGCAGAAGAGCAGTTCGCGGACGCCCCTCACGATTTCATGCTTCCGGAAGAGATGCGATCAAAGCTCAATCCCGTACAGATTAAGGCTGTGGGCGCATTCGCAGCGGCGATGGAGAACAGAGCTAACTCCTACGCTTACGATGCTCAAGGTCGCGTTACGGAGAGGCACAGGAGTGGTGGACCCTTTGGCGACGAAGTGACGGTCACAAATTATAACGACCATGGGGACAAAGCCTTAGAGCGCATGACCACGGTGATGAATCCCGAAGCAGGACGGCAATATTCCGTGAACGAAGCCGGAACCATGATCCCCATTGGGCAGTCTCAACCTGCCCAACCACCTGCCGTGTACGAAACACAATACACGTACCAATACGACACTTATGGCAATTGGACCGAGCTGACGACTGGCGGCCGCTCCGACAGTGACGCACCGTTTGCAGGTGGTTTTGCCCGTCGGCGCAAGCTGACCTATTACTGACGTTTCGGGTCAGTTGGCGATACATCGCAATTCACTGCTGTCCGGTTAAAGATCGAACAAAATCAGTTGGTTAGGGTCCCCGAGTAGGTTTGCGTCCATGTCGAGTGGCTGAAGTGCCTGTGAAATGGGCGTTCTCTCGAAAAGGTTGACACTAAGAATCTGTAGAGTTTGGTAGAGGGTTGCCTCCAGGTTCAGTCGCTTTCTCGCAATGGCGACCAGCACATACATCGACACCGCGATCCAGATCTGGGTCTTCACCGCGTTCTCACTGGTGCCGTAGAACGCCTTAATTCTGAGATGCTGTTTGATCCATTTAAAAAACAATTCCACGGCCCACCTCGATTTGTAGATCTGAGCAATGA